>ENA-OQCN01000159-OQCN01000159.1-human-gut-metagenome-genome-assembly--contig:-NODE-159-length-34250-cov-4.570466_pt1 | contig 34250 bp, 34 predicted proteins | sample MGYA00242497_ERZ504576 | MGnify/ENA primary metagenome ERZ504576 (study PRJEB26092, sample SAMD00036296) | human gut metagenome | host: Homo sapiens | study: EMG produced TPA metagenomics assembly of...
ATAAATCTTAAATTTAGTAACAAAGTCTATATAAGCAAACATAAGCGATAAAAATAAAGTTCCTCTTAGTTCATATTCTATATTACTGTTCTCTTTATAATTAAGAGGCTCTACCAACTCTCTCACAAAGCCCATGGATTTGGTTCTCAACAAATTACGAAAATAAAAAAAAATACTATCTTCTGCGCCACAAAGTGTATCAGTTTTCAACTGATACACACATTCTAAAAAGAAGACAGGATTTATAGAAGAAGATTTTTCGATAAATTCCGGTAAGAAAATAACTTTCTGCAAAACTTCACCATTCAAATTTTGAGTTTTTTTCTTCGGCTTACTACTTTTTGATTCAAAAGGCATCTTATTATCCTCATCCTTAGCTACGCCATTGACTATGCGATTTCTTTGTTGTATCTTATCTTTGTGGTAATCATCCAAATATTCCATAAGCAGACATATATTTCCATTTATTAACCCCTTGTAATATCTGATTATGTCCTCATGCTTACTGCAAGGGAAATTTTTCCTCCAACCAATTATAAAAATAAGATAGCTAAGAGTTAAGAAAGCTATGATATACGCCCAAATATTAGCAGGAATACCATTTTTCACCACAAGTTCAGGAATAATCCATCCTCTTTGTTCAAACCATGGGAAACCTATCAAATAATGTATACACAAGACAGCCCCCCAAAAGAAGACAGTAATCTCTCTTATAGAACTTATACAGCCATATTTTTTTATTATTTGATACAGCAATTGTTACTAAAGTAAGTACAATAGTTACCAGTACAAGAAAGTCACTTATTGTCATAAATAAAGTAAGTTTATCACTCCACCTTCTCAAACGGAAAAGCCTGAAGATAACTAATAGCCACCGTCATATTACCAAAAGCAAACACCAGCTTGGTATTCCGATGCAGACGCATGATGCATCCCTCTTTCCCTTGAAAAACACCACCCGTAATACGTATCTTCTGCTTTTTCTGAATATACTCCTCAAGAGGCTTATCCATCAGTTCAATGTTATAAGGCATGGATTCATACAGATAAATAAATTCTTCCATCTGTCTATGGGGAATAACAGCCACGCTATAGGAATTGCGGTCTTTTGCAAGATACTGCCGGGGAAACAGATGGGCAAGGATGAGATTCAATTCATCCAACGGGGCACATACAAACAGATAACCATCACCCGTGATTTCCTTTTCATCCGTCAAAGCGTTCAACTTCTGTACAGAGCCTGTCGCGAACGCCTCCTTTACGGCAAAGGCGGACTCCCGACGGGCCGCATATTCTTCCTTGCTATAAGGACACCGTTCAAAACGTCTTTTATGGTCAGCAGAGGTATATGAAAACACTTTGAAGCAGAAATATCTTTCTTCCTTATGCCAGACCGGGTATTAATCATCACAGCCCTCCTGCCTGTAAAGATTTCGATATAGCGTTTCAGCTCTCTGTTGCGCAGGAACATATAATACCACTTGTGGTCAGGATATTCTTTTTCTTCCCCCGTCTGTGACGTGGTTATCAGATCTGACCCCTGGTCTGGGCAGGAAGCGATTGAACTGCATGGCAGTAACCTAGGCGCTTTACCCGTTATGTTTGATTTTGCGGAAAGGAGTATTCAGTACCCAAATCCGCATCATTACAGATTTGCATCAAAACATAAATTATTTATCATTTGTACTTCTAAAATGAAGGCTTGTTGAAGCTTCATTTTTGGGGTTCTCTTAGTAAGAGATCCCCATTTGGCTGCAAAAATAGCTATAATTCCCAAGAAATGGAAATCTTTTGTTGCTTTAAAATGCTTTTAACAAGAAATGTATGAGAATTGTTCGTAAAAGGTTATGAATTACGATATGTATGTTTCACATTATCAATAAATTAAATAGAGAAGGGGATCTCTTACTAAGAAGAACCCCATTTTTTTATAAAACGAATCATGCTATCAAACAGCTGATTTTCAGATCTATCACACTTGTTCATGATAAAAAATAAATTATCCCAAATTAGATATCACACGAAGTCACACAGTATTTCCTAATGGCACGATCCTTTAGATCAGCATTCTGCATATTTCTATATCTCCCCATACAAAAGTCATTCAATATTTTGTATCTATCACCAACAAGGCATATTTTGATTACTTTGCCGAATATTGAATATTCTCCCAGCTCTTATGTTAGGATTCTAGAAATATTTCTCCGAAAATGATCTGATTTTATCCAAGCCAATAGAACATTCAGGCTGTCATCCTACAGCCTGAATGAATACTTCCCCTACAACCCCCTTAAAATGATCTGATTGGCTCGGTCTATCTGTGAAGTGGAGATGGATGCCAGATAAATATGAGTGGTCTTTTCATTATCGTGCCCCAGCCCTTCGCGGATGATGTCTGTAGACACCTTCCTGTCCTGCGCTATGCTGGCCCAGCTATGGCGCGCCACATAGAAAGTCAACGGCGCCTTTAATTCCAGCCGCAAGCCTATTTTATTCAAGCCCCGTCCTATCTGCTTGGCCCTCAATTTATATTGCTTGCGGTCATTTATGTCACAATACCGCAAGATAGGCAGCAGGTACTCGGAAGTGTCATCCTTGTATTTATCCACAATCTCCTGCATCAGCTCCTCCCACAGAATAGTCAGCCGCTGCCCGGTCTTTTTCCGGCTGTATGTCAGAATTCCATTCTGGAGGTTGCTCTTCTTCAAGTGTGCCATATCAATAAACGACATGCCCCGGGTATAGAAACTGAAAAGGAAAATATCCCTTGCCAGCTCCAACTGGGGTTCGAATGACAAATCAAGCTCCTTGATCATTTTGATGATTTTAAAGGGAACGGCCCGTTTTACGGTCTTGTCTATGCCGGTATAGACATGTTTGAAAGGTTTCTTGTCGGTGGTATAGCCTTGCTCTACAGCCAGGTTATACACACTCCGCCAGATTCTCATATAATAGGAAGTACTGTTCTTTACCAAGCCCTTCTCTTTCAGATAGGCTTCATACATCTCCATCAGCTCCGAATCAAAGGCTTCAAAACTCAGATCTTCATTCTTTCTGAATTGGATAAAGCTGTTCATTGTCGAGGTATAACCTTCTGCCGTCCGTCCCCTTTTCTGCCGCTCCAGTTTATTGATACATCGTTGCATGAAGTTGAACACACTCTCTACAGAAGGGATTTCCGGAAAGAAGCCACGATATCATCAATGGTGTATTCCACACCGGTCCGCTCCAGATCATTGATAATACCTTGTAACCGCGTCATCTCCCAATTCGTCTGGTCACGTATCAGCAGAAGACGCGCTTTACATTCAGACTGTGTTGAAATAAGCAGACTGCCGGTGGAGTCGTCCCACTCGGAAGGCATGATCCGGTAAGAAGTCTTGATGAGCCGTGTCAGTCTGTAATGAATAATTTGATAACTTAATACGCCCTTTTTTCCTTTTACGCTCGATGGGCGGAATTTCAATTTAATGGATGCCATATTTCTTTTCTATATTATGGTTTTGTTATTCAAAACGAATATAGCAATATGGCATCAGGTACACTGTTGCACCTCCGGTTATTCTATCCTTCTATCTCGCTCAGTTCCAACCAGCGCATGGTCTTTTCATCAATCAAATCATTCAGTTCCGGCAATCGTTTGGATTTCTCCGTCAGTTCCTCCACTCCCAGCGTACCGCTGCAAAGGGCGGCTTCTATATCGGCCTTCTCCTGTTCCAGCCCGGCTATTTCTTGTTCCAGCTGCTCGAACTCTTTCTTTTCCTTGAAAGACATTTTCCGCTTGTCATTCAGGCGCACGCGGGCGGTCTTTTCCTCTTTTGGCTTTTCCGCCTCTTTGTCGCGCTGCTCTTTCGCCTCGCGCCAGTCACGATAATCGGAGTAGTTACCCGGAAAATCACGAATGTCTCCCTGTCCCTTGAATACCAGCAAGTGGTCTACCACCTTGTCCATGAAATAGCGGTCGTGGCTTACTACGATTACACAGCCCTTGAAGTTCTGCAAATATTCTTCCAATACCTGAAGGGTGATGATATCGAGATCGTTGGTAGGCTCATCCAGCACCAGGAAGTTGGGATTACGCATCAATACCGTACACAGGTACAGGCGGCGGCGTTCTCCCCCACTCAGTTTATATACATAACTATGCTGTGTTTCGGGAGTAAACAGAAAATGTTGCAGGAACTGGGATGCGGTCAGTTTCTTGCCATTTCCCAATTCGATGACTTCGGCAATATCCTGCACCACGTCGATGACCTTCATTTGCTCGTCAAACTTCAGGCCATCCTGAGAATAGTAACCGAAACGGACTGTCTCACCGATATCCAATGTTCCACTGTCCGGCTTCTGTTCGCCCATCAGTATTTTAATGAACGTGGACTTTCCCGTACCATTGTTTCCCACGATGCCCATCTTCTCATAACGGGCAAAGATATACGAGAAATCTTCCAGAATCTTCAAATCACCGAAACGCTTGTACAGATGATCCGCCTCAAAAATCTTGGAGCCGATGTAAGAGGCTTTCATATCCAGCTTCACATTACCATCGTTAAAACGCTGCTTCGCCACTTTCTCCAGTTCGTAGAAAGCTTCTTCCCGATAACGCGCTTTATGTCCGCGTGCCTGAGGCATACGGCGCATCCACTCCAGCTCTGTGCGGTACAGGTTATTGGCACGGGCTATTTCGGCATTGGTCGCTCGATACGCTCCTGCCTCTTTTCCAAGTAATAGCTGTAGTTCCCTTTATATGAATAGACCTGCTGATTGTCTATCTCGATAATTTCAGAGCAGACGCGGTCCAGGAAATAACGGTCGTGCGTCACCATAAGCAGACTGATGTTTCCCCGGCCGAGATACCCCTCCAGCCACTCCGTCATATCCAGATCAAGATGGTTGGTAGCTCGTCCAAAATCAGGAAATCGGGCTCGGTTATCAGCACATTCGCCAAAGCCACCCGTTTCAACTGACCTCCGGAAAGATGTTTGATCTGCTGGCTGAAGTCCCGGATTTTTAATTGAGAAAGGATTTGTTTCGCCTTCCGTTCATAATCCATGCCTTTTCGTGCTCCATCCGTGCCAACAGCTCTTCCAGTCCCGGATTGCCTTCGGTTTCCATGCAGCTTTCATATTCTTTGATGAGTTCCACCGTGCTGTTTCCGTGATAGAAACAGGCTTCGAGCACGGTCAGGTCTTCGGGATAATGTGGGTCTTGCTCCAAATAGCCCACCCGCAGATCACGACGAAAGACGATGCTTCCTTCATCATATCCCTCCTTACCGGCTATTATATTAAGTAAGGTAGTCTTGCCTGTACCGTTCTTTGCTATCAGACCGATGCGTTGTCCTTCGGCCACTCCAAATGAAATCTTTCGGAACAATACCAAGTCACCGAATGACTTGGTAAGCCCGTCTACTTGCATATATGGGGTCATTATTTGTCTATTTATTTAAATCATCCAACACTGCCTCCGCCTCTCGCTTAATTTTCCTGAATTCGGATTTCAAGTCGCAGGGGAGTCCCTTTTTAGCTTTTCCCCACACCAGTGCGGCAGGTCCAGCACCATATCCGAACACATAAACTGCAAGGCGGGATATTCTTTCTGTCCCTCAATGACAGTCACCCATTCCATACCTTCCATCTCATTCACCAAAATGGCTCCGAAAGCAATACCGAAATTCTCCCACGCCATACGCTGCTGAGTCTGGAAACGTCCGCTGTCCATTACTTGCTGTATACTGTCAATATCACTCTCCGACGCAGTGAAATCCTTGGTGAGTTGCTTTTTAATCGTGGTAGAAGCCCACTCAAAGGCGGTGTTCACCTCCCCGATTTCCAAGACACGGATCGGAATGATCTCACGCGGGTGACTTACACCTTCTTTGCGGACCTGCAAAGACCGGATGATTTCTTCCGCCGGATGCTTGTCTCCTCCTTTGGACACGGTAAAAGAACATTCGAAAGAAAGATCCCCCTCTCCTGTCACCCAGATATGAGTGGTGTACCAGGCGCCTTCTTCCTGAAAAGTTTCCGCGCTGTAAGCACAATCCCACTTGCCCACTTTCACCAGGGCGGAAGAGGTATTTTCTTTCAATTCGTATGCGATGCACTGCGGACCATAGTCAGCCGCTTCATCCTTATAGGCCGATATGCGGAAATTACCTGTCCACCGGTCAGGATTATAGAATAAAAAACTCTCTTCTGTATCTTCAAACTCGTGCCAGCCCATCGGGTATTCCAATGAGAACCAGCCACCGGGAGAAATGTATTTCATAGTCTCTATCTTTTTAATTCATTACTAACGGAAACGATCGTTTTACTTTACCGGCAATATCTCAATCCAGTAATCATCAGGATCATTGATGAAATACAAGCCCATAGCGGTGTTCTCGAAGCAAACGCATCCCATTTCCTTATGGAATTTACGGACTTCGTCATAATCACCTTCCACACGCAGACACAGATGGCTTTCGTTCTCACCCAACTCGTATGGTTGGGTATGGTCACGCAACCAGGTCAGTTCCAACAAGAAATTGCTGTGGTCATCGGCCATATACACCAGCACGAAAGAACCGTCCGAAGCTTCCTTACGATGAGACTCATGCAAACCTAATGCTGTTTCATAAAACTTGATACTCTTGTCCAGATCAGTTACATTGATATTGAAATGATCAAATCTTCCTTTTACTTTCATATTGTGTTATTCTTTTGTTATTCAATCTCTATTTTTTGTCCGCGATGTGTCAATGACACAAAACGCACTCCATGCGCTTCGGCAAAGTCGCGGAAAGCATTTGCCTTGGCATACTCCGGTGTGAAATGCATGGGTACAAAGATATGAGTTTTTATCTTTGTTACAAACTGTCCGGCACCCCGCATGTATTCTTTTCCCAAACGGGGGTCAACGGGAAACATCGCCACATCCACTTCGGGCGTATAGGCGTAAAGATCATCCAGCTCATGCAGGAAATTCTTCTCGGCTCCCTTCCACTCCGCCTCGGTACTCTCATCCATCCAATGCCAGTTATTCAAATCACCGGCATGAAAAATCTTTTTTCCACCTGCCTGAAGCAAAAACGATACTCCCACATCCGTGGAACCGAAAGCACGCACGCTCAATGTTTCATCCTTATATTCCTCTCCTTTTTTCAGCCAGACGGCATCTTCTTTCTGCGCCCTGCGATGACGCAAAATGTCTTTCGAGAAAATATAGATGATATCCGGCCGCTGTTCACGCCATTGCAATACCTCTTTATTAAAATGATCCGGATGAAAATGACTGGCCAGCACATACAGTTTTCCGGGTCTCCGCAATAATTCGCTGTGTACGATTCCTTCCGGCATTCCGGCCTCTTGATTGCTGAAAGTCCCATCCATCAACCGGTTCAAATCCGCCTGCGCCTGTCCATCCTCCGAATCACGGTAATAATCCATGATTACAGTAAAGCCATCGCCTGACAAGGCGAATCCGCTATGATATATATAAGTAAGTTCCATATCCATACAACAAATTTATTTACCGATAGGTTGCACCTGCGCACGGGTCTTTTTATCAATCTCCAGAAACATATAATTCACTTTACCCGAATGTATCAGGGAGTCATTCTCCCGGTATTTCCTCGTAGCGTATTCCTTTGATTTCTCGTAGGTCAGTTTCGACATCTGGTTCTGGGATTTGCCCACCATGGTAGAATCCAGCTTCTCATCCGGAAAGAAATCATCCAGATTCACATCCCCTATCATCGTGGTTTCCAGAAAATTCATATTCTTATGTGATTTGTCTGTGTAATAACCCACAAACATATGTCCCGGAATACGCACCAGGATAGGATTGATATTGATGGCTTTCATCAGTGAGGCCAGCAACACGCTGCCATCCACACAGTTTATCTGCGAGGATTCCAGCGCATCGTCCAAGGTACGGACGCGCTGTGTATAAACCACATTGGACGAAAGACTGGTATTGGTGGTGGAGCTATACTTAAAGTTCCGCTTTTGCAACACATTCCACAATGCATAGACCTGTTTGTCCACATTCTCCGACTGGTGTGCATTACCTTGATACCCAAGAAAACGATTGACGATACGTGTATCCAAGGCTTCACGCAATAATTTGTCAATCTGAGGATGCTCCTCGTTGACGTAGGCCGCAAAAAACTCTCCCGTATCGTGAAACTTCATTTTATCGTCCACATATCCTAAAGGGCACTCATTGATACTGCGCATCGAGATGGTTTTCAAACGCTGTGGAAGTTCTTTCTTATTCAATTCCGCCTTGACGGAGATGCTAACGGGCACTGCCTGATTATTATCACGCAAAGCCTGATAGTTCCATATAATATCCGGGAAAACCAGATATTCTTTCCCCGCCTTGGGTAAAATAAACTCAGATACAGACTGAGAGAAAAAAGGAGTCTCGGCCACTTCTATACGCAATTTGCTATTGGCATAACTGTTCTTCAGCCGGATGGCGATACACGACTTGGGATTTCCGATATAATCGGAATCGGCAGGTACGATTAAACTGGCATCTGTGGTTGCGGTAGAAAGAATGGTTGCAGGGAAAATATTACCACCCAGCTGTCGGTAATCTCGAACCCGGATTTAAAAGGCTCATACCGATAAATAAAGACTGAAAATGCCATTACCAGTATAGCAGATAATATTAATGTGGACCATTGCCACTTGTTCAGTTGTTTCATATTCCACTTTTCTACGCTATCTGTTAATCAGTTGTTTTTATGATTCCCCATCCACCATCATTCACTACAGACTACACTGATTGACACAGGTTCCATATCAAGCAATTGCTTTTCAATAGAAACAATCTGCATCAATCCGTGCAATCGGTGGCGAAAAGCTCGTTATCTCACTGCGATACTCTCTATCTCCACAAGCGCTCCTTTCGGCAAAGCCTTAACAGCTACAGCAGAACGGGCAGGGAAATCTCCTTCGAAATACTTGGCATAAACAGCGTTCATTTCAGCAAACAAAGACATATCTGCCAAAAATACGGTTGTTTTTACGATATTAGCAGTAGTCAGACCAGCTTCTGCCAATACATTCTTGATATTCTCAAAAACCTGAATAGTCTGTTCAGTCACTCCTCCCGGAACAAATTCACCGGTAGCAGGATCAACAGGAATCTGACCTGACAAGAATACCATACCATTCACTTCAACAGCTTGACTGTAAGGACCTATAGCAGCAGGAGCCTTTTCTGTAAAAATCACTTTTTTCATCTTTTCTCTATTTATAATTAAGTAAAAATCAAATTTGACGGGCTAAATTAGTATTTTTTTCGCTATTTCATGCAGACTCTACTGAACAATCTGACCTATTTTTACGTTCATTTAACATCAGGGTTTTCACAGACAGAAAGGATGTTTCCCCACGTCGTTTTTTTATTAATTTCATTAAATTCGGCAAAAAATCTTCTGTAATATGCATGAGATTAAAAAAAATATCTACTTTTGTCCTCGGTAAATACGTCAGTTCCCTATCCGGGAAAGTCTGTTTACTTCCTGATAACAATCAAAACAACATCAATCCCATAATCGTAATTATGAGTGCATTTCCCCCTTCTAACACATTTTTGTGTAGATTGCGCTCCTTAATTATACCATTAAAAGATTATAAAGAAATATATTACTAATAACTATACTCTATGTATAACATTATTCAATTAAACGACAAAGACTTGTCGGAATTACAATCGATTGCCAAAGAGTTGGGTATCAAGAAAACAGACTCTCTAAAAAAAGAAGATCTGGTTTATAAAATTCTGGACGAGCAAGCCATAGTCGGAGCAACCCAAAAAGTAGCGGCAGAAAAAGCCAATGAAAGTCAACCCCGTAAAAGATCACGTATCAACGTTAAAAAAGACGGTGACAAGGTCTATACTGCAACCAAGGACAAGGCACAGAAACTGGAAGCCAATACCCCGCAGCCTGCCGCCGCAGCTGCCGAAACAGTAAAAGAGACTGCTCCTGTAGCGGTAACACCACAAACAGAAGCCGTGGCCGAAACAAGCGCGGAAGAAAAAACACCTAAAAAAAGAGGACGCAAACCGGGTAGTAAGAAAGTAACAGCCAAGACAGAAGAACAACCTGCAACGAAAACGAAAGAAACTGCAAAAGAGGAAGTGAAAGCTGAAGCACCGGCGAAACCGACACCCAAAAAAGCAAAAAAAGAAGAAACACCGGCTATTCCCGAAGAAAAAGAAGTGATTCTTCCCGAACTGGAATTCGGCAGTGAAACCGATGATTTTATTCCCATCGAGGATCTTCCTTCAGAAAAAATAGAACTTCCTACTGAGTTGTTCGGCAAATTTGAGGCTACCAAAGTAGAAACACCGGCTCCGGTACAGACACCTGCCCCCAAATTCCAACCACGCCAGCAGCGCGATCAAAATCAGAAGTATAACAATCCGCGCAACAACAATTACAACAATCCTCGTCAGGCAAACAATAATAACAATACGACGGCTGAGGGAGAAGCGTCTGCCAGCATTCCTCAACAACCGGAACGCAAACAGGTGGAAAAGCCTTACGAATTTGAAGGTATCCTGACGGTACCGGGGTATTGGAAATCATGCCCGACGGATACGGTTTCCTCCGTTCATCCGATTACAACTATCTTTCCTCACCCGATGATATTTACGTTTCACAATCGCAAATAAAACTGTTCGGTTTGAAGACCGGTGATGTAGTGGAAGGCTCTATCCGTCCGCCCAAAGAAGGAGAAAAATATTTCCCGTTGGTAAAGGTGGAAAAGATAAACGGTCTGGATCCCGGATTGGTACGTGACCGCGTTCCGTTTGATCACCTGACCCCGCTGTTCCCCGATGAAAAGTTCAAACTTTGCAAAGGGGATATAGTGATAACCTTTCAGCCCGTGTGTAGATATGTTCTCACCTATCGGTAAAGGACAGCGTGCTTTGATTGTGGCGCAACCCAAAACCGGTAAGACGATCCTGATGAAAGACATCGCTAACGCAATCGCAGCCAACCATCCGGAAACGTACATGATCATGCTGCTTATTGACGAACGTCCCGAAGAAGTGACAGATATGGCGCGCAGCGTAAATGCCGAAGTGATCGCTTCTACATTTGACGAACCGGCAGAACGTCACGTAAAGATTGCAGGTATCGTACTGGAAAAAGCGAAACGCATGGTAGAATGCGGTCACGATGTGGTAATCTTCCTCGACTCTATCACCCGACTGGCACGTGCATACAATACCGTCTCTCCCGCTTCCGGCAAAGTATTGTCCGGTGGTGTGGATGCAAATGCCCTGCATAAGCCCAAACGTTTCTTCGGTGCTGCCCGTAACATTGAAAACGGTGGCTCGCTGACCATTATCGCAACCGCACTGATTGACACCGGTTCCAAGATGGATGAAGTAATCTTCGAAGAATTCAAGGGTACAGGTAACATGGAACTCCAGCTGGACCGCAACTTGAGCAACAAACGTATCTTCCCGGCAGTAAACATCGTGGCATCAAGCACCCGCCGCGACGACTTGCTGCTCGACAAGACTACTTTGGACCGTATGTGGATTCTTCGCAAGTATTTGGCAGATATGAATCCTATCGAAGCCATGGATTTCGTAAAGAGTCGTTTGGAAAATACCAAAGACAACGAAGAATTCCTGATGAGCATGAACTCATAAAAAATAAATCTCTTTTATTAAATGACGCAGCTGTACCTTTTTAAGGTATGGCCTGTTTTTTATTATACTTCAATCAATATATCAATGCATCAATTGCTAATATGCCCATGACCACGCAGAGTAGAATGCAGCAAATTGACACATTGGCAAATTATCCAATGGGTACAAAACCAGATTCCTTCCGTCTGATTAAAAAGACCTTTAAATCCGGAGAACCCATGAAAACAAAAATAATCTGCTTTATCGCATTTGTCAGTTATACCTTTTATTTAACCGCAGGAGATATTTATGTTTCTCCCTACGGTAACGACAATGCTGCCGGTACACGCCAATCTCCCCTCCAGACTCTGGAACAAGCCATCAAGCAAGCGCGCGAATGGAGAAGATTGCAATCACCCGAAACAACCGGAGGCATAAATATCCTATTGGAGGAAGGAATATACCCACAATATAAAAGCCTGTTCATCCGCCCCGAAGATAGCGGGACAACAGACTCTCCCACCCGTATCACCGCTGTTCCCAATGCCCGTGTAGTCTTAAGTGGCGGAGTTCCTGTGACAGGTTGGGAACAAGGATGCAAAGATACCAGAATACCAGAAACACTTAGAAATAAAATATGGGTAGCGGAAGCGCCCCGTATGGGAAACAGGATATTGGAAACCCGGCAAATGTGGGTCAACGGAACAAAAGCACAGCGGGCCGCACAGTTTCCCGACGGAGTAATGGAACGCATGATTGATTTTAACCCTGAGGAAGAGACGATCACCATTCCCACTCCACAAACAGCAGGTTGAATGCCGCTTCACAAGTAGAGATGATCGTTCACCAACGTTGGGCCATCGCCATACTGAGAGTGAAGGAAATGATTACTGAAGGGGCAAATACAATCGTCCGTTTTCATGATCCCGAAAGCCGGTTGGAGTTTGCCCATCCCTGGCCTCAACCTGTCATTGACGGAGAAAAAGGAAACTCCTCCTTTTGTCTGGTCAATGCTCTGGAACTATTGGACCAGCCCGGAGAATGGTATCAGGATTACCCTTCCGGACGCATCTATTATTACCCGCGTCCTCACGAAGACATGACGAAGGCGCAAGTCATTATTCCGGCTTTAGAGACTTTACTGACTATAAGCGGAACATTAGAACGCCCGGTAAGGAATATACATTTTCAAAATATATCTTTACGAACATACTTCATGGATGCGCCCCTCTTATCAAGGACACGTTACATTGCAAGGAGGCTTCCATCTGCTGGATGCTTACAGACTACCCATACCGGGGCTACCCGAAAAAGCGGAACTGGAAAACCAGGCATGGATAGGCAGACCCGAAGCTGCAATACAGATAAAATGCGGCAATAACATAAACTTCAACCACTGCACATTCCAGCATTTAGCAGCCACCGGAGTAGATTATGAACGCGCCGTATCGACTTCCATTGTCGAGAATTGCCATTTCACCGATATTGGTGGAACAGCCTTACTGGTGGGCACCTTTCCCGATGAAGGATTTGAAACCCATGTGCCTTATACACCTTTTCATGAACAGGAATTATGTACGGGAATCACCATACGGAACAACCTGATTGAGGAAGTGACCAATGAAGATTGGGGAGGTGTAGGCATCGGAGCCGGATATGTAAAGAATATCCATATCATACATAATGAAGTCTGCCACGTCAATTATTCAGGTATCTGTGTGGGCTGGGGATGGACCCTGCTGGAAAGCGGAATGAGGGGCAATCGGATTGAAGCCAATTACGTCCACCACTTTGCCCGGAGGCTGTATGATGCAGGAGGACTTTATACCCTCTCCAACCAACCCGGCTCCGTGATGCGCAATAACCGGATTGAACATTTAATTGACGCGCCCTACGCTACCAACGACCGTGCGTTTTACATCTACTTTGATGAAGCAACGGATGGCTATACCGTAGAAAACAACTGGTGTCCGTCCGAACGTTTCGACTCCAACCGTCCGGGACCTCATAATGTGTGGAAGAAGAATGGTCCGCAAGTAGATGAAAGTATAAGACAAAAGGCAGGCAGGGTCGCTGTAGGTGGGGTGTCACAACCAAGAATCATTATAAAAACAAAATAACAAAAAGAGAATGAAACCAACCAATTACCACTTATTCGATTTTCTGGACTTTGATCCCGATCTGTCAAGAGACGAATCATTATGGAAAGCATACAAGCCCACCTCTGTCTATGAAAAAGACGGGGATATCTGTATAAACGTCCCCTTTCAAAAGCAAGTGCTCTCTAACGATATGGCGCCCGATACGACATCGCCCCGTGAAGAGTATACGCTGGTCATCCGTCAGTACACCTCAGGTATCACCCGGCTCTTTATCGGATTCGGTGAAGAAAGCATGACGGATCAGTCGGAAATGCTCCAATTCAGTGACCGGGTAAAGAAACTCCCTTTGCAAGTGACACAAACAGAAGGGGAATGGTTGATCACTACCCAAGACGGAATCCAACGGGCACTTATCCATGTAAAGCCCCCGGTACTGGACCGTTGGAGCGAACTGCTGCCCGATCCTCAAGAGACCTTGGATCTTCGCCTTTACCCCGACGGCAAACGTGAAATCCGACTGGCTGCCTACGACCACTTCTCCCCTCCCCGTTACGATGCGCTGCCACTGGCTTTCTGCAAACGAAACGGAGTGAAGGAACGTGCCACCCTTTCCTTTGAATCAAAACCCGATGAATGTTTTGCCGGAACAGGGGAACGCTTTGCCAAAATGGACTTAAGCGGACAAACGTTCTTCTTAAAGAACCAGGACGGACAAGGTGTGAACAACCGCCGTACCTATAAGAATATTCCTTTCTACCTCTCCAGCCGGATGTATGGAACATTCTATCACACCTGTGCCCACAGCAAACTGTCACTGGCCGGGCAATCCACCCGCTCGGTACAGTTCCTAAGCGACCAGGCCATGCTGGATGTTTTCGTCATAGCAGGCGACACGATGGAAGAAATCCTCCGGGGTTATCGGGATCTGACCGGATATCCTTCTATGCCTCCCCTCTGGAGCTTCGGCATCTGGATGAGCCGCATGACTTATTTCAGTGCTGATGAAGTAAATGAGATATGCGACCGGATGCGTGCCGAGCATTACCCCTGCGATGTAATCCATCTGGACACCGGCTGGTTCAAGACCGACTGGCTGTGCGAATGGAAATTCAACGAAGAACGCTTTCCCGATCCCAAAGGGTTCATCCAAGGACTGAAGAAAAAAGGATATCGCGTGTCCTTATGGCAACTCCCCTACGTGGCGGAGAACGCCGAACAGATAGACGAAGCACGCAAAAACGATTATATAGCTCCGCTGACAAAGAAACAAGATTCGGAAGGTTCCAATTTCTCCGCTTTGGACTATGCCGGAACCATTGACTTCACTTATCCCCAAGCAACCGAATGGTATAAAGGACTGCTGAAGAATCTGCTGGATATGGGCGTGACCTGCATCAAAACCGATTTTGGAGAAAACATCCACATGGATGCCCTCTATAAAGGCATGAAACCCGAATTGCTGAACAACCTGTATGCATTGCTTTATCAGAAAGCCGCTTATGAAATCACAAAAGACGTAACCGGTGACGGCATCGTATGGGCACGCTCGGCATGGGCGGGATGCCAACGCTATCCCCTGCATTGGGGAGGTGACTCATGCAGTTCATGGGATGGGATGGCAGGCTCGCTGAAAGGCGGCTTGCATTTCGGGCTTTCCGGCTTCGCTTTCTGGAGTCATGATGTCCCCGGATTCCACACATTGCCCAACTTCATGAACTCTATAGTGGACGATGATGTATATATGCGCTGGACACAATTCGGTGTATTCTCCTCCCACATCCGTTATCACGGAACAAACAAACGCGAGCCGTGGCATTATCCCGCTATCGCACCTATGATAAAAAAGTGGTGGAAGTTGCGCTATACGCTTATACCTTATATCGTAGAACAAAGCCGTAAGGCATCGCAAGCGGAGCACCTCTCTTGCAAGCTCTGATTTTTCATCACCCCGAAGACAAATTGTGCTGGCACATCGACGATGAATACTATTTTGGTAACGACTTCCTAGTAGCCCCGGTCATGAACAGCGAGAACCGCCGGGATGTCTATCTGCCCGAAGGAAAATGGGTGAATTTCTTCACAGGTGAACGCTTGGAAGGAGGACGCTGGCTGAAGAATCTGGATGTCCCTCTGGACGAAATGCCCGTATATGTACGTCAAGGAGCGACCATCCCCGTTTATCCGGATGAAGTGGAATGCACGGACGATATGGATTTAAGCAAAAGCATCGGTCTACACATAGACCTCATTTTAAAGGAATATTTAAGAACTGACGAATATGGAAACTTGGAAAACGAATTTAGACGAGACAAAGAAACGATATATAGATTGGTGGAACCATAAAGGAATCATACTGAACATGTGGGAGCACTTTCAGGAAGGTGTGAAACCTCATGCGGATATCCCTGCACCCTCCCCGGCAAAAGACCTGAATCAGAAATGGTTCGATCCGCAATGGCGTGCAGAATACCTGGACTGGTACGTGGCACACAGCAGTCTGAAAGCAGATATCCTGCCGGTAGCCAATACCCAGTTAGGCCCCGGTTCATTGGCAGCCATCTTGGGCGGCGTGTTCGAAGGAGGGGAAGATACCATTTGGATTCATCCCGATCCCGATTTCAACGATGAGATTGTTTTCAATCCCGAGCATCCCAACTGGATCTTGCATAAAGAATTGCTGAAGGCATGCAAGGCGAAAGCAAACGGTCACTATTACGTAGGAATGCCCGATTTGATGGAAGGCTGGACGTACTGGCCGCCTTGAAAGGTACAGACAAAGTTTTGCTGGATACCGTGATGCAGCCCGAAGTGCTGGAACAGCAAATGCAACAAATCAATGATATCTATTTCAAAGTCTTTGATGAACTTTACGACATCATCCGTGAAGGGGACGAAATGGCTTTCTGCTATTTTTCTTCATGGGCTCCCGGTAAAATGAGCAAATTACAAAGCGATATTTCTACCATGATCAGCGAAGATGATTATCGTCGCTTCGTGCAACCGTTCATCCGCGAACAATGCCAAAAGATAGACTACACCCTGTATCATTTGGACGGTGTGGGCGCCATGCATCACCTGCCCGCCCTTCTTGAAATTGAGGAACTGAATGCCATTCAATGGACTCCGGGCGTAGGTGAGCCACAAGGAGGATCACCCAAATGGTACGACCTTTACAAGAAGATCCTTGCCGGAGGCAAAAGTATCATGGCTTGTTGGGTAACCTTGGACGAACTGAAACCCTTGCTGGACAATATCGGTGCGGACGGTGTGCATCTGGAAATGGACTTCCATAACGAGAGAGAAGTGGAACAAGCGATGCGCATTGTTGAGGAATACTCCTCTTCCTCCTCTGACGTATCCAAAGAAGACCTTTTGAAAGAAGAAGCCGCTGCAACAAAACAAGAAACAATCGTCGTCAAAGACTCTGCGGCAGCCGGGAATGAGGCCTTGAAACCTTTGTTCAATGCCATTGTGGACGGAAAGCTGGAACCGGCCATAGAAGTAACCAAGAAAGCCATCGCCGAAGGAGTACAGCCCCAGGAAATTATCAACAACTACATGATAAAGGCTATGGGCGAAGTGGGACAACGCTTCCAGGACGGAAAAGCGTTCGTGCCCCAACTGCTGATGGCAGGACGCGCCATGAAGGGAGCTTTGGAACTTCTGAAGCCTTTATTGCAAGGGAGTGCCTCGACCACCATAGGCAAGGTGGTCATTGGAACCGTGAAAGGCGACTTGCATGATATCGGCAAGAACCTGGTGGCTTCCATGCTGGAAGGTTGCGGCTTTGAAGTAATCAACATAGGCATAGATGTATCTTGCGACAAATTTGTGGAAGAAGTCAAGAAAAACAAGGCAGACATCCTGTGCATGAGCGCCTTGCTGACAACAACCATGACTTATATGCAGGAGGTGATCAACGCTTTGGAAGCAGCCGGTATCCGTCATCAGGTAAAAGTGATGATAGGCGGCGCTCCGGTAAGCCAGGGATTTGCCGATGAAATAGGTGCAGACGGGTATAGCGACAATGCCAATACGGCCGTAGCGGTAGCCAAGGAACTGATGGGGCTTCATAAATAAACGGAATATTCATCTTAATCTGATACATGAATTATGCACGCTAATTATTTAGATACGTTAGATTGGGGCATTCTTATTGCCTACTTTCTGATTCTTATAGGCATCGGTATATGGGCCAGTCTGAAACGCAAAAAGGCAGCAGCCTTTTTCTCGCCGAGCGTTCCTGAAGTGGCATCACATCGGTTTCTCCATGTGGGGAACCAATGTGGGCCCTCCATGCTGATAGCCTCAGCCAGTGCCGGATTCACCACCGGCATCGTTTCGGGCAATTATGCCTGGTATGCGTTTGTTTTCATCTGCTTGCTGGCTTTTGTCTTTGCCCCCCGTTATTTGGGAGCGCGTATCACCACCTTGCCGGAGTTCATGGGGCGGCGTTTCGGACAGTCCACCCGCAACATTCTTGCCTGGTACACCATTGTGACGATCCTTATCTCGTGGCTTGCCCTGACCTTATTCGCCGGAGGTATCCTTATCCGTCAGGTTTTCGATATTCCCATGTGGCAATCGGCATTGATCCTGCTCGTTATCTCCGCATTCTTCACCATGGCCGGAGGGCTGAAAGCGGTAGCCTATACCAATGTATTCCAGATGCTTCTGCTTATTTTCGTATCGGCACGCTTACTATAGCAGGGCTTTACAAGGTGGGTGGAGTCAGCGCATTGGCCGAAGCGGTTCCGGCCGATTACTGGAACCTGTTCCGCCCGAATGACGATCCTGCCTTCCCGTGGCTGCCCATCATTCTGGGTTATCCCATCATGGGAGTCTGGTTCTGGTGCACAGACCAATCCATGGTACAGCCTGTATTGGCTGCCAAGAATCTGAAAGAAGGCCAAATGGGTGCCAACTTCACCGGCTGGTTGAAGATACTGGATGTTCCTCTCTATATCCTTCCGGGTATCATCTGTCTGGCACTCTACCCGGGCTTGAAGAACCCCGATGAGGCTACATGACTATGGTCACTAACTTATTTCCTGTAGGCATGGTGGGGTTGGTACTGGCCGTATTGACCGCCGCACTGATCAGCACTGTCGGCTCTGCCTGAATGCGCTGAGTACAGTCTTCACGATGGATATCTATGTCAAGAAATTCAGACCGCTTGCCAGCCAGAAAGAGATCATCCGTACAGGGCATGTGGTTACAATGGCGGGAGCACTGATTTCGGTGATCATCACCATTGCCATAGACAGTATCAAAGGATTGAATCTGTTCAATGTATTCCAATCGGTACTGGGATTTATCGCACCGCCTATGGCGGCTGTTTTCCTGTTCGGCATCTTCTGGAAACGAACTACCACGATGGCTGCCAACATGGCATTGACGCTTGGCACGGCGTTCAGCATGGGAGTGGGTATTCTCTATTTATGGGTATTTCCTGCGGAAAAATATACAGCATGGCCTCACTTCATGATGCTGTCTTTCTACCTGTTCGTTATCATCAGCGCAGGCATGATCTTGGTATCCTTATGGGATAAACATCGACAAGAATGTACATTAAATATGAAGAAAGTCATGGAGAAGCCGGCTAAATCCGTTATCCTTGCATGGGCGTTACTGGCTATTGTCATGGTCGGGCTTTATCTATTCTTCAATGGGCATTAAAAGAAGGAGCAGAAGGCTGAAAAGATTGTATTTTTATATGCCTGCATTTGATATCCCACTTGGGTGGTGAGGCAGTCCCACCCCGGTGAGATTGCAGCTTCACCCCGGTGGAACTGGAGTCTCACCGGGGTGGAATATCAGATGAAAGTGGTTGTTATAACAGATGGGAACGGCTGTTATACCCTGTCTGATAGGACAGGAGATTCATTAAGGTTGCAACAAATTGCAAAATCAATGAGATTAATAACAACATCTAGCCATTTGGGAACTCTGATTTTTGTAGTCATCCTATTATCCTCGCCGCTTCCGCCTGTAACATTTATCGTACGTACAGAGACCGCAAGTATATTCCAGTTTACGGACACCATCCCCCAGGCCTATTACTCCACTGACCGATTTTATAGGAAGCATCAAACTGGAATCTGTCAACCGGATGCCGCAAGGTTCCGCTGAAGGAAATAAAGGGAATAATTTCTTTTGCTCCGACACATGCCAGCCGCAATATCCGGGACTGAAACGGTTGGTATGCCTCCACCCTCTGTCGCGGATGTATTCATCCAACGCAATTTCCATACAATCCGCAGTCTTCTCGGCTATGACACTTCCTATGGCATCCGCTATATAAATCTTTACCATATCCCCTTCTTGCTGCAACGTATGCTGGAGCCTTTCAAAACCGGTTCCGGCAGTCGCGGCAAAGAAAGCGAAGGATTCCGAACCACGCAGCTGCCGGGTGATTATTTTACCTATACTGAAACACGTATCGCCGACAGAAAGCGAGTCTTTCGATTCATCCAACTCTCCACCGGATATGAAAAAACAAAAACGGGGAGAAGTTACTGCCTCCACCCGTCCAAGCACCCCACGGACTTCTTTTTCTACCGCTTCGTCGGGCACAGCATCTGCATATCCCATCGCCTCATAGATTTCGGACAATGGGACAGGCAGGTCAGCAAAAGACAGTTCTTTTTCAAGCATTATTAAATTCATTTAATGCGGCAAAGAATGCATCAATATTTTCAGATGGCGTATGAGGCGGTGTATCACATCCGCTGGAGAGCACGAAGTTGGGATAGGACTTGGTAGCCTCCAACAGGTCGAGTGTGGCTTTCTTCATCACCTCCGGAGTAGCAGCCTTGAACAAGCTCACCGGATCAAGATTTCCCATTGCAAGAGCATCCGCAGGTACTTCTTTCAGCGCTTCGACCATATCTATTTTATTTCCAAAATGATAAGCGGCAGCTCCTGTAGCTACCATTGCCTTGGTACAATGACCGGTATTTCCACAATTATGCAGAATGACCGTGAAGTGATCGTCCTGCACTTTCTCTACGATCTCCTTAATGAAAACAGACGAGTATTGCGTGCAGTCTCATCAGACAAGAGTCCGGCAGCCGGCTCGGCCATCACTACCCCATTCACTCCTGTGGCCTTCAATGCCATACAGTAACGGAGAATGAAATCCGAACATTTCTTCAACAGCGAATTGGCCGCTTCCGGATTGATATAAATAAGCATCATGATTTCAGACATGTCATACAAACGTCCTGCCAATGAGTAAGGCCGATGCAACCGGCAAAGACAGGTCTGTCCGTTATTGTCTTGGCTGCCAACATATTTGCTTTCAGATATTGGGGGACTCTTCCTTTATTCAAAGCAGGAATGTTCAGTTTTTCAATATCCTCCTCATTAGCAAGAAGACGCCCCACTACACTGGGAACCTCATTTTCGGGGAAGACAATCTCCGCTCCGAAAGCCTCGGCTTCTACCGTCAAATCCATAATCACGGTTGCGGCGGCTGTGGGATATTTCTCACTCAATGCTTGATGGCGTTGTAATGCACTTGTCCGTCAGTAACCGCATCACGCACCGTTTTCCCTATCATCTCTATGCCCGGATGGGTCATGATGGGCATAGCCACCACTTCTTTCTTTTGGATAATTTCGTTTATCCACTCTTTCATATTCAGTTTACTCATGGTCTTTTATTCTTTACCTATATTGGCTATGTTTAATGACGCATATGAAAAAACATTGTACTCATACATAAATTTAAATATGTAAATAGGGACATTCATTAAATATTACAAAATCAGCCAACTAATTCATACACAAAGTATTGCGAATTAGTTGGCTTTTTGTATCTTTAGGTATTCCCCCGAAAATAAGATTTGACGGCCAAAACGGGGGAAATATCCAAACTAATAAGATATGGCAAAGATAGTGAATATTTCAGAAATTCACCCTACTTTGGGTTTTACAGAATTTGATATTCTGGAAAAATACCGCAAGAGTTTTAATGAGAGTGAGCTTGGCAAGCTTCATTCGGTCTTTCCGTTTGAATGTATGGCAAAAGCCGCCGGCCTGTCGGACCGGCGCCTGGGACGCAGGAACAGATTCAGTCCTTCCGCAAAGATCGCCCTTATGGTCCTGAAGGCATACACCGGATTCTCCGACAGGCAACTGGTGGAACATCTGAACGGGAACATACACTACCAGATTTTCTGTGGAATTATGATTCCCCCGTCCCTTCCCATAACCAACTTCAAGATAGTCAGTGCCATCCGTAATGAGATAGCATCCCGCCTTGACATTGATTCTTTCCAGGAGCTCCTGGCTTCACACTGGAAACCTTATCTTGATAACCTTCACGTCTGCATGACCGATGCCACATGCTATGAAAGCCACATGCGTTTTCCTACGGACATGAAACTCCTTTGGGAAAGCCTCGAATGGCTCTACAGGCATATATGCCGGCATTGCAGGGAGTTGGGCATAAGGCGTCCGCGCAACAAATACAGGAATGTGGCGGAATCCTATCTGTCCTACTGCAAGAAAAGAAAGAGGAGAGCTTCAAGGACAAGAATGCTTAAGCGCCGTATGATCAAGCTTCTTGAAAAGCTCCTCAGTCAAAGGGATGGGATCCATAGCGAGTACGGTGCTTTACTCCGATATACCCAGGATTATCATAAGCGTCTTTCCATCATCAGAAAGGTGCTTGTACAAGAAAAGGAAATGTTTGAAGGGCGGAAAGTCAGTGACCGCATCGTCAGCATTGACCGTCATTATGTACGTCCCATCGTCAGAGGCAAGGAAACCAAGTCCGTCGAGTTCGGTGCAAAGGTCAATAATATACAGATAGACGGCATATCGTTCATCGAACACCTCTCGTTCAAGGCATTCAATGAGGGTATACGCTTGAAGGACTGTATCCGTATGCAGCAGAAGCTTATGAATGTAAGGGTAAGATGTGTGGCTGCCGATTCCATATATGCCAATAATGCCAACAGAAAGTTCTGTACAAAATATGGGATATCCACATCCTTTGTGCGCAAGGGAAGGGCGGCCAAAGATGAGCCTTTGAGGAAGGTGCTTAGAAGCGAACTCTCAAAAGAAAGGGCAACACGGCTTGAAGGAAGCTTCGGCACTCAAAAGCAACATTACTCGCTCTCAAGGATAAAGGCCAGAAACAGGAAGACGGAAATACTGTGGATTTTCTTTGGAATACATACGGCAAATGCCATACTGATGATAGAAAAAATCAGAAACAAAACAGCTAAAGCAGCATGATATGATTTTACTCACAGAATCAGAAGAGGTCATCAGACTTCTTCCGGAACGTCATGTCCTGTCGGATAGAAGTATGTGAGAAAGCACGGAAAAATGACAATAAGAATGGCATATGAAATGGTCATGCCCTATCATCTTCATATGCATCTTATTTTTTAGAGACATTTACTGAATATCCCTTTTTATCCGCAATCATAGGGCAATAAACTTTCATTTATTATCCGGTAGTATGATTGCGGATAATCTGTTTATATGGATTTCTCCTTGATAAGTCCTGTCCGGTAGGCCATCAGCAATTTCTTTAAATCGTTGATCTGTGTCACCAGTTCCCGTCCTTTGTCAGTGTCCTTTACCATCATGCGTTGGGTGCTCATTTCTACTATCTGAGTGCTCGATTTGATATCCTGCCCTTCTTCAATGGCTTTTTGCATTGAGGTGAACGGTTCGTGCTGTACCAGTTGGAATCCGCGCGAATGGTATACCAGTGTATATCCGGCAATTCCGGTTTCCGAATGATACGCTTTAGAGAATCCTCCGTCTATGACCATCATCTTGCCGTTTGCTTTTATCGGATTCTCACCTTGGATGGTTTTTACGGGTACATGCCCGTTGATGATATGGCGGTGTGTTCCTATCACGCCGAACTCGTCCAGCAGCATGTCACATACTTTTTCTTCATTGCGCAGGCTGTAATAGTGACCTTTCACTTCCTTGTGCAACTCTTTCTCTTTTAAGAAGTAACGTTCAAAAGTAGCCATTTTGTCTTTGTCGAAAGCAGGGGAGTCTTTGCCACACCACAAGTACCATACATAGTCTACAGCAAAGGGTCTGTCCTCGTTGTCTTCCTCAGCGAAGAAGGCGGTACGGATCAAATGCCCTACTTTTTCCAGCAAGGCTTTTCCCTTGTACGTTTTTCCGGCTATGGACACATCTTTCAGCGTACCGTCGGCATTCAAGGGAATGGAGGCGTGGAACAGCAGATTTGAGTTGCTCACCGTGTACATGCATCCGTAACGGAACAGGCAGCGGATATGTTTTTTCAATTTCTCACTGCTGACAAATGAACGATGGAGTTTGTTCATAATTTCCCGTTCTTCGTCTGTCAGCTTATAAGGATCGGCAGGATCTACCGTAGGAAGAAAACTGTCTTTCAGCTCATATTCTTTTCCATTGGGCATTGTGATGGTCTTACGCTCGAAGTCTATACGGTGTAGCAGCATACGGTCGTCCATCTCGAAATCGGGGCGGCGCCTGATAATCTCTGCTTCCAGCTTGAACTGGATAACACTGATTGCTTTGTGCATCTGGCCTATCATGCGCAGCGTCTTGGCATTGTACGTACAGTCTTCTTTCTCTACTTTCGGTCCGAACAGGGTGCAGGGATCATCAGCGTATGTTTCCATGGCAAAGGTGGCCAGGGGCAGAAGGTTGATGCCATATCCGTCCTCCAGAGCGGCAAGGTTGCCATAACGCATGGCCAGGCGTAGCACGTTTGCCATACAGCAGTCGTTGCCGGCTGCGGCTCCCATCCATAAAATGTCATGGTTTCCCCATTGTACGTCGAAATTATGATAATCGCATAATATGTCCATAATGCGGTGGGGGGCAGGGCCACGGTCGAATATATCACCCAGCACATGCAGTGTGTCTATGGTGAGCCGTTGGATGAGGTTGCATAGGGCAATGATAAAGTCATCGGCGCGGCGGGTAGAAATGATGGTGCTGATGATGACATTAATATACGCCTGTTTGTTGGGAACCATTGAGTTTTCGTGCAACAACTCCTGAATGATATACGAGAATTCTTTGGGAAGCGACTTCCGCACTTTGGAACGGGTATATTTGGAGGATACATTCTGGCATACACGTACCAGTTGGTTCAACGTGATGACATACCAGTCGTCCAAATCCGTTTCCACTGCTTTTACCAGATCCAGTTTTTGTTCCGGATAATAAATCAGCGTACATAGTTCTTTTTTTCATTCTCGCGCAGGGTATTGCCGAATATTTCATTTACTTTTCTTTTGATGGCCCCGGAAGCATTCCGCAATACATGCTGGAATGCCTCGTACTCTCCGTGCAGGTCGGCAAGGAAATGTTCTGTACCTTTAGGCAGGTTCAGAATAGCTTCCAGGTTGATTATTTCCGTACTGGCATCGGCTATAGTGGGGAAACTATGCGACAGCAGTTGCAGGTATCGCATATCTTCCTGTATGGTTTCCGGTGTGATAGAATTATAAGCGTTCATAGCTGGAAATTATATAAAAAACATAAGTATTAATTGGGCTATAATGACCCGGCTGAACATGGACAGCGGATATACGGTGGCATAACTCACTGCCGGATTATCACCGGGTAACGTGTCATTGGCATAGTTCAATGCCATAGGGTTTGCCATGCTTCCACACAGCATGCCACAGGTGCTTCCGAAGTCGAGGTGGCTTATGCGGAGGGCCACTAATGCCATAATGACTACCGGAATAAAGGTGATGGCGAAGCCTACAGCTATCCAGATGGCTCCTTCGGGGCGCATCACTGTCTCGAAGAAATGTGCGCCTGCATCCAGTCCCAGGCAAGCCAGATAGAGGGATAACCCGATACCGCGCAGCATCAGGTTGGCACTCCGGGTGGTATAAGTGATGAGGTGGAAACGGGGACCAAAGCATCCGATAAGAATTCCTACTACGATAGGTCCGCCTGCCAGCCTAATTTAACGGGAGTGCTGATGCCGGGGATGGCGATAGGGATGGAGCCTAGTATCAATCCCAGTACAATACCTATAAAAATGGCGGCAAGATTAGGGTCCTTCAACGTTTTAACCGCATTGCCCAATACTTTTTCCACATTCTCTATGGCTTTGGCTTCTCCCACTACGGTCAGCCGGTCACCCAGTTGGAGGATCAGCCCCGGTGTGGCAAGCAGTTGTACCCCGCTGCGCATCACACGGCTGATGTTGATGCCATAGCTGTTGCGCAGACGTAAAGAGCCTAGTTTTTTCCCGTTTATTTCGGGGCGGCTGATAACGATATGTTTGGAAATCAATTGGCTGTCTATGGCATTCCAGTCGATGTCTTCTTTATTCCAATCCTGGTTTTCCTGTTCGCCGAAAAGAATCGTGAGCGAGGGAGCGTCCTTTTCGGTGGTGATAACCAGCAGACGGTCATTCTCTTTCAGGATTTTTTCTGAAGTGGGGATACTTACCGTGCCTTCCCGCCATAAACGGGAGATAACAAATTTAGGATAGCTTAATAAAGCTACTTCTTTTATGCTTTTATTGAAAATGGCGGGATTGTGCACTTTGAAGGTGGCAATGAACGTCTGATTGGTGTCCTCGTGCTCGTGAATGTCGATATCTGAGGGACGGACAAATAATTTGCGTACCAGCAGCATGGCCAGAATAACACCTACCACTCCCAGCGGATAGGTTACGGCGCAACTTAACGCAGCGCCACTGGCGGGTTCCCCCATTTGTTTCAATGTCTGTTGGGCGGCCCCCAAAGCGGGAGTATTGGTGGTGGCTCCACAAAGGATGCCTACCATATCGCTCATCGGTATGCCTCCCAGTTTGCTGAAAAGCACCGTCATGACCGTACCTGTCAGAATAACGCCTATGCCCAGCATATTGAGCTGTACGCCGCCTTTACGGAATGAACTGAAAAAGCCGGGACCTACCTGCAAGCCCAGTTCGTATACAAAAAGCACAAGACCGAAACTCTCGGCGTAATTCAGCATATTCGAGTCGATTGAGAATCCCAAGTGTCCGGCCAGAATACCGGCAAAAAAGACGAAGGTAACTCCCAATGAAATGCCAAACAGGTGGATTTTACCTAAACCGAGCCCCACGGCAATGATAATCGAGAGGATTACAACCGCCTGTAAAGGCGTGTGTTCAAAAAATAAGCTATTTAACCATTCCATATTGCAAAGATAGTACATTTTTAAGTTCTGCAAGCGATAAATAGGTATTTATGGATGGAACATGACTCATCTCGTTCTATAAATGATCCTTTTCCTCCAGCCACGCATCAATCAGTTTTCTTGCCAGGCTCAGCTTTTTGGGTATCTCCGGCAAGTTGTCTTTGGTATAGAAAGCGCCGGCACTCAGTTCTTCTTGTTGTAGTTTGATGTTTCCGCTTTCATAATCGGCGGTGAAGCTATCATGATTCCGCTGGGATAAGGCCACGGCTGGCTGCCGAAATATTTCAGGTTTTTGATATGGAGTCCTGTTTCTTCCAGTACCTCGCGGTGCACACATTCCTCCAAAGTTTCGCCCGGTTCAAGAAAACCGGCTACCAAACCGTTGAAGGTTCCCCGGAAGTTGCGGGCGTGGACCAGCAGTATGCTGTCTTCCCGGCGTATCAATACAATGATGGCAGGAGAGATGCGCGGATAAATTTCCTGACGACATTGGGGGCATTTTTTAGCAATAGGAGAAATCTGTACGGTAGGTACGCCGCACATGGGGCAATAGCGGCTGTTCTTGTCCCAATTCAGTATCTGGAAGGCTTTGCCACCCACATTGTACTCTTCCCAAGGCAATACGTCGTATGAACTCCGGAGATCCATCATCAGGTGGCGGTCATTTTCGCTGCCGGGCACCGGGGCATGTACGGAGAAAGTCTTGGCAGTGCGTCCCTCTATCTCTCCGATGGTGTGGATAGTGCTTCCCACCGGAACAGGCATGGGAGGCTCTGTTCCGAAAGGTATGGTGTACATTCCGTTCTTTTTCTCTATCAGCAGCTGATCCTTATAAAAAACGAACCAGCCGCAGGTTTCTATATCTTCTTCCATATTCTTTTTTACCTTGTTGCAATTATTGATTCAATCCTTTCATAGTGAGCTGGATGCGCTTGCGCTCTAGGTCTATGCTCATCACTTTCACCCGTACATGCTGATGGATGCTGACTACGGTGGTGGGGTCGCTCACAAATTTGTCGGCCAGTTGTGATACGTGCACCAGACCCTTCTCTTTGATTCCTATATCTACAAAGCAACCGAAGTTGGTAATATTGTTCACAATGCCGGGCAGTTCCATTCCTTCAGTCAAATCCTCTATGGTCTTTACATTCTTGTCAAATTCAAAAACTTGGATTTGTTGCCGTGGGTCGCGTCCCGGCTTGTCCAATTCCTGCATGATGTCTGTCAGGGTGGGAAGCCCCACTGTCGGGGTGACATACTTCTTGATATCAATCCGGCTGCGCAGTTCTTTGCTTTTTATCAGTTCGTCTACGGTGCAGTTCAGGTCTTTGGCTATCTGCTCCACTATGGGATAGCTTTCGGGATGCACGGCCGAGTTGTCCAGCGGATTCTTCGCTTGTGGGATACGCAGGAACCCTGCGCATTGCTCAAACGCTTTCGCTCCCATCCGGGGTACTTTCAATAATTCCTTGCGTGAACTGAAAGGCCCGTTCTCGGTGCGGTAATCCACAATGTTTTGAGCCAAGGCAGGACCTAGTCCCGATATATAAGTCAGCAGATGGCGGCTGGCGGTATTGAGGTTCACACCTACCAGGTTCACACAACTTTCCACTGTCTGGTCCAATGACTTCTTCAATAAAGTCTGGTCCACATCATGCTGGTATTGTCCCACTCCGATAGATTTGGCATCTATTTTCACCAGTTCGGCCAGCGGGTCCATCAACCGGCGGCCTATGGATACGGCTCCACGCACGGTCACGTCGTATTCAGGGAACTCGTCTCGGGCGGTTTTCGAGGCCGAGTAAATGGATGCTCCGTCCTCGCTTACTACAAATACTTGCAATTCACGGTCATAGCGTTGTGAAGTGATGAATTGTTCTGTCTCACGGCTGGCGGTGCCATTGCCTATGGCGATTGCTCTATCTGATATTGTTCTACCAATTTCACGATGCTGCGGGCTGCCTGTGAGTATTCATTCTTAGGCGGATGCGGATAAATGGTTTCATTGTGCAGCAAAGAGCTTGGGCGTCCAGACAGACTATTTTACATCCGGTACGGTAGCCGGGATCAACTCCCATGACCCGTTTCTGTCCCAAAGGAGGAGCCAGCAGAAGCTGTCTCAGGTTTCCGGCGAAGACGCGGATTGCCTCCTCGTCGGCTTTCTCCTTGCTCAAGGCTGAAAATTCGGTTTCGATGGAAGGCTTCAGAAGCCGCTTGTACGCATCACGCACTGCCTCGCCTACCTGGCGGCTGCATTCATTGTTGCCACGGACATACATTTGTTCCAGCCGTCCGGCGCACTCTTCGTCATCAGGACTTATACTTACTTTCAACAGGCCTTCCGACTCTCCCCGGCGGATAGCCAGCAGACGGTGGGAGGAACAGCGTTTCAAAGGTTCGCTGAAATCGAAATAATCGCGGTATTTGGCGGCTTCTTCCTCTTTGCCTTTCACCACTTTGGAGGTGATGACAGCTTGTCGGGAAAATTGGTTGCGCAGTTGGTTGCGGGCGCGCTCGTCTTCGCTCACTTGTTCGGCTATGATGTCGCGCGCGCCTTTCAGTGCATCCTCTTCGTCTTTCACATCTCCTTTCACAAAAGCGGGGAGACGGCTGTCCAGATGGTTTTCGCGTTGCAATAACAGTAAGGTGGCAAGCGGTTCCAGTCCTTTTTGCCGTGCCGCTTCGGCGCGGGTTTTACGTTTCGGCTTATAGGGCAGATATATGTCTTCCACTTCGGTGGCATCCCAACTCTGTTCAATGCGTTTGCGCAATTCTTCTGTCAGTTTGCCCTGTTCTTCTATGGTAGAAAGAATAGTTTCTTTTCGCTTGGCCAGTTCACACAACTTGTCATTTCTGTCTTTAATTTCGCCTATTTGTACTTCGTCCAGTCCTCCGGTTGCCTCTTTCCGGTATCGGCTTATGAAAGGGATGGTAGCTCCCCCGTCCAGTAGAGATAATGTATTGTCTACTTGATGTACGGAAACCTTCAGGCTGCGGCAATCATTTTATTGAATAGTTCCATGTCTGTTGTTTTCTTTTGGGGGCAAAGGTATAAAAAAGGTATGGGTTTTTCCGTATAATTTGAGGTTGAAAACAGTGTATCTTATCCGTTCGCTCGGTATTCTCTTGATTTTGAAATGACTGCATCGAACTAGGAAGTCATGGAAACATTGTGTTTATTGGATGACAACTTATCATGGGAAAAGAAAATAACTTGGTCGAATTTATAGAAATGCTAAAAGAAAAGACCGGTTGTAAGATAACATTATGACCAACAGCAGAAAAGAGGTTTCTCAATGAGAAAATAGTCCATAATGGGTATAACTAATAATATTGTAAGAATTTGATGTACAATCGAATAAAAAGCGTAACTTTGTGGAAATGTCAAAGAAGATTATGACTAAAAATACAGATAAACAAGCAATTGATAACTTGGCAGATAATTTCAATGGTTATGCGGCACTGCTTCGTAAAATCAAGCAGCGGGTATTGGTTGCCCAACAACGAGCGATTTATGCCGCCAACGAAGAAATGCTCCGAATGTATTGGGATATTGGAGGTATGTTGCGGCAAAGTCAAGATGCAGATGGTTGGGGCAAGAAAACCTTGCAACGCTTGTCCGTGGACTTGAAGAACGATTATTCCGAAATAAAGGGTTTTTCTGTGCGCAACATGCAGTGTATGATACAGTTCTTCAACGAATACAATCAAGAACTTACGATGGTGAAAGGTGCTGATTCTTCAATTGCGCAATCAATGATTGCGCAATTAGGCGAATATAATTTTTCCTTTCCTATCAAACATCTAGGCTGGACGCATAACCTGATACTCTTACAACAAGTCAAGGATATTCGCGCACGGTATTGGTATATGGTGCAAAGTATTACATCGCATTGGAATACACGCTATCTGCAAGAAGCTATCAAACTTGATGACTATGGCAAGCATGGTGCGTTGGCAAACAATTTCACTGAAACCCTGCCTGTTCCCGAAGTAAACGATGTGAAATCAATGCTCAAAGACCCGTATATATTCGATATGCTGACCTTTACCGACCAATACAATGAGCGTGATGTAGAAATCGGTTTGGTGAAACATGTAGAGAAATTCCTTGTGGAAATGGGCGCAGGTTTTGCTTTCATGGGACGACAATACCATATTGAGGTGTCAGGAGATGATTACTATAATTGACATATTGATGTACAATACCTTCCTACACCGCTATTTGGTGATAGAGTTAATCAATAGTTTACTGGTGGTAAGCCGGAAATATGGTCGTAGCCTTTAAGGGTATATTCTAAGTGGTGGATATTTAACCCTTTTAGTTATTATTAACTCATCTACGGTGTCAATACGAGCGATTTATTCTTTTTTTCGGTGCAATTCGTTTCCGATATTTCACTTCTATTTGGGCTCAATGTCTAAGCCAATACAAAGGTACAATATTTTATCCGATATTGTTTGTTACTTATTGTTTTTTGGAAATAATTTTATTGTAGATATTATTACCTCCACAAAGGCTCTTGTTCCCAATTACGAGGGAAGCCCAACAAGCGAGTTTTCACTGATGGATGGCTTATCAAGAGTTGCTTGAAATCGGTAATGAATGTATTTTCAAGAACAATGGAGTTGAGCCAATACACAACACAGCATAATTGTGGATAAAGAGTTTGTTCTCGGAATGAGAAATCAGCAATCCATGTATTTGGCATACGTTCTGGCATCTTTGGTTTTACCGGAAAGACACGGTTGGACAGTCGTGAATGATGAGCACAACAATTACGAAGCACCGCAAGACACTCTAACCAGCTTCTAAAAAATTGTGATGATTCAAACCGAACTCTCTTGCGACAGCATGTTTTGCCGTGGCATTTGAAAAATTGGAATAGAGCTTAGAGAGTGTTCCCATTGAGATAACCTCCAATGTTTTCCATACAGGAGGCAGCTCTGGTTCGTTGTATTTGCGGAAATGCTCAGTAATAAAATCATCGTGTGAGCGTTCCACCTCTTTACGGATAACAGCTAAATTGGTAGTAAAACGAGCCTCATTGGTGGCAAAGTTTTCGTCCATAAACCAAAATGCTCCAAATTCAAGAGCAAAGTGCTTGATTATTTTTGTGCGAACAGCAACTTCAATCGTTTGAATGGCAGTAAAGAGCAAAGCCCTAAGTTGCTTATCAAAGGAATACAGGTCGATAATATCTGCAAAACGACAACCTTCTCTAAATTGATGCGTAGTGTGGTCAGCTTCAAAATGTCGCCAATAACCAGCAAGACGAAAATAGCTTATGATGTCAAGGGCTTTAACAGCTCGCTCAACATCATCAATAAGCAAACCTCTTTCTTTGAGAATATCAATTTGTTGTTCCGTGGTTATGGCTCGATTTGTATACCTGACTCCCATAAATAAAAATGTCCCGCTGGGTACGCTAATCTTACGGGAAGCGAGCGGGATTTGTTGGTGCAAAGGTAATTAATTATTTCTAACCTACCAAACAATAGAGCAAATATCAAACAGATATTTTTATCTTACCGCTTCTTTTCAAATGTTTTTCCGTAATTCTGTACTCGGATTTGGGTAACCATTTCCATGCATTTGAAAATAAAGAAGCGTTATGCTACTCTTGTAAGTGCGAAGCTTGAGAAACTAAACACAAAATCAACAAGAATAGGCATGGTAGTTCCCACGTTATAGCGTGGGCTGCTTTACCATATCTGTTGATTTAGGTTTTCTCAGGACCTGCACTTTAAAATGTGGTTATTGGCAGTGTCACACTTCTTTTTTAGGAGAAAGTGTTACGACAAAAAGAAAAAAAAGTCAAATAGATCTAGCAGTTCAATCCGGGGCAGCTAACGAAGTTGTGTCTAGATATGGATCGGCCTCAAAAGAACATTTAGTATCCTATTCTGGTGTTGACTCACAGTACATAAATGGGATTAAAATTTGGAATAAATAAATCGGGTGTCTTTCTGCAAAGAAAAAGAGTCGTTCCGATGCGTTTCCAGGGCTCACAAGGCTCAAGGCTCACTTATGCGGTATTTTAAACCTTGGTAGATGTGTAAGTATTTGCTTTACAGTCTGTTTGGTGGGACAAAACGTGCGGGTTGAATATTATTCTTTGGTCTTTGGAAAGTTCAGGATTGTCTTGACTTTGTCTGTCGTTTTATAGAATTTGTGTTTGCTTTGACCAGGCTTGTTTTTTGCCGGGTTTTATTCATAATGGCCGGATCAATGGATATGGGGCACATTCGGATTTTTCACGATGCCCGGAATGACCAAGTGATGATGTCAATAGAAGTTTCTTTTATTTATACATTTTTCTTTCCGGTAAATGTCGGATGCGTTCGTGTATGTCTGGGGCTCATTATATTATTCATTTTATTTTTCAGAATATAGTCTTGTCCCCTTCTTTTTATTGTAATTAATTAAAAATCAGCGCGTTATTAGGTTTCTTGAAGCTTGTTTTGGGCTTAAATACGCCTAAGTGAGCCTTTGAGCCTGAGCCTTGGAAAGCTTGGTGAAAAGACCTTGTAATTCCTTTCAAAAGACCTGTTCTTTGTATAAAAAGACCTTGACGTTTTTTTAAAAGAACCTTGTCTTTGACGCCAAACATCAGGACCTTTTTTTAAAATGTCTGGATCTTTTTCAAAAACAACAAGACCTTTTTTCAAAAGGAACGGGTACAAACGGACGGCCGGTCCGTCTCTTTTCCCAGATAGTGTAATAATTATGAAGAAACTGTTTATTTTACTTGTGTGCCTGTTGCCTGTGTTGGCACAAGCTCAAATGGAGACCTCTGTAGCCGGATTCATCCCTTTATCCGGTAGCGGAAGAATAGTATATAATTTCAATCCCGGATGGCGCTTTCATTGTGGAGACATAAAAGGCGCGGAAGCCGTACGTTTTGATGATACATCTTGGCAAGTAGTGTCTGCTCCGCATACTGTGGAACTGATGCCTGCCGAGCAAGCGGTTGCCGTAACTATCAGGGTGTGGCATGGTACCGGAAACATTTTGTGATTCCTCAAGATATGAAAGGAAAAGAGGTGTCGCTTCATTTTGAGGGAGCTATGGGAAAACAGGTGATTTATTTAAATGGCAAGAGGGTGCAAGAGCACTTGGGAGGATACCTTCCTTTCACTGTGCAACTGACGGAACAGGGGGTACAGCCCGGAGACAGTTGCTTGCTGGCAGTGATGACGGATAATAGTGATGATAAGAATTTCCTCCGGGAAAACGTCAATATACCTTGGATTTCGCTTATCATGGAGGAATTTACCGGGATGTGTGGATGATAGGAAATCAAGTGTAGCTATTACAGATGCCTTGGAGGCC
>ENA-OQCN01000160-OQCN01000160.1-human-gut-metagenome-genome-assembly--contig:-NODE-160-length-34206-cov-2.543854_pt1 | contig 34206 bp, 36 predicted proteins | sample MGYA00242497_ERZ504576 | MGnify/ENA primary metagenome ERZ504576 (study PRJEB26092, sample SAMD00036296) | human gut metagenome | host: Homo sapiens | study: EMG produced TPA metagenomics assembly of...
ATTGGAATGTTCGAATGATAAGTAGTGTCCATAATTGAAGTATAGAATTAAATAGAGATGTAAACAAGACTTGGCAAATGAAAAGCGCCATACAAATCATTTTACATGATTTGATGGGCTTTTTTTAAGTGAAAGGGTTTTATGAATAACAAAGAGCAAATATTAAGTATTTTTGTTGATGAGTCTGGAGACTCTGGTGATTACAATAAAAATAAAAATGTTTTTTCAGATAAATTTTATATAATAACGTTTGTCTTTCATGAACAAAAAAATGATATATCGCCGAATATTAAGTATTTCGAAAACAAGTTAGCACAATATGATTATTATTATCAGTCTGTTCACTGTGGTCCTTTAATTAGAAGGGAATATCCCTTTGAAGGCTTTAAGGCAGAAGATATTCGTCATATTCTAAATGCTCTAAATAATTTTCCAGAAAACTTCCAATTAATTGTTATTCGGTTATTGTTGATAAATCAATTAATGATGATTTACAAAAATTAAACAAGGCTATTCATAACGAAGTTCAACAAATGATTAATGATAATTATAATTACTTTCACTCCTTTAACAAAATAATCATATATTATGACAATGGCCAAGAAATTGTCTCTCGAGCATTAAAAAACACGTTTGAAACTGAATTCGACAATATTGATAGAAGAAAAGTAAAACCGAAAGAATATAGACTGCTACAAGTTGCTGATTTATTTTGTACAATTACACTAATGGAGTTAAAAAGACAAAAATACCATTTTAGTTCATCCGAAAAAGCTGTTTTTTCAGCAAATGTTTTCAAAAAGCAGTTCTTAAACACTATAAAATCTAAAAAACTATGATTTCTTGGATGGCCTCTCTTTCTATTAGGTGGGGAAGCTTGGGTAGTCAAATAATTTAGGGGTTTCTAAGAAATATCTAGGGGTCAATTTATGGGGCTAGTGCCATATTGGCATTGGTCAACAGACTCCTAGATTTGTTTTTTTTGTTAAAAATGGATTTCAGTAATGGTTATTAAGCTGTTTTCTTGTTGGACTAGTTTTTATATTTGGTTTGTATTATACTTGAGATGATTCCATATGGGAATTCATTTTTTTTGGAGGAGTTATGAAAATTATTGTAGTGGGTGATGGAAAAGTTGGATTTGCGATCGCAAAACAATTGAACCAGGAAGGTCATGATATTACAGTGGTTGAAAATAAATCGAGTGTTCTATCGAGTACCATGAATCAGTTGGATATTGTTGGCGTACAGGGAAATGGTGCGAGTTTAGATACGTTAATGGAAGCTCGTGTTTCATCTTCGGATTTGTTGATTGCGGCTACATCAACGGATGAGGTTAATATCATTTGTTGTTTATTGGCAAAGAAATTGGGTGCAAGACATACGATTGCACGTATTCGTAATCCGGAATACAACAATACCGTTCGTTTAATCAAGGATGAATTGGGATTGAGTATGAGTATCAATCCGGAGCAGGCTGCGGCTCGTGAAATTTTGCGTGCGATTCGTTTCTCAAATTCGATCAAGGTTTCTTCTTTTGCGAAAGGAAGAATTGAACTTGCGGAAGTGAAAATTAAAGAAAATTCGCCACTTTCAAATATGCGTATTTGCGACATCAATCATCGTATGAAAAGTGAAGTGTTATTTGTGGCTGTTCAAAGAATGGGGAAGTGATCATTCCAAATGGTAATACCGTCATCTATGAAAAGGATCGTGTAACACTAACGGGTTCTACAACACAATTAGAAAAATTCTTCATTAGAGTTGGTATTTTAAGTGATCGAACTGTAAATGAGGTGATGATTGTTGGTGGTGGAAGAATCACATACTATTTGACAAATATGTTGTTAGAACTGGGAATGGATGTAAAGATTATCGAAATCAATAAGGATAAGTGTGTGAATTTGGTTGAGAAATTCCCACAGGCTACAGTCATTCATGGCGATGGTACGGATCATGAATTATTATTGAGTGAATCTTTAGAGGAAATGGATGCGTTTATTGCACTTACAGATAATGATGAGGAGAATGTCATTATTTCTATGTTTGCCCAGTCTCATGGTGTTACGCATGTACTTCCTAAGGTAAACCGTGTTTCTTTAGGCTTCTTGTTGGATAAGTTAGGACTTGAAAATTCGATTACGCCTAAGTTTATTACGGCCAACCAAATTGTACAATATGTTCGTGCTATGCAAAATACGGTTGGCTCAAATGTTGAATCATTGATCAAACTTGTAAATGATAAAGTTGAAGCTTTAGAATTTAGAGTGCGTGACAATTGTCGTTTTATTGATGTGCCAATTAAGGATCTAAATATTCGTAAAGGGATTATCATTGCGTATGTAACGCATAAGGGTGTTTCAAAAATGGCAACGGGAGATACGCGTATTCAATTGTCAGATACGGTTATTATTATTAGTAAAGTTGCAGGATTGAGGGATATCAATGATTTACTATCTTAAGCACAATTTACATAAATTAAACTGGGCTATGATTGGAAATGTATTGGGTATGGTTTTAATTGCGCAAGCTTGCCTAATGGTTTTACCGGTCATTGTGGATTTGATCTATCAAGAGGGATTGTATGATTCTTACTTGATTGTGATTGGAATTTGTCTAGTTTTAGGATATGCGCTAACGCGTAAGCGTGCAAAAGTCAATAACTATTTTGCGAAAGATGGAATGATTGCGGTAGGACTTGCGTGGATCGTTGTATCTTTCTTTGGTGGTTTACCTTTTTATTTATCGGGTGAAATTCCTTCTTTTGTGGATTGTTTCTTTGAAGCTGTGAGTGGATTTACAACGACAGGATCGAGTATTTTAACGGAAGTTGAAAATTTGAAGCATGCTACACTTTTCTGGCGTAGCTTTACGCACTGGATTGGTGGTATGGGAATTTTAGTCTTTATTTTAGCAATACTACCAAAATCCAATGATCGTGATATGCATATTATGCGTGCAGAAGCACCAGGTCCTACCATTGGTAAGCTTGTGCCTCGTATGCGTCAATCGGCTATGATTTTATATACAATGTATATGGGTCTTACGATCATTCAAGTGATTTTACTTTTAATTGGTAAAATGCCATTGTTTGATGCGCTTTGTAACACATTTGGTTCAGCAGGTACGGGTGGTTTTGCGATTAAGAATACAAGTATTGGTGCCTACAACAATTCGTATTATGAAATCATCATTACGATTTTTATGATTTTATTTGGTGTCAACTTCAATATGTATTATTTCCTTTTAATTAAAGATTTTAAACAAGTCTTTAAAAATGAAGAGTTGCGTGCCTATTTAGGTGTGATTTTATTCTCTATTGTTTGTATCACAATCAATATTTTGTCTATGTATAATTTTGATGTATTGAAATCCATTCGTCTTGCGAGTTTTCAAGTGGGTTCCATCATTACAACAACAGGATATTCAAGTTGTGATTATAGTGTATGGCCACAATTTAGTAAGATGATATTATTCTTATTAACAGTATGTGGTGCAAGTGCTGGTTCGACTGGTGGTGGTGTAAAAATTAGTCGTCTATTGATTATTGTAAAGAAAATCAAGTTGGACATTCAAAAGTTATTACACCCACAAAAAGTAGAGGCCATCACAATGGATGGTAAAGTGGTGGATACAGAGGTTGTCAATCAGATCATGGCTTATTTCTGTAGCTTTATCATAATTGTCGGCATCTTATTCTTCTTGATTTCCTTTAATAATTTTGATTTTGAAACAACCATCACATCCGTCATTACATGTATTGGAAATGTGGGTCCTGGATATGGTTTGTGTGGTCCAATGGGCAACTTCTCCATGTTCTCTGATTTTAGTAAGATCGTATTATCTTTTGCGATGTTGATTGGTCGTTTGGAGATTTATCCAATTATCATTTTCTTGTCTCCAGTACTTGGAGTTCGAAAGGTTTCTAAATCATTTCATACGCGTAATAAAAGAAAAATATAGGCTCTGTATCAGTAGCTGTGGTGGAGAATATAAGGAAAACAATGAATAATCCTTTTCTTATAGGATATTTCTAGAATTAGTTGATAAAAAAAGACATATGATTATTTTTCGAGTTCCTCAAGCTAGAAAGATGTATCATATGTCTTTTAAAATTACTAAAAAAATACTAAACGTTTCAAATACGCTCAAGGAAAGAATCCAGATAATTTAATGGATTATCAAAAGAATAAGCTAGATTAGATACGAGAAGTGTACCTAAAATTCTTTAAAAGGTATCCGTTAAAAGAAGGGTTACGAAAAGTATTTCAGTGTAAAGGTGAAGAAGTAGAAGAAGCTGATAGTTGTCATGGACATGTCGTTGCAGAATAGCATCTTTTGTAAACCTTAGTCAAAAAATGAAGGCATAGGGTAGCTGTTATAGCAACAGTACATCATGGATTATCCAATGCACGAATCGAATCGATGAACAACAAGATTAAAGTCATGATACGAAAAGCATATGAATTTCAAACCTCATAGACATGATTATGATTGTATGTTCAAATCTGTAAAAGAAATAAAATTGCCTTTTGAAATACTTAAATCGAACAAAGTCTATTCAAAGAGTGTTTTGGCAACAATTCAAAAACTTGTTTGTTCATATTAATCAAACAAGTTATTTTTTTATTAAAAGTCCAATTGCGTATTTTTTAAAAAGTTTATTTCAAGTGAAGATATTCATGTTTATTCGATCGATGAATCCTTCTTAGACATTACTACAAAATATGCAAAAGATTGTATGTAATTTTTAGATAAGACTTGCTTAAACAGCTTATATGGCATCATCAACCAATTACAGATATTTGGTGATAGAACCTGGAATTGCTAATAAATTATCAAAGTTTGGAATCAAAGATGTTTATGGTATAGCTTATTTATTTGGGTATTTTTCTATACAAACGTTTTTTCGAGGTGTATTATTAAAACATAAAAAAACGAAAGGATGATTTATTATGAGATTTTTTGATTATATGGACACAATTGAAAAGCCTACGATTGATTGTATTCGATTGATACATAAGGCTATTAATGTGAAGTATGATGAGCTCATAGACATGGCGGTTGAACCAAATAGTAAAAATTATAATAAATGGATGCAGACATTGGATTGTTTAAAGGCCTCTGAAGATTTGATTATAGAATGTATTGGAAAGAATGCGATTACGGATATGGAATGGCTTCAATTGAAGTGTAATATTTATAAGTATCAAGTAAAATATGGTGGCTTAAAATATTTGAATGTAGAAGCATAGATATTAGGGTATGTGTTGAGCATATCCTTTTTTTTAAAACAAATTAAAAACCTGGAATTTCCAGGCTTTAGTTTAACTTATCTTGTACGATTTTTTTGACCATTGGATAGGCGATTAGTGCAATCACAATGCCAGCTACACCTTGTACAATGTTAGCTGGAATTTCACTAGCGGCAACGATCCAGCTTCCTTTTAACATATATTTGGCAATGAAGTATCCAAAGACCATAATGATAGATCCTAATACGTAGCTTGAGATTTGTTTCGGTTTAGAGTAGTTTTTCATCAGTAGAGATACGACAATTCCTTCAAGTCCTTTAATGACTAGGGTAAAGAAGAGGTAGTGTCCATATCCTCCGGCTACATCGGCTAGTGCACTTCCTAGTCCTCCAATTAAGAAGCTTTCAAATGGATTTAAAAAGCTTGCGAATAATAAGATAAATCCATCACCTAGATTGAAATATCCATCGAGTGCGTTTGGTACTTTGATAAACATGGTTGCCACAAAGACAAGTGCCATGCCAAGTCCTGTTAATACGATTTCATAGGTTTGTTTATTTTTCATCATCATTTCCTTCTTTCTTACAACTTAATGACTATTATACTTGTTTCTGTATTTAAAAAAATATACAATTATAAAAAATAAATAGGGGACAGATGATGAAGAAATATGAAGTGATTTATAATACATATAGGGAGTCGATTCTTTCTGGAATTTTAAAATATGGGGATCGTGTCGATTCGATTCGTGAATGTGTCAAGAAGATGAATGTGTCTAAGACAACAGTGGAGCTAGCTTATAATAAGCTTGTGTTAGATGGGTTTATTTCAAGTAAGGAAAAGGTTGGGTATGTTGTGAGTATGAATCCGGAAAGGGTTTTATTGCATCATGAAATCTTGGATTATTCTTCAAGTCACAAAGAAAAGGAATATGATTATGATTTTCGAATCCAATCGGTTTCGATTGATTCATTTGAGACATCGATTTGGAAACGATATATAAAGGATGTATTGAATGATAAGAAGTTAATGTCAAGTTATGGTTTAGCTCAAGGGGAGTATGGTTTAAGACAGGCTTTGTGTAAGTATGTATATCAAAATCGAAATATATTGTGTTTTCCTGAGCAGATGGTGATTGGTTCTAACTATCAGTCTTTGTTGTATATATTTTGTGGGATGTTGGATAAACAAAAGGTGATTGGCTTGTCAACTTTGGTTGATGAACAAGCTAAACAAGTATTTTTAAGTTATGGCTTTTCTGTGAAATATTTAGATCCAGATCATTTTATTGAAGATATTCAAACGAAGTGTGTGGATGTTGTGTATGTGAATACGACTTGTTTTAGTAAAAATCGTCAATCTATGTGTGAAAAGTTGAGAAAAGAGTTGGTTGGGCTAAGTCATATTTTGATTTTAGAAGATGATTATAATGGTGAGCTTGTGTATGCTTCTAAAATTAAGACGAGTTTATGTTCGATGTCGAATCATGTGATTTATTTTTCTTCTTTTTCTAGACTTTTACTTCCCAGTCTTCGTATTGGATATATGATCTTAAATGATGAATATACAAAGAAGTATTGTGTTTCTTTCTTTGGTCCTACGGCAAGTAAATTGGAGCAGGTGGCTTTTAGTCAGTATATTGTGGATGGGTATTTACAGAAGCATTTAAGGAAATTGGTGCGTGAGTATAGAGAAAAGCATTTGTATTTAAAGAAGTTATTGGATACATATCTTGGTTGTTCTTATATTTTGGATGAAACGTATATGGCGTATTGGATCAAGTTGGATGTGGATATGGAAAAGTTCAAGTCTTTGTGTGAATCAAATTTAATGGGTGTTAGTTATTCAAGTAGTGGGATAGGCTTATCTTTTGCGAGTATGGATAAAGAATTGATGAAAGATGGTGTGATTCGTCTTGCAGAATTGGTGAAAGAGTGTTAAAATTTTAACGATTCGACAGTGAAGAAGATAAGTAGGAAGTAATTTTCTTGTCTAGAGAGAGGGCGTTTGGTGAAAGCCTTTCAGGAATTTATTTTTGAAGCTACTTTGGAGTTGAAACGTAGTCGGCGTTAACGAGTGAATTGAGGGCATTTTCTTTTTTGGGAAAATGAACTAGGATGGTACCGCGTAATTATACGTTCCTAGAAATAGGAGCGTTTTTTTATTGGAGGAAAGAAAGATGAAACAATTAACTGGTAATCAGATTCGTCAGATGTTCTTGGATTATTTTAAATCAAAGGGACATATGATTGAGCCGGGCGCAAGTTTGATTCCGCACAATGACCCAACTTTATTATGGATCAATGCGGGTGTTGCGGCTTTGAAAAAATATTTTGATGGTAGTGAAAAACCAGCTTCAAATCGTATTGCGAATGCACAGAAATCAATTCGTACAAATGATATTGAAAATGTTGGGCGTACAGCTCGTCACCACACATTCTTTGAAATGTTGGGTAACTTCTCAATTGGAGATTATTTCAAAGATGAAGCTATCCAGTTCGCATGGGAATTTTTAACAAGCGAAGAATGGATGGGTATTGATAAGGACAGATTGTATGTGTCTGTATATACAGATGATGCACGTGCTTATGAAGTTTGGACTACAATTTGTGGCGTAGATCCAAGTCATATCTTAAAGACAGATGATAACTTCTGGGAAATTGGTAAGGGACCTGGTGGACCGGACAGTGAAATTTTCTTTGATCGTGGAGAAAAATATGATCCTGAAGGATTAGGAGAAAAATTATTCTTTGATGAAATGGAAAATGATCGTTATGTAGAAGTATGGAATGTTGTATTCTCTCAATATGATTGTGATCCAAGTATTGATCGTAAAGATTATAAGGAACTTCCTCAGAAGAATATTGATACAGGTATGGGTCTTGAGCGTTTAGTTGCCTTAGTTCAGGATGGTGAAACAAACTTCGATACTGATTTATTCTTGCCTATTATTCATGCGACTGAAGCAATGGCTAAACATCCTTATGAAGGGGAATATAAGATGGCATATCGTGTTATTGCGGACCACGTTCGTACAGTGACTTTCGCATTAAGCATGGAGCTAACTTCTCAAATAGTGGTCGCGGTTATGTACTTCGTCGTGTACTTCGTCGTGCTGTTCGTTATGGTTTAAAATTAGGTTTGGATGAACCATTCTTATATAAATTAGTTCCTGTTGTTGCGGATTTAATGAAAGATTTCTATCCTTACTTACAAGAGCATGTTGAATTCAACCAAAAATTGATTAAGGTGGAAGAAGAAACTTTCAAGAAGACTTTAAAGGTTGGTCAAGCATTACTAGACGAAGAGATCAGCAAGGCTAAAGATGGAAAGCTTAGTGGTGAAGTTGTCTTCAAATTGTATGATACATATGGATTCCCATTTGAATTAACACAAGAAATTGCGGAAGAAAGTGGAATTACAGTGAGTCATGAAGATTTTGATGCTCAAATGAATAAACAAAAAGAGCGTGCTCGTAATGCGCGTAATGTAAAGGATTCTTTTGCGTCTCAAAATGAAGAGTTGATGAACTTCAATGAGCCTAGTGAGTTTATTGGTTATGATCACTTGTCTTGTGATGGTAAAATCATTGCGTTATTTAATGTAGAAGGTAAAATGGTGAATTCTTTAGAAGATGAAGGAATGATCATTTTAGATAAGACTTGTTTCTATGCCGAAAGTGGTGGACAGGTTGCCGATAAAGGTACATTTAGTGCGGATGGTGTAGATGTTGAAGTATTAGATGTTCAAAAGACGCGTAATAAACAACATATCCACACAGTTAAAATCAATGGTGGTGTATTAGAAAAGGGTATGTCTTTACATGGTGAAGTGAATGTCAAAGATCGTTTGGCAACTACAGCGAACCATTCTTGTACACACTTATTGCAGTCGGCTTTAGTTAAAGTATTGGGGGATCATATTCACCAGGCTGGATCTTTCAACTGTCCAGAATATTTGCGTTTTGACTTTAATCATTATGAAAAGGTTACTGCTGAACAATTGGCTGAAGTTGAACGTATTGTGAATGAATATATTAGTGCGGCTTATCCAGTTATTAAAGAGGTTATGCCGATTGAAGAGGCTAAAAAGTCTGGTGCAACGGCATTATTTGATGAAAAGTATGGAGATACAGTTCGTGTTGTAACAATGGGGGATGTATCGAAAGAATTCTGTGCAGGATGTCATGTAGAAAATACAGCTCAGATTGGTTTATGCAAGATCATTAGTGAGGAAAGTATTGGTTCAGATTCTCGTCGTATTACGGCTAAGACTAAGTTTGCGGCTTACCAAGATTTTGCGTCTGAACATGCAATGTTAGAAAATATTGCGGATAGTGCAAAACAAAAGGGTATTAAGAATATTGATACAAAGGTTGAGGCTGCATATAAGACGATGCATGATATGCAAAAGGAAATTGATAACTTGAAAAACCAAATCTTTACTTTGAAGTCTAAAGAGTGGGCTTTAGAAGCTAAAAATTTTGGAAAAGTCAATGTATTGATCAAGTCTGTTTCTGGCATGGATGCAGGTGCATTAAAGGATATTGTTTCTAACTTAAAGGCTAATGATGACAAGATGGTTGTATTCTTTGTGAATACAATGGTGAAAAGGTTGTCTTTGTGTCTGGTGCAGGTAAAGAGGCTGTAAAGGCTGGTGTACATGCGGGTCAATTGGTTAAGAAAGCGGCTCAAATCTGTTCTGGTAATGGTGGTGGAAAGCCAGATATGGCTCAAGCCGGTGGTAAGGATGCTTCCAAGGTTGATGAAGCAATCAATGCGATTACAGAAGAATTAAAAAGTTTATAGGAGATATTAGGGTATGCGTATGTGTACCCTTATTTTTTGGTGTATGAAAAAGAAGAGTAAATATAGAATTCGTAAGAATGAATTAAGAAAATTTGAAAAAGAAAATAAACTCACAAAGAAAGAGAAGGAAAGACTTCATATGTGGTAGATGCAGGTCATAGTGCGTATGATTTACAGTGGTTGTACCAATTGCGTGAGGAAGAAGAGTTTGATGAATTACTAAGTGGTTTAACGGATGCACAAGTAAATTATGTGTATAGCTATTGTATGAATTGGGATCCAATCATGGAAGAGCCTTTTTTTGATTACAATAGATTGGATGAATTGGATTTAGATAACTTACCGACTTTTGAAGAAGAAGTGGATAAAGAGGAGGAAGAACCAGAGATTGATTTGCCTTTTTAATGGATTTGACACAATGAATTAACCATTTTATAATTTTTGTATGTATTGAAAGGGTTTTACGTATGAATAATGAACATTGGTATGTGTTATTGACCATTCGTTCTAAGGAAGAAGAGGTATGTAAATATTTGAATGAGAATGATGGTATTTACGCTTTTAGTCCGAAGATGGAATTTTATCATAGAGTTTCAAAACAGATTCAACAAAGAGCTTTATTTGGTGGGTATGTATTTGTGGTGAGTAAACTTTCTCAAGTTGAAGTGGATGCGATCTTTAAAAAAGTTTCCTTTGCAGAGTGTTTTTATTCATGGATTGAAATATGAAGAGGAAGTTTCAGCTTTAACGGATGAGGAGATTCGTATTTTGAATATGTTGTTGGATGATGAAAAGGTTCTAAGAATGTCGTATGGTGAATTAGTGAATAATAAGATTCATGTGACTCAAGGTCCACTAAAAAATATGGATGATTATATTGTGAAGTATGATAAGCATAATCGTTTGGCTACGTTGAATCTTAGTTTCTTGAATCAGATCTGGAAAGTGGGAGTCACCTTAATTGAATAGTGTGATAGAATGGATGTGTTGAGGACATGTCCATTTTTTATAGAGGGATAAAAGGGTAATGAATGTACATATAACGAATATTTATGGGTTTATACATGATCAAAATTTAAGAAAGAAACAAAATCTTTATGCGGATGTCAGCTCATGCGTTGGGATTTAAAGAGATGGGCATCTTTAATTTTGATGTGAGTACAGATACGGAGAATGAATTGTTGAAAAGAATAGATGGAATCATTTCATCCCTTCAATTTAATGATTTGGTGTTTGTACAATTGCCTACTGGTAATGGTGAACATTATGATAATTTACTTATCAATAAAATTAAGGCTTATAATACAAAGGTTTGTATTCTTTTACATCAAACAATTGAATATGAGTATGTATTAAATGCTGTTGATTTGATCATGCCTACAAATAATGAGGTACATGCTTATTTAAAGGAACATAATTATTCCAATGTTTTCTATAAGAAGAATATTAACTACGAATTTTCAATGATTTCAAATTCATCAAATATTTTATCTTCAGATTTTTATATCAAGAAGTATTTAATAGATGCACAAGATCAATTAGAAGAATCTGTATTAAATGAACAGGATGAGGACATCATTCATATAGGATTTGGACTACATGATAAGGATGGTCATTATAGTGTTTGGGTTGGTACTGTAATGCAGTCTATACTTGAGCATACGGATTCTAGAATTTGTTTCCATATTTTGCATGATGAGACTTTAAGCATTGATAATAAGTATAAGTTAGAAAAGGTGGCGCGAAGTGGATCTTCAATAATTGAATTTCATAAAATAGATGAGAATGATTTTTCTGTCGTAAAAAATCAGATGAGTCGTTTTACAATTGGGACAATGTTTAGGTGTTCGTTACCGGAATTGTTGCCGAATTTAAATCGCATTATTTACTTGGACGCCGATTTATTTGTGAATCGAGATATAAAAGAATTATGGGATGTTGATATATGTGAATATTGTTTAGCTGGAGTTGCAGATGAAGGTGTGGATATCCATAATTATCCTAAGATCTTAAATAAATATTCTGGAATAAAAAAAGAATCTTATTTTAATGCTGGTGTACTTTATATGAATCTTAAAAAGCTTCGTGAATTTGGAAATTTAAAAAAATTAGTTGTGGATTTTCTGGTTGAAAATCCAGAAGCTGGATTACCCGATCAAGATGCTTTAAATGTTATATTTCATAATAAAGTTTTATATTTGGATGGTAGTTGGAATCAATTTGTTTTTATGCATAGAAAAGATAATGTTGAAAAGTTAGATAAAGCTATTTTTCATTATGCGGCTGCTTTGCTAATGCTATATTCGCATAGTCAAATTGATTTAGAGTATTTTAGAACAATTTGCAGAACTCCATGGATAGATTATGAAATGAATCATCAATTTGAACAATGCTTTGATAGAATGAATGATAGAGTGTATCAGTATCAAAATATGCTTCAATTGTTAAGTAATCCAGACGTTAAACATATTTTTTATGGAGAAGAGAATGAGCTTTTAAAAACACTTTATCAGAGAATTCATTTAAAAGGTGGAGATTATCGAGTATTAGAATATGCGAAAAATATGGAATCTGATATTTTACCATGTAAAGATTTATTTGTATTGAAGGATGAAAAGGATCCAATCATTATTTTTGTCAATTGGGAATCAGATGATTGTAGGGCAATACAAAATTTAGAAGAGCTAGGCTTTAAAAATGGAAAAGATTTCTTTGTCGTCGCGAGATTCTTTTCGGTTAATGATGGTGGTTTTATGTAGGGGGTTATTATGAAGTTACACATATCTAATATTAATGGATTTAATGCTTCTAAAGAATTGTTGGATGCTCAGACAAAAATTTCTAAGGTTGGTATTGAATTAGGGGCCTATGAAATGGGAATCTATACATATCCTGTTGATAGTGATAGTGATGTAGAATTGTCAAAGCGCTTGGATGGAATAATTTCGGCTTTGGGATTTGGTGATATAGTTGTATTACAGTTACCAACATCAAATGGGTATAAATATGATAGTTTATTGTTGGCAAAAATCTTGGCGTATCGTACAAAATTAATTATTTATATGCATGGTGAGTGTTTGGATTCTAGTTATTTAAATCTTTTAAAAAAAGCAGATTCTATCATTGTAAATAAAAATGTGAATTACCATTTTCTTAAGAATCGTGGTTTTTGTAGTGTATTTTTAGATTCAAATTATGGTCATACAAAGAAGTGTTTGATGGATGCTATTGAGCGTTTATGCTTTGTTGAGAATACATTACTTTGTATGCGTAATCGTGTCATTGAAAATGAAATACAAGTGGGATTTGGCTTGTATGATAAAACAGGGGATTATACGTCTTGGGTTGGCGTGACAATTCAGTCTATATTGGAACATACAAATTCAAAGGTTTGTTTCCATATACTACATGATTCTACTTTGAGTAATGTGAATAAAATTAAATTGATTGAGATTGTTGAAAAGTTTGATGATCGTATTAAGTTTTATTCGTTATCAGATGATTTGTTTGAAGAATATAATGCTCAAATGGGAAATTATACGGTTGGAGCTATGTTTAGAGTAATGTTGCCAAAAATTCTTAGTGATTTGAATCGAATTATTTATTTAGATGCCGATTTATTGTTCAATAGAGATATTCAAGAATTATGGGATATAGATATTAATGATTATTGTTTGGCTGCGTGCCGGATTTGAATGTGAAAAAAGGCTATATTTGGACATATCCCACTAGAGGTAAAGTGATTGAAAAATCTAAATATTTTAATTCGGGTGTTTTATATATGAACTTAGAAAATATTCGAAAAAAAGGCGATTTGCATACGCAAACAATTGAATATTTGAAAGAACATCCAGAATCAGATTTACCGGATCAAGATGCGTTGAATGTGATTTACAAAGATGATACTTTGTTGATTGATGAGAATTGGAATTATTTTGCGGAAAGTATACGTCATGCGGATGAAAGAGAATTAAAAAATAAGGTGTATCATTATGTTGGAACATTATGTACTGTAAATAGTCAGACAGAAATGGATTATTTGTATTATAAAACATTGTTGAATACGCCTTGGTCCAATGACCCATTTGATTTTTTGAATCGTTCAATTTATAAGGTGGATTTTCAAATAGAAATTTTTGAGAAACTATTTACACGTGTTTCAGATGTGAACAATATAAATATATATTATGGAAGTAATATTCGTTTAATTAATCAAGTAAAACCTTTGTTTCATACGATTCATGTGGCAGAAGATTTTGAAGCTGTTAAGAATATAATAGACACAAATGAGGGACATTTATTTACTATCATCGTAGATACGGTAATAGATGGTGGAAAAGCATTTCAAAATTGGAATCAATAGGATTGGATTATAATGTTGATTTCTTTGATGTTAGATGTTTACTTTCGTATGTACAAGGTGGATATGTATTATAGTTAGAAAATCGGAGGATGTTTATGAGAATACATGTGACAAATGTTTATGGGTTTAGCCCAAGAAGCGTGGTTCAATTATCGCAACATGAAGTGGTGGATATTTTAAAAGATTTATGCGATAGCGAAATTGGTTTGTTTGTATATTCTTACGATAAAGAACCAAAAAATGAATTATCTTCGCGATATGATGGGATAATAGCTAGAGTTACGCCTGGAGATGTCGTTATTTTTCAATCACCTACATGGAATATAGTGGATTGGGATAATGGTTTAGTTGATAGAATTAAGGCGTATGGAGGAAAAGTAGTATTTTTTATTCAGGATGTTCCTCCAATTCAATTTGAAAATAATTATTTTTTAATGCCTTATTTTATTGATATGTACAATAAAGCAGAATTGGTCATTGTTCCTTCTGAAAGAATGTATCAAAGACTTGTAGAAGAAGGGTTAACTGTTAAGAAATATGTAGTACAGAAGATGTGGGATTTTAATGTGCATATGGATTTACACACACCTACTTTTGAAAGAAAACTCTATTTTTTAGGGGATGTTTCAAGATTTCCTTTTTTCCAGAATTGGCAATATGATACACCTCTTCATGCCTTTGGTAATCATAATTCAGATTATGATTATTCTAAAGTGCATTTTGGTGGATGGTTAAATAAAACAGAATTGTTACTGGAATTATCTAAGGGTGGTTTTGGATTGGTTTGGGGTAATCAAGAAGATCCAAAAGATGAAAAAGTATATTATAAGATGAATTGTTCGTATAAGTTAGCTTCCTATTTATCAGCAGGTATTCCAGTTATAGTTCCTGATTATTTATCAAATGCAGATTTTGTGAAAGAAAAAGGAATTGGATTTGTAGTCTCAAGTCTAGAAGAGGCTAATGAGATGATTCAAAATTGTACAGAAGATAATTATAATCAGATGGTTTCGAATCTAAAACATGTACAATATTTAATAAATAATGGCTATTTTACTAAGAAATTATTTGTAGATACAATCATGGCTTTGGATTAGATGAGTTTATCTAAATATAACTCTGGTTAGCATACTGGTTATATTATTTATATGCTTATTTTAATATATGTTCATGCATATTAACAAATGTAGATTTATTTAAAAAGAATTGGTTAGAAATCGTGTTTTTCACTTGAATAAATCAAGCTTTCCGTTTACTATTAAACCTAGTAAGGGAAGAGTACATCTTTTCGTGTGCTCTGCTTGATTTTTTATTTCTAATTTATGGGCTATATAGAAATATAAAAGTTTTTGGGAAGGAATGAGTAGAATGTCGAAAAAGAAAAAGAATATAAGAAGAAAAAAATCGAACAATCTTTTAAAGGGGATGGCTGCTGCTGGTGCTGTTGTTGGTGGCGGAACTATTTTTGCGGGCAACAACGCCGTTTATGCTGCTGAAAATGAACAAGGTGTTATTCATTCAGAAGAACAAATTATTGAATCTCAATCTGTTTCTGAATCAACAACAGAATCTTTATCTCAAGCTAAATCAGAAACTAGTAGTTTTGAAAGTGAAGCATCTACTGCAACTTCTGCAGTTGAAGGTAATACTGCAAATCAAAAAGCATTTGTTAAACGTGCACCAAGATTCTTTAATAATGAACAAAATATCATGACTGTTGATGAGACAGGAAATGAAAAAGCGGTTAGTGAAAATGGTGCTGAACAAGAAGCTGCATCTTTATCCGTATCTGGTTCTGTATCAGGATCTATTTCAGAAGTTGGATCACAAATTTCTAGTGAAAGTATTTCTGGAAGTGAAGCTGAAAGTGAAATGGTATCTGAATCTCTTTCAACAAGCACTAGTACAGAAGATTTTAAATCTGAATCTGAAAGTCTTTCAACAAGTACATCTTTGAGTACATCTACAGAAACTTCTACTTATACAAGTGAATCTGAAAGTTTATCAAAAGAATTTACAAGTGCTTCTGAATCTTTTGAATCTCAAAAGAATGAAACATTAGAAAAATTAATTAGACAAATCAATACTGCCAAACAAGAATTAGAGGAAATTCGACAGAGGGCAATTTTGAATAAACAGAATTTAGGGGATGATTACCGTAAAAAGGCTGATGATTTGGCAAAACTATTAGCAAAATATAATTTCTACCAGAAGTATGGCGTTGGTGAGGTTACGGAGATAAGTGATCAATACAATAATAGTGGTTTAAAATATGATAATAATGGTAACTATACAGGAGAGGATAATTATAAAAGAAATAACTTTTTTGTGAAATATCAGACAGCAGATAATAAAGAATACACGGGTTATTTTGACTGGGTTGCGGTAAAAGAGAAAAAAGATGTCTACGGTAATGTTAAATACGAATTTGTTCAATATAATGAAGTAGATCCATTAGATGTAGTTCAAATTGTAGTTATTGAAAAAGCACCAATTTATAGTGGTAATAATTGGGAAGATCGTGAAAAGAAGTTTTATTATTATGAAGATGCAAACGGGAAAATTCATGCATTTTTTTCAGAGAAAGAATCTAATATAGGATCTTATTGGAATTCGAAATATGTTCCTAATTTCAAAGAAATAAAATCTTTTAGTAAAGGTGATATTAAGTCTGAAAATGGAAGTGAAATAACATTTGAATATAAAGGTAAAACTTATACATTTACTGTAAAGACACAAAAGAATGGGGAACATGTATTCCCATACTTTGGAGAAGTAGAGGATGATTTAAATATTGATGCAAGTAGCAGTACGACTATTAAAGGTAAATCATATTTCTCTATTAAAGATTTTGAAAAGCAACAAACAAAGTACGATAAACAAAGAAGTGAATTTACGAGTGTGTCTGAAAAACAAAGTAGACACAAGAGTGATTCTATAAAAAATAGTCAATCCAAGAGTGAAAACTTAAGTTTATCAACTAGTAAATCTAATTCAATTACTTCTGATAGTATTTCAAAATCAACAAGTCTTTCATTAGAAAATTCTGATATAGCATCAAGAAGCAATAGTCATTCGTTATTAGAAAGTACAGAAATTGCCACAAGCCAAAGTACTTCAACTTCAGTAAGTCAAAGTGATTCGACTTCAATCAGCAACAGTCAATCAATTAGTGCTTCTCAATCAACAAGTACTTCTGTAAGCCAGAGTGATTCGACATCAATCAGCAACAGTCAGTCTATTAGTGCTTCTCAATCAACAAGTACTTCTGTAAGTCAGAGCGATTCGACTTCAATCAGCAATAGTCAGTCTATTAGTGCAAGTCAAAGTACTTCAACTTCAGTAAGTGAAAGTGAGTCAACTTCTACTAGCGTAAGCGAGAGTGAATCTACTTCAGCTTCTGCAAGTGAAAGTGAATCAACAAGTACATCAGCAAGTGAGAATGAATCTACTTCTGAATCAGTTAGTACAAGTGAAAGTACATCAGCATCCGCAAGTGAATCTGAATCTCTAAGTACTTCTGAATCAGAAAGCACATCAGCTTCATTGAGTAGTAGTGAATCTGCATCAAGCAGTGAAAGTGCTTCTACATCAGAAAGCTACGCAACAAGTGTTACTACAAGTACTGCAGGTGGCGGAATTGCTTATCGTCAGGTTGTAGTTGATACTCGTGCTCCTTTACAAGTAGCTCCAAGAGTTAGTGAGGAAGAAGTTGTAGAGGATGATGTAACTCCTAAGGCTAAGGAAGAATCAATCGAAAAAGAAAAGATGCCTAAGTCAACATTGGATGTTGCTCATAGAGTATGGTGGTCTTGGATTCCAATTATTGGTGCTTTAATTTCTTCGAATGAGACTCGTAAGCGTCGTAAAGAAGAAAAAGAGAAGGAAAAAGAAGAATCTAAAGATAAAAAGATGAAATAATGATAAAATAACAGTAACTAACTTTTAGTTGCTGTTATTTTTGGGAGTGGTGTTTATGAAGGAAAAGACGCATTTAGTTAGGAATCGATGCCTTTTTTCAATTATTATTATTTTAATTTATTTTGTTTGTCATAGAATTCCATTGAATGGAATTGATATGAGTGCTTATGATAATTTAAGTTTGGATTTAGGTGCTGTATTATCCCTTGCAGTAAACGGTTCAAATAAACAATGTTATGTTATGAGTTTGGGTATTTCGCCTTATATTACGGCAAGTTTAATTGTAATGATTTTATTTGCGGTACGCTCAAAAGAGGCAAAGCTCGTACGTCACCTAAGGCAATGAATTATTGGATTACGTCCATTACTTTTATTGTTGCGTTGGTTCAATCTATTTTTTATGCATTGGATCTTAAGTATATAAATCGAGATTTAATGAGTATTTTAGTGGTTATATTTGAATTAATGGCCGGGGCAAGTATTGCACAATATTTATTAATGAAAAATCAAAAGTATGGTGTGGGTGGATTTGCGCCAATTATTATTGTGAATATGACAGAAACTTTAGTTGGATTATTAATGAAATCTTCTCTTGACGCGTTAATGATTCCTCTAGCTATTTCTTTTGTGATGGTCATAATTATGATCTTTATGGAAATGCATGAGAAAAGAGTACCTGTTCAAAGAGTTTCAGTTCATAATGTGCATGCCGAAAAGAATTATATGGCTATTAAATACAATCCTGTAGGATTTATGGCGTTGATGTTTGGTTCTGCAATTTTTATGATTCCACAATTGATTGTGGCTTTGGTTCATCATTATCATAAATCAGAAATTATTAATTTTTTATATAAGAATTTAAATATGTCTACATTATTTGGTATGCGTGTATATGTAGTCATGATGTTTGTGTTTACCATTCTATTAAGCTTATTATTTGTGAATCCAAAAGATTTATCGGATAACCTTCTACAAGTGGGGGATTGTATAGAGAATGTTCCTGCAGGTAAGCCTACACGTAGATATATTCGTAAATGGGTTTTAATATTGAGCTGTATTAGTGGTGGAATCATGTGTGGTTGTCTAAGTCTTTGTTTGTATTTACAATATAAAGGTATTGTAGATGCAACCGTGGCCATGCTTCCAACTACATTTATGATGCTTTCAGGATTTATTTGTAGTATTTATTTAGAAATTCGTGCTTATCGTGACTTTGATTCATATAAGCCATTTATATAGGGGGTAGTATTTATGATGTATTTTGTACCTTCCTGGTATCATGGAAATGAATATAAAGAAAATGAACAATATTTTTATGTGCGTCGTGCAGTAACAGAATTTGATGATAGTGTTAAACAAATTCAGCTGTTTAACCGTAATGACATTATGGATTATAAGATTTTGAATTTGTCGTATAGTCCAAACTTTCGTCACTTTCTTCATAGACAAAGTGTATTCCATGCACCATATTGGTCTTGTTTTGATGCGATTCAAGAAATTAGACGTACAAAAGTAGATATTCTTTCCTATCATGATTTGATGTGGCCAGACCATACGGAATTTGTCTACACACCATTTTGTATTGTGGCTTATGTAAATAATCAAAAATATGCAGAAGTACATTTTGGTGAAGATGGAAATATGATTGAAGTCTTTTTGTATCAAGATAATATGATGGTCCGTAAAAATGTATATGATGATCGAGGCTTTTTATCGGACACTATTGTTTATGAAAATAATCAAGCTGTTTATGAACAATACCTTGATGGAAAAGGGAACTGGAAAATGTGTCATTTCTTTGAGGATGGACATGTTGAAGTGAATCCAGAGAATCCTTTCTATTTAATTAATAATAAAAGATATGATTTTAATTGTTTAAATTATGATTCAATGGAACCCTTAATTGAAGAGGTTTTTTCAACATATCTAGATGAAATGACAGATTCAACGGATATTTTCTGTTTGGCAATGCATACTCTTCATCATGATTTATTAGAAAGCTTATTCTCAAAAAGAAAAACAATTCTTTCTTTCTATCAAATCGTTTGGAATTATTTGATGATGCAGAATTGAAATCATTAATTCGAAATACAAATTATTGTATTGTCGATTCGAAACATAAAATTCGTCCTTTAGAAAAATATGCAGGTAAAACTTTACCAATTATAGATATTACACCATTTGATACGCGTGCTGATTTTGGGATTAGTCAACAATTAACGGTTCAAAATATTTTGGTTCCTATTGATACGATTGAACAATCAAAATTTGAAGAATTGATTGTTTTATTCGCTAAGTATTTTGAAATAAATGAAACAGCACGAGTTCATTTCTTTACGCGTGTCGCAAATTGGGATCGTGTGGATTCCGTTTTGAATTTCACTCGTGAAGTACTAAAAGTAAATGGACTCGATGAAAGATTAGCTCGCAAAGAAACGAATGATAAAGCGGAGTTTGATTTGGACGAAGAAAAGAAAGTTTCAATTAAATTCTTTGTAGACCAATGTGTGGATGAGTTGAGTATTTCTAAATGTATTCGGGAACAACGTATTATGGTGGATGTGACATCACGACCAGATTTATATTTACAGATATCATGTATTAGTAGTGCCATTCCGCAAATTGTTTCTTTTAATACACAATATGTGCATGATGGGAAGAATGGTTTTATTGTCAAAGAAGTATCTGAAGTATTGAATGGTTTAAAGTATTATTTGGATAATATTACGAATTGGAATAAGTGTATGATTTATTCTTATGAATTAGGTAAGGAATATAATACGGCAAGTTTAATTCGTAAGTGGAAGGGAGTTATGAAGCAAGTTGAACAAGATTAGTGTTTTACAAGTTGGAAAGGAAGATTTAAGTTTACAGCTTCATATTCCTGATAATGTAACTTGGAATTATGTAGACGATTTAGAAGAGGCTACAGAACGTGGTTATGATGTATGTGTTTTAAGTCGTTGTGTAAATAAAGAAGAGGCATATATTTTATTAAAGAAGATTCGTGCTTATACAATGTTTGTGCTAGATTCGGTTGAATTGAAGGGTTGGACAAAATGGATCTATGCTTCTAGAATGGCAAAATACGTAGATGTGAATTCTCTACAAACATTTATTGATAAGGATATACAGCTTTTCTATTCTTATACCTATGGTGAGAAATTTGTTCCTCAGACACTATCTATTTCACAAAGCTTTAAAGGTAGTGTTTTCTGGGATGGATTTTCAGGTGTTGAATTAGATGGTGATTATGGGGATGATTTTTATCAAGTGGCATATTGGAGGTATAATATCCCTCTATTTAAAGGTCAAACTTTAGATTTATGGTTAGAATTTGAAAAGGATGAGTCTGTTTCAATTGAATTGAAAATCGAACAGTTTAAGGTGGTTCACTTTCATCTTTACAGAATCGTTGGATCTATTCAGAAAAAGATTTAAGTTCAATTGTTCATTTAAGTAATGATAAGATAGATGGTCCTGTATTTATTTCTTTACTCGCAAAGGGTAAGGGGAAATTAAAAATAGTAGGTTTGCATGATCGTCATTCTCGTAAAGAATATGGATCTTTTTTACCTGGAGGAATCCGTAAGGTTACATCTAAACGTGAAGAAGTTTTTATGTACTTTGATCCAGGAGATATGAAACCACCTTTAAATGTATATTTTAGTGGATATAAGACACAAGAAGGTTTTGAAGGATTCTATATGATGCGTAATATGGGAACGCCATTTTTGTTGATTTCTGAAGCTCGACTAGAGGGTGGAGCCTTCTATTTGGGAGACAAAGAATATGAAAATCTTATTGTTTCTGGTATTCAAGATTGTTTGAAACAATTAGGTTTTGATAACTCACAATTGATTTTGTCTGGACTTTCTATGGGAACTTTTGGAGCTTTATATAATGGTTGTAAATTAAGGCCGCATGCGATTTTATTGGGTAAACCATTGGCTAGCTTGGGTGATATGGCCAATAATGAACGTATTTCTAGACCAGGAGGTTTTCCTACTTCATTAGATGTATTGTCAAAGAATTATGGGGATATGAGTTTAAAGTCAATTGATGCATTGAATCATCGTTTTTGGGATTTGTTTGATCAAACGGATTGGTCACATACAAAATTTATTATTTCATATATGTTAGAAGATGATTATGATATGACAGCCTACAATCGTTTGATTTCCCATATTGATGATGTGGGTGTTGAAGTGATTGGTAAAGGTGTTCATGGTCGTCATAACGATGATACGTATAGTATTGTTGCGTGGTTTAAAAAACAATATGATGATTTGAAATCGGATTTTAATCGAGGTGAACCAGATGAAAAATAAGGCTTGGAAAGTTATATGGAATGAAGATACGTTTGGAACCTATTTATATGGATCTAAGATTTGGTTTCATTCTCGTGAAGATATTGAATTTGAAAATGAATTAATGCCTCCGGGAACAGTTATTAAGGAATGGTATTCCAAAGTAAACTATCAAATGATGAGAACTGAGCCATCTTTACCAATTATTGATGGAGAGAGTTCTTATCATATCCAGGTAAATATGAGTGATTTTGAATCGTATTTAATACGAATGGTGTTCTATGATCGTTATGAAAATGAGGCGGGTACACTTATCATTCGTGAACCGGAAATGGATTTTAAGTGTCCTTTAAAAACATATAGCTATCGTGTACAGCTGATTAATGCGGGTGGTACTAAGATGCATTTTCATTCTTTTGTGATTACAGAAAAGGAAGGGTAAAATGAATAAAATTGATAAGAGATTACACTTTCTTTTGGGTAAAGTCAAAGAGGAGTGTAAAAAGGTTAAAGAACTTAGTGATTATGAACTGAAGAATAAAACGTTGGAATTCAAAGAACGTTTAAAAAATGGAGAAACAACAGATGATCTTCTTCCAGAAGCGTTTGCGGTATGTTGTGAAGCGATTATCGTGTATTAGGTATGTTTCCTTATGATGTACAGATTTTAGGTGGTATTGCACTTCATTTGTGCTATTTATGCGAAATGAATACGGGGGAAGGAAAAACTTTAACGGCAACAATGCTTTATATTTAAATGGATTGACTGGTAAAAGTAGTATTTTAGTAACAGCCAATGAATATTTGGCCATTCGTGATGCCGAAGAGATGGGTCAAGTCTATAAGTTTTTAGGTTTGAGTGTAGAAGCAGGTGTAAAGCGTGATACAAATGAAAAGTTAGAAAATGATTCAAAAAAGGATGTCTATGCAGCTGATATTGTATATACAACGCATGGTTCATTAGGATTTGATTATTTATTAAATAACTTAGTACAGTCTAAAGAAGATCGTTTTATGCGAGACTTTTACTTTGTGATTATTGATGAAGCAGATTCTGTATTATTAGATAGTGCAAGTATGCCTTTAGTTATTTCAGGTTCTCCTCGTGTTCAATCCAATTTATATGGTATTACCGATTTTTTTGTGACGACATTAGTAGAAGATGTTCACTATGAAATTGAAGACAAAAAGGTATGGTTGACCAATAAAGGAATTGAATATGCGAAGCGTTATTTCCGTATTGAAAATTTATATAGTAAAGAAAATTTTGATGTTTTAAGACATATTGTCTTAGCTTTACGTGCCCATTTCTTAATGGAAATAGATGTGGACTACGTCGCAACCGATGAGGGAGAAATTGTTCTATTAGATAAGAGTACGGGTCGTAAAATGAAGGGAATGAAGCTTCGTGGTGGTTCTCATCAGGCGATTGAAGAAAAGGAACATTTAAAATTGAGTCAAGAACAGCGTTCGGTTGCGAGTATTACGTATCAAAATTTGTTTAATTTATTTCCGAAGATGTCTGGTATGAGTGGTACAATCAAAGATGGTAAAGAGGAGCTTTTAGAAGTCTATAATAAAAGAGTGGTTGTGATTCCTCCGCGTAAGCCAATGATTCGTAAAGATATGCCGGACAAGTATTTTAAAACGAGTGAAGAACAGTTTGATGCGGTCATTAAGGAAACTGTAAAAAGACATAAAACTGGACAACCCGTATTATTGATTGCTTCTTTGATTTCGGATACGGAAATGTTGTCGAAATTATTGGTTCAAGAAAATATTGAGCATAGTGTATTGAATGCGAATAATGCGTTCTGGGAAGCGGAAATTATTAAAGAGGCTGGTCAGAAAAATGTCGTGACAGTAGCTACAAGTATGGCGGGTCGTGGTACGGATATTCATTTGGGTCCAGGCGTGAAAGAGCTTGGTGGTTTATGTGTACTTGGAATTGGTCGTATGAGCAATACACGCGATGAAAGACAGGCAAGAGGTCGTGCAGGACGTCAAGGAGAGCCAGGCGTATCCATTTTCTATACTTCATTAGAAGATGATGTATGTACAATTTTAGGTGAAGATTTCTTAGAGAAGTATATTGATAAAGGAAGATATATTTCTAAGCATCGAATCAAGAAATTAATAAATAAATCGCAAAAAATTAAAGATGAGTCGAATGTTTCCCAAAGAAAAAGTTCAGTGGATTATGATAGTGTTATGAAGCGTCAAAGAACGATTATGTATAAGACAAGAAATGATTTGTTGGATGGAAAAAGTTTGGATGAGAATGTCTTGATTCAAATTTATAAACAGAATATAAATGATTATGTAAAAGAAAATAAAAAGATGGATGATAAAACAATGTATCGATATATCTTAGATAATTTGTCATATCGACTTAAAGAATTGTCAATTTCTTCTGCCAATAAAAAAGATTATTTAAAACAGTATGCAGATATGGCATTTAAGGATAAGAAACAATTGTTGGGAAATCGTTTCTCGGAATATTGTCGTCTTTGTACATTAAAAGCTTTAGATGATGGTTGGATTGAAGAGGTTGACTACTTGCAGCAGTTACAGGCAGCCATTTCTGGTCGTTCTACGGCGCAGCGTAATCTTTTATATGAATACCAAAGGGAGGCAAGACTTTCTTTTAGAGATATGGAAAAATCGATAAAAAGGCGATGATTCGTAATATTTTACTTGGAGAAGTGTCATTTGGTAAAGACAATGAAATGATTATATTGTATCCTTAAAGAAAGGAGTTTTTGGGGTTATGATTTATAATTTTCTAAGAGTAAACAATTTGTGTGCTAGAGATTGCTTTATTTACGGGTTAATTTAGAATTCGATAATACTAAATGCCTTAATATTCTATCAATTTTTGGCCATTTCTCATCTTGAGCTTTAACTCTGAATAAATAGACGAACCAATTTAAATAAGATTCTAGATTCTTAATATCCATTCCAATAAATCTAAATAGATATCTACGAATCCATGAGCATAAATTGTTGATTAATGCCATATTTTTTAGATATTCTGGATTTTTTGTGTCGGCTATAAAAACACGAGAATCACAATTCAATTCGTTTAATAGTTCATTGTGGGATTTTTCCCCATCACGATAAACACATGATCCTTCTTTTATATGAGTTTTCATTGCTTTTTTGATTCGAGATGCGCTTGGTTTTCCATGACCACAAATTTTAACAACTATGTTTTATAACAGTCAATTCCAGCAATTAAGCAAAGTTGATCTTTTGATAAACCACGTTTTTGTTTATATCCATCTTCGTGAAGAATTGAATAATCATAAATATAAAATTCATCAATCCAAACAGTGTCTTTTAAAACGATGTTTTCTTGATAATTATCTACAGTTGAAAAAATCTTTTTTCTCCACAACATGGCTGTTGGATGGGATATATAACATAGTTCTTCACACATAGCTAATGGTACATTAAATGTCATTAGTACCGTATATAAACAAATCTGATTAAAGTTTAACTTCATGGAATTAAAAATTGAATCAGAGAGTAGAGTGAACCTATGACCACAATTATTACATTCATATTTTTGACGTGGTACTTTTGTTTGAGTAACACCATCTTTATGAACTCTTATACTTCCACATGATGGGCAACATGCATTTCTACCATCTTTTATGGCAAGTTCTTCAATGGTGTTGGCTCCAAATTTTTCTTTGTTTATACGTTGGTTTACTGCAACCTGGAGCAAAGCAAATTCAGAATTCGACAAAGAAAAAACGAATTCTGAAATAGAATTCTTGTTGTACATATAGATATCCTCGCTCACATAAGCAACTATCCGATCGAGAATATCGCCAAATATTGAATCGAATAGCTGCTTATGTGTTTCAATATTGGCTCTTATATTATATACTCTGTAATTCTATTTTTCATTACAACTAGCACACGAATTGTTTACTCTTAGAAAAGATTAAAAAATTCTTGTCACTAAAATGATCCCATTGATTTTCAATGGGATTAGATTTGATACTATAGTGATCTTAGCATTTTATCAATTGTTTTTTTCTTCTGCTCTTTATTAGGATGTACGTACAAATTTAATGTTGTACTAATGTTAGAATGCCCTAATAATACAGAAACGGTTTTATAATCCGCTTTTGATTCTATACATCTCGTTGCAAAGCTGTGACGTAAACCATGAAATTTTAATTTCGGTATATCTAACTGTTTACAAAGCTTTTTATAGTAATTTCTATACGTTCTTGGCTCAATTGGCTTGATATCATTAGAAATTACATAATAGTTTTTCATTTACCACTTTATTGAGAGATTTAAGCATCTTTAGCAATTCACTAGACATTGGAATATCTCTAACAGAATTAGCAGTTTTAGGTGTATCTAACAGTAACTCTGTATGTCTTGTTTCGCCTTCGATAATATAGATGCGTTGCAACGTATGTCTGACTTTTATTACTCCTTCAACAGTATCTACATCACACCATCTTAATCCGCAAATTTCACCAATGCGCATACCAGTGCTTAAACACATAAAAATGCCTAAATTTTTAAAAGTGAAATTATTTCGTAAATGCTCCATAAACTTTTTTTGATCTGCTTTTGATAGCACATCAAGATCCTTTTTTTCTTGCTTTGATGGAAATTTAGCATCAATTTGAGCATATTCTAAATACCCATTTTTGATACCAAATTTCAGAATCATTTTTAATACGATAATAATATCTCGTATTGTCTTTTCACTTAAACCGGCATCTAACTTATCAAAAACGAATTGCTGTACTTTTTCTTCATTTACTTCATAAAGATCTCCAAAGTAAGGCTTAATGTGATTTTGAATCAGTAATTGGTAAGCTGCATATGTAGATTTCTTCACATATTTTTTCTTTTCCTCCTTCCATTCTTCAGTAATTTGATTAATTGTTTTTTCTTTGACCATTTTAATTCCTCCTCTCTGGTCAGATCAAAACAATATGGAATTTTTATTGATATATGTTCCTAATTTGAGATTTTCTTACAAAGGTGATTGGAGCAAAAGAAAGCTTAATGAAATATGTCAATTTTTTAAAGGAAATGGGTTATCAAAATCCGATTTATCTAATGAAGGATTTCCATGCATTTTATATGGAGAGCTATATACTACATATAAAAATGAAGTAATAAGTGATATTATAAGCAAAACAAATACCACTCTTGCAAATCCGTTTTTATCTAGAAATAATGACCTTATAATACCTGGCTCAGGAGAAGATCCTATCGACATTGCAGTTGCTCGTGCTATTTACCAAAATGATATTATATTAGGTGGAGATTTGAATATATTACGTCCAAAATCAAATGTTTCAGCAGCTTTTTTAAGTTATCAATTAAATGGTGTTAGACGATATGATATCGCAAAAAAGGCACAAGGAAAATCTATAGTACACTTACATAATTCTGATTTAAAAGAGGTTTTAGTATCTATTCCCACATATGATGAACAACTTCATATTGTCGAATTATTAACCAAAATAGATGAGATGATTGATGCTCAAATTAAAATCATTGATGATTTAGTTTTACAAAAGAAATACATTATTTCTTCATTATTGAAATCAATTCAAGATAATGAAAAAATAATGTTGAAAGATATTTTGTTTGATTACAATATTAAAACAACGATTAACAATGAATATCCTGTACTTTCTTCTACTGCATCTGGCATGTATTTACAATCAGACTATTTTAACAAAGAAACTTCCAGTGATAATACAATTGGGTATAAAATTGTTCCTAGGGGTTACTGTACATATAGATCTATGAGTGATACTGGATTATTTACCTTTAATATACAAAATCTTGTCGAAAAAGGGATTGTTAGTCCAGCATATCCAGTGTTTTCATCAAATGATGATTATATTAATGAGTTTATTATTTTATATTTAAACAACTCATCATATATAAAAAAACAAATTCTAGAATTAAAAAGTGGAGGCACTAGATTTGCGTTACCATTTTCAACATTATGCACTTTAAAAATTCCAAAACTGGAAAAAGAAAAGCAGTTATCATTAATTAAAACTATAACTGCCTTTGAAAGAAAAATTGAAAATGAAGAAATAATCTTGAATGCTTTGCATCAACAAAAAATTTTTTTGTTAAACAACATGTTTATATAAACATATTACATAATAGATATTTTTTCTGCTTTTCTAAAATCGTAAGTTCTTCATTTAATACGCTTATCTTTTCGTCTAGCATTTCAAATAATGCTAGATTTTTCCTTTGTATTGATAAGTTAGGTGCAAGAATCGTAAAGTTTTCTAAATCTCTTTTTTGAATATTTGGTAAACCTGTTCCTATTCTTAAATTCATTATTTCTTTTTCTTTGTGTTTCAAATAATGATATAGGTATTTATTATCTATTAGTGCTGAATTCACATTTTGTATTGTATAACAATGCCCACCACTCCAAAAAGGACTACTGTTAAATTGAACATATCCACAAGAATTTCCACCTTCACTGATCGAAATTGTATTTTCTGATACATTGTAGGAATCAAGATAACCAGATGGAGACGTTCCACCATTCATCATATAATAGGAGCCATTAGATAATAATTGATCATTATTTATTTGATCACCTTTAACTATGTAAGCTAGTTGTTTAAGTTTATAATCAGCATAATTTTCTTTAAACATCCAATTATATATTCCAATTTTAAGAGAATTATAGTCGTCAATGATTTTAATTTGAGTTAGAATTTTTTTATCTAAAGCACCTAAAATATTACTAATTTTCAATTGATCATTTTCATTTGATATACACACTTTAAAGTCGAGCATATCATTAATGCTAACATTAGTCTGATTTCCTGTACCACCTGTTGAAGAGGCATAAAATTGTTTCAAAAAATCATTTGAATTTAATAAGTAAAACAAATATTTTTCATTAACCTTTGACGCTCTAATTAAAGCACAACGTTGATTCAATAACAAATTCTTTGGCTGTTCCATTTGAACAGTATATCCATAATCTTTTTTGTTTGTTGTACCGGTCAGAGTGATAAGAATGTCATTTTCTTGAATTAAATAATCTAATTCTTTTTTGTAGGTGCATTTATAAATGATGAATTACGAGATAAATCAAATATTCCATTATATAGATTTCCCATTTTTATAATTTGGTATTCACCTTTTTGTGTCATTTTGAGTGAATCAAATGCATATCCACCTGTTATAGTACAAATATCTCCAAGTCTAACTTTCACTAATTTGTTTAAATTAGTGAATCTCAAATTAGGAACATTTGGGTTTTTATTTTTCTTATCCATAGCATTAATCCTCCAAAAGTCCAAGTTCTTTTAAGTATACGTCAATTTCTTTATCAAGTTCATCGCGCTTAGCTTCAAGTTCTTTGATTTCTTTCATGATAGCATGAATATCGATTTCTTCTTCCTCTTCAAATGTATCTACATAACGAGGGATGTTTAAGTTGTAATCATTTTCAGCAATTTCTTCTAAAGATGCACAATGAGCATATTTATCAACATCTTTACGTGCTAAATATGTATCCATGATTTTTTGAATATTTGCATCAGTTAATCTATTTTGATTTTTACCTGATTCAAATTCTTTTGAAGCATCAATAAAGAAGATATCATCATGTATTTTACATTTTTTAAATACAAGTACACATGTAGGAATGGATGTACCAAAGAATAAGTTTGCTGGTAATCCAATAACAGCATCTAACCAGTTCTTTTCTTTGATCAAATATTGTCTGATAACTCCTTCTGCAGCGCCTCTAAATAAAACACCATGTGGTAATACAACAGCCATTGTTCCTGCATCATCTAATAAATACAGCATATGTTGTACGAATGCATAGTCTGCTTTTGACTTTGGTGCTAACTTTCCATATGCACTGAATCTTTCATCATCTAAAAATTTAGGATCTGCAGACCATTTAGCACTGTAAGGCGGATTAGCTACTACTGCATCAAATCTCATTTTCATATGTTCTTCATTTGGATGTTCAAGTGTATCATTGTTTTCAATATCAAAGTGATTAAATGGAACGCCGTGTAATAACATGTTCATACGCGCTAAGTTGTATGTTGTTGATACTTTTTCTTGCCCATAGAAAGATACAACATCTGTTTCTTTGGCAACACGTAACAATAATGATCCTGATCCACAAGTAGGGTCATATACATTTTTTAATTTTGACTTCCCAACAGTTACTAATTTTGCTAATAATTTTGATACTTGCTGTGGAGTATAGAACTCTCCTGCTTTTTTTCCGGCAGATGCAGCAAATTGACCAATTAAATATTCATATGCATCACCTAAAACATCAATTTCAGCATCTTCATAATGGAAATTAATGTCATCAATTTTTAACATTACTTTCGCAATAAGCGCACTTCTGTCTGCTTCACTTTTCCCTAATTTTGAGGCATTTAAATCCATGTCATCGAATAAGTTTTCAAAATCTCTTTGAGAACCTAATCCTATTGTTGATTCAGTTAAATCATTGACTGCCTTTGCTAACATAGAAATATCAAATTGTTTTACATTGATTTATCAATTAATGTTGACCAGAGATTAGCTGGTTCAATTACATATCCTAATCCACCTTCATCATCTACCAATGCATCAATAATATCCTGTTTAAAATCTTCATCTTTCCATGCATCAGCATAAGAAATATCGTCGTCTTCTAATTCTTCATCTACAAAATTTGAAAGTTTATCTGATAGATAACGATAGAAGATTAATCCTAAAATGTAATTTTTAAATTCTGAAGCATCCATGCTTCCTCGTAAATCATTTGCCATTGCCCATAATTGAGTGTGTAATTCTGCTTGCTGTTTAGCTTGAATTTCTTGTGTTTCCATAATGTCCTCCTAAAGTATATTTTCAAGTTTTTTATTTAATAATAGTTGTTTCAATTCAATTAATCTTCGTTCATAACGATTTTTTCGAATTGATTGATAATAGATTTTACCAATAAGGATTTGTTTGTTTATTGGTGGTAAATCCAATTCTAAATCTCTTATAACATCAAGGGTTATCATTTTTACGTATGATTGTCCTTGCGTACTACTTGTAAGTTGATGCTTCATTATTGAATTTTCATTAAATAGCCAAGCAAAGTAATAAGGATCCAAGAGATTTGTATCATTGACTCGAACTAGACAAAAATTAGAAAGTAATAAACTATTTGCGCGCTCTTTTGTTATTACCATAGCCATCTGCGAAGATAAACCAATTACAATATCATTTTCTTTTGTTAGTAAACATTTATCAACTTTTTCTATGTCAATTTTGGAAATGATTTCACCAAATGAAGAATCATCCTTTCCACAAATATAACTTAATTCCTGCATACTAATTGTTGATATTTGTTTAAATGATTGAAGTTCAGATTTTGGCTTTACTCTTGTAAGAATGGTACCTAAACTAATTTCTGACAAATCGGAAAGTTTTGTACTCATCGTTTTACCTCCTTTGCAACTTACATAAATAGCATAATTCAAGAGAGATAAAAAGTCAATAGAAAAAGTGCAATATAAATAAATTGCACTTTACATATATTTGATGACAACATCTTTTATAAATTGAGTGATTGTATTTGTTATAGAATTTTTAGCTCTCATACTAGAAGAAAAGTTATTTTCTTCTTTTTCTCGTTTGATTACGTTTTTTTGTAAGATCAGTTTTAATGTCATTTTTATCTACAAATCCACCAAACTCGTAATCACCAATTAATCTATTAATTTTAGGTTCTGGTATTTGATATTTTGCAGCAACTTCTCTTATTTCATTGGTACGTTGCTCTTCCATATATTGATTATATTCATATTCAAAATCAGCATCAGGATCCATCTCACTTGCGATACTATCAATAAATCCATGAATCAAATCTGATTTCATGTATAGCTCTGGATCAGTTGCAGATCAATCATCTTTTCAATTTCATCTAAAGTTTTACGACGTTTTTCTCTAGATGGTTCACTTACAGCATTTTTAATTAACTCTAAGATATAATGAACGTTGATTTTATCATTTCTAAGAAGTTCAATGTCGAAACTTACGTCAGAAAGAATAGATGCTTTTTGCTGATCTGGTCGAATATCTCGATAGATTTTTTTATATTTACTTACAAAATCTTCATATAATTGATTTGACATTCCAAGTTCATCTTCAGTAAATTCGAACTCGTCAAATGTTTTTAATTTAACCATTAAGCGAACTAATTCACGGAATAATAACACAAATTTATATTCTTCCTGTTCGTCTCCACCATGTTCTGCTTCTTCTGGAGAAGGAGTATGTTTTAATAGTTCTTCAACAGCTTTTCTAAATTCATCTCTATAATATTCATATGGTTTCATTAATACTTCATCAGCATTATCTGTCAATGAGAACAACTTAACCGCATCGTCAACTGCCTTTTTGTTTGTTTGAAAACATACAATGTTTCCATATGGCTTATTAGCTGTTTCGATACGATTTGTTCTTGAAAATGCCTGGATTAGATCATGATGTTTTAATCTTTTATCAACATATAAAGTATTCAATCTTTTTGCATCAAATCCGGTTAAGAACATATTAACAACTAATAAAATATCTAACTCTGTATTTTTTACTTTTTTTGATACATCTGTAAAATATGCAGGGAAAGTATTGGTACTATAATTTTTATCAAACATTTGATTATAATCTCTAATCATTCTTTCAAGTGAATCACGAGAATGTTCTGTTTCAAGTTCTCCATCTTCATTTGCACCAAAAGTAAAGATTCCGGCTATTTTTAAATCAGTATTACGCTTTTTAAATTCATCATAATACTTAATAAGCATTGGAATACTACGAACAGTAAATATAGCATTGTATCTTCTATTGTTAGTTTTAGAATTATGTATTTTTAAAACATAATCAACAATGTTAGAAATACGCTGATCATCCATTAAAACTTCTTCAGTATCAATAGCTTCAACTTCTTCATCATCCTCAATATCTACAGTTGAACTAATTGTTCTAACATAATCAACATTAAAGCCCAAAACGTTTCCATCGGCAATTGCATTTTTAATCAAATAATGATGGACTAATTTTTCAAAAATGTCTGCTGTAGTTCTACCATCCTGACTGGCATTTTCTGCAAAACGCGGTGTTCCAGTAAAGCCAAAATACTGTGCTCTTGGAAACTTTTTCTTTATCATTTTATGCATTTCACCAAATTGGGATCTATGGCATTCATCTATGATAAAGACAACCTTTTTTCCTTCAAAGCGATCAATAACATCCTGATACTTATCATTTTTACATGCGTTAGACATCTTTTGGATTGTTGTAAGAATAATCTTCTTTGAAGAATCTTTCATTTGAGCAATTAATGTGTCAGTGCTATCAGTCATATCAACCGTATCTTTCTGGAAACGATTGAATTCTTCAATGGTTTGACTATCCAAATCTTTCTATCTACTAAAAAGAACACTTGAGCAACTTCTCGGTTTGTGCTTAATAACTGACTTAATTTAAAAGATGTTAATGTTTTC
>ENA-OQCN01000161-OQCN01000161.1-human-gut-metagenome-genome-assembly--contig:-NODE-161-length-34122-cov-6.206207_pt1 | contig 34122 bp, 32 predicted proteins | sample MGYA00242497_ERZ504576 | MGnify/ENA primary metagenome ERZ504576 (study PRJEB26092, sample SAMD00036296) | human gut metagenome | host: Homo sapiens | study: EMG produced TPA metagenomics assembly of...
AAGAAAACAGTTCAGACAGAAAGGAAAATGTGACATGGCAATTCTGGAAGTAGAACATCTGAAAAAAACATATACACGCGCTTGGCAGCAACCGGGTGGAAGCGTTGAAAGACGTTAATTTTACAGTGGAACGGGGCGAATTTGTTGCAATCATGGGCGAATCGGGAAGCGGAAAAACGACGCTTCTGAACCTGCTCGCAGCACTAGACAAGCCAACCGGCGGACAGGTGCGGTTAAATGGAAAGAATCTCGGCGAATTAAAGGAGAAGGAGATTGCCGGATTCCGCCGCGAAAATTTAGGTTTCGTGTTCCAGGACTTCAACCTGCTCGATACCTTTTCCCTGCGTGACAACATTTATTTGCCGCTCGTGCTGGAAGGAAAAAAATACGAGGAGATGAGTCTTCGGGCAGAGCCGATTGCGAAAAAACTCGGCATCACCCAGATCCTCAATAAATACCCATATGAGGTGTCCGGCGGACAGAAGCAGCGTGCAGCCGTTGCGCGTGCGCTGATTACCAATCCGGAGCTGGTTCTTGCGGATGAGCCTTCCGGCGCGCTCGATTCCCATGCAGCGGATGGCCTCATGAAACTGTTCGGGGAGATCAACGAGGAGGGCCAGACGATTGTTATGGTAACGCACAGTGTGAAGGCGGCCTGCTCGGCGAAGCGTGTGCTGTTCATCAAGGATGGCGAGGTCTTCCACCAGCTGTATCGCGGTTCTTTAGGGCGCGATGAGATGTATCAGAAGATCTCCGATACGCTGACAATTCTTGCGACGGGTGGTGAACGGGATGAATAATCTGCTGTATGCCAGACTGGCAAAAACAAATTTGAGCAAAAACCGTCAGAATATTCTTCCGTATCTGTTGTCATGCATCGGCACGGTGGTGATGTTTTTTATCATGGATACACTGGCGCAGGGAAGTGGCTTTGATCCCATGATCGGAAAAGATACGATCCTGACAGTGATGGGGATGGGAACCTATATCATTGGCCTGTTCGCGGTGATTTTTCTGATCTACAGCAACAGTTTTCTGGCAAAAAGAAGAAAAAAGAGTTCGGTCTGTTCCAGATTCTCGGCATGGAGAAAAAGCATCTGGCGAAGATCCTCTTTTTTGAGAGTCTGTATCTGTGGGCGGCATCGCTTGGAATCGGTATTCTGCTCGGTGTGTTGCTGTACCGCCTGCTGTTTCTGGTGCTGATGAAGCTGACCGGACTGAACGGAACAATTGGTTTTGCGTTCAGTGCAAAAGCCGTGGGAAGTACGATGCTGCTGTTCGGCCTGACTTTTGTGATCAATTTTCTCTTAAGCCTTCGCCAGATCCACGTCTCACAGCCGGTCGAACTGCTGCACGGCGGCGCGCAGGGTGAGCGGGAACCGAAAACGAAGCTTTTGACGGCGGTTCTTGGATTCATGCTTCTTGGTGTTGGCTATTATCTGGCTCTGACCTGCCAATCCTCGATGGATGCACTTGATAAGTTTTTTAATGCAATCGCTTTGGTTATGGTGGGAACGTACTGCCTGTTTTCTGCTGGAAGTATTGCATTTTTGAAAATTCTGAAGAAAAACAAGAATTACTATTACCAGACACGCCATTTTACAAGCATTTCGGGCATGCTGTACCGCATGAAGCAAAATGCGGTCGGTCTTGCAAATATCTGTATTCTGTCAACGGGTGTGCTTCTGGTTATCTCCATCAGCACATGTCTGTGGACGGGAATTGAGGAGGTTACCTATACGCGGTTTCCACATCAGATTTCGATCGAAGCAAATACTGGCGTGAGCGGCATTATGAAGACGGTGGAGCCGGTCAGTCAGAAGATGATAGAGGAAGTGAAAACTGGGATTGATCAGCATCTGGAAGAAAAGCAGCTCAGAAAAAAGTATGAAAGTGATCAGAGATACTATGTTATGCTTGCTGCTGTAGATAGAAACAAAGTAGAAAAAACACAGTCAGATGATGCTGCGGCGAGCACACTGATAAAAATCATGGAAGAGTCGGAGTACAATCAGGTAACCGGCGAACAGGTAGAGCTGGAACCAGGGCAGGCTCTGGTTTTTCAGGCAAAACAGAAAAATTATGGATATGACACGATTGAACTGGGAAATCAGACGTATGAAGTAAAAAAATGGAATACCGATAAGAAATCGTACATTCTGGATGAGAAGACGCAGGTGTATGAGACAATGACGGTGGTGACGCGGAACAAGGAAGCAAAGGAAGCGTATGCGGCTGTGCAGGGAAAGGAGCCAGAAGGATACAGTTGGAATATGCTCTGGATCTTATCGGGGATGCTGGCGAACAGATCACAGTTGGAGATGAGATTGAGACGATACTGATGGAGTCATCTTTTAACGGATGGGTGGAAGTGCGCGAAAAAGAGCGCAATACGGTTTACAGTCTGTATGGTTCACTTCTGTTTTTAGGTGTTTTCGTCGGTGCGCTGTTTTTGATGGGTGCCGTTATGATTATCTATTACAAGCAGGTTTCAGAAGGCTTCGATGACCGAAAACGGTTCCAGATTATGCAGAAGGTCGGCATGAGCCGCAAAGAAATCCGTCAGACGATTCAGTCACAGGTGGTAACGGTCTTTTTCATGCCGCTCGCGGTGGCCGTGGTGCATACAATGGTAGCGTTTCCATTGACCAGGCGTATCATGGCAATGCTGAATTTCCCGGACAGCAATCTGTTTCTGGCTGCAACAGCGATTACGATTGCGGCGTTTGCCGTGGTTTACCTGATCGTCTATGTGCTGACGGCGCGGGCGTATTACAAAATTGTGGAATAAGAAGATGTACTTTTTTTAATACATCGAAGCGCCTTTGAAAAAAACTTAACAAAAAAATAATAAGAAAAAGACATCCGGCGCAGACGGAAAATCTGCGGGGGATGTCTTTTTGGTTGTTCTATTTATAAATGCCGTTGATGGTAACTTTGAAAAGAGCTTCCTTTCCATTGAGTTCGTCTTTTCCATAGTCTTCCGGGAAAGTGACGGTTACATCTACGCTGTCGCCCGGGTGATGGCCGATGAGCTGTTCTTCAAAGTTATCGATGTAAGTGTGGGAGCCGATCACAAGATCAGCGCCGTTTCCTTTTGTGTTTCCACCTTCAAATTCCACGCCGTCAATGGAGCCGACATAGTCGATATTGACGGTATCACCGTCCTCAATGGTGAGGGAAGTGTCGGTCTGCAAAGAGGCAGAAGCCGAAGTGGAGGCTGATGAGGCCGATGAGGCTGTGGAGGTATCTTCCGAGGCACTTTTGGCAGAGAGCCGTTTGGAATCGAGTACGCTGGCAATAATAAGGCCGACGATCACAACGACAATCAGAGCTGGTCCGGCCCAGCTCCAGATCTTTTTGTAATGCGCTACTTTCGCTTCGTGCTCCCGCTCTTTGGCACGCCGTTCCCTGGCAGCTTTTCTGTTTTCTTTGTTCATAAAAAGGATCTCCTTTGCACTTTTACGACTGCAATCGTATTTTATAATATCAAGTATATCATAAAAATATGGTAAAAGTGTGAAAAAAATAACACGATCCAACATTGTCAATGCTCAAAAATGACGATATAATGAGTGCAAGTGAGTCAAATGAAAATTTATTTTCAGTTGACGAACGACGAATGTTGCTTACGCGGCAGCGTAAGATTGAGTGCAAGTGAGCCAAATGAAAATTTATTTTCAGTTGGCGAACGACGAATGCCGCTTACGCGGCAGCGTAAGATTGAGTGCAAGTGAGAAAACGCGGCGAGTAAGGGAGTGAATAAAATGGATGACTGGAGTAGTTTCAGAACGACGACATCCGAACAGCAGCGCCTCCGGGCTGCACTTTCCAGCTTTTGTGAATCGCAGGATCTTCCGGAAGAACAGCGAGCCGCATATACCGCATACCTGCGGAAACGCATCCGTCCCGCTGTCGAAATGCTGATTCGTGAGGATGATTTTTCAAAGCTGGAACGTATTCTGCAGACCGGATGGCTGTCCGATGCAGACCGAAAACGTTTTCTCAACCTTGCCGCCGACCAGCAGAAATGGCAGGCCTTCCGCATTCTCCTGAACCGGAGCTCACAGGATCCGATGCAGGAGAATACGGAAAGCAGAAAAACAGAAGCTGCGGTTCAAAAAGAAAAGCCCACAAAAGAAAAAGAAGCGCTGGCGCTCCGGCTTTTCGAAGAAGCCCGCAAAAACCTCTGCTGGCTGTACCCGGAACTTGGTGAAGCGATTCTTTTCTTTCAGCATCAGCCATCCGACAGGACAAAAGCCATCACATCCGACGGTCATACGATATATTTTAACTCCGATTTTGTACTCTGCATGTGTGCCGAAAATTCATCGTTCCTCAAGGAAGGCTATCAGCACCTGCTGCTGGAATGCATCCGCCGGTTTGGGAAAGAAACACCGGAGCCGGAAAAAAAAGAACAGCCCCCGGTTTCATGGCTGATGCCGGAAAAAGAAAAACAGTCTCCGGTTTCATGGCTGGTGCCGGGAAAAGAACCGGAACTTATCGAGTCTTTTCAATCAGTCTGGAAACGTGCTTCCCGCAAGTTGGCGGAAAACTACGGCACCGGCGGCCTGCTGCGAGGCCAGAACCGTGGTGGAAAAAAAGAAACCCTGTCCGGGATCGAAAAAAGAGCGTACGATTACCGCCGCTTCCTGAAACGCTTTACCGTTACCCGCGAGGAAATGGAGCTGGATCTCGACAGCTTCGATCCAGTCGCTTACCATTATGGGCTTATGTATTACGGAAATTTCCCTTTCATCGAGCCGCCGGAGACGCGCGAGGGAAACCGTCTCGAAGAGCTGGTTATCGCGATCGACACATCCGGTTCGTGCAAAAAAGAAATTGTAGCAAAGTTCCTTGGTGAGACGCGCAGCATTCTTGAAGAAAAAGAAAACTTCTTTTCCCGATGGAACGTCTGCCTGATCCAGTGCGACAGCTTCGTGCAGGATGTCACGATGATCCATTCACCGAAAGAATGGGAAGCTTACCGTGAAACAATTATCATCAAGGGCCGAGGCGGAACCGATTTCCGTCCTGTCTTTCAGAAAGTGGAAGAGTTGCGGAAACAGCATGTATTCCGAAACTTAAAAGCGTTGATCTATTTTACCGACGGAGACGGAATTTATCCCGAACAAAAGCCCGATTACGAGACGGCATTTGTCTTTGTTAGACAGACCGAAAAAATGAATCTTGTCCCAAAATGGGCAAAAAAACTGCTGACAGAAGAATGTACTCTTTGAACAAAACTGACAAAAAAGCATCTCGCAAAATCAAACACAGAAAGATTTCGAGAGTACATAAAGAGTGCATAAGATAAGAGAGATCATATGAACATACAAGAAGCAAAAGAGACAATTGAAAAAGCCCTGCGCGCATACTTTGCAAGAGATGAAATTGGTTTTCCGCTGGTTCCGCTCCGGCAGCAGCGTCCCATTCTCCTGATCGGCCCGCCGGGCATCGGAAAAACGGCAATTATGGAGCAGATCGCAGAAGAGTGCGGTGTGGGGCTTGTCGCCTACACGATGACACACCATACGCGTCAGAGTGCCATGGGCCTTCCGGAGATCTGCACACGTGGAATCGAAGGGAAAATGGTACATACAACGGAATACACGATGAGCGAGATCATCGCCTCGATCTATGACTGCATGGAGCAGACCGGAAAGAAGCGGGGTATCCTCTTTCTCGATGAAATTAACTGCGTCTCCGAGACCCTCGCTCCGGTAATGCTGCAGCTTTTGCAGGACAAAAAATTCGGCAATCAGCACATCCCGGATGACTGGCTGATCGTGGCCGCCGGAAATCCGCCGGAATATAATAAATCTGTGCGGGAATTTGATGTGGCAACGCTTGACCGTGTGCGGAAGATCGAGGTGCTTCCCGAGCTTTCCGTGTGGCTTTCCTATGCAGAGAAAAATCAGATCCACAGCGCCGTGACAACGTACCTTATGGCACACAGTGACCATTTTTATTCTGTTTCGCAGGAAGCGGATGAGAAGCGTTTTGTGACAGCACGCGGCTGGGAGGATTTGTCGGCAGTGCTGAAAAGTTATGAAATCCTGCATTTTCCGGTCGACGAAGCACTGATCGGACAATATTTGCAGGAAGAAAAGACGGCGGAGGAATTCAGCTCGTACTACAGGATTTACGAAAAATATGGACAGGATTACGGTGTAGAGGAGATTCTGACCGGTGCATTTCCGGAAAAATCATGGCAGAAAAACAGAAGATGGCGGCAAATGGTTCCGCAGAAGAGCGATCTGTACTGCTGTCTCTGTTTCATGCGGCACTTCAGAAAGAGGCATCCGGCTGCCAGAAGCAGGAGCACACGGCAAAGGAGCTCTCCGAGTGCTTTCGCCAGTTTACCGGGCTTTGCAGGCAGAAAAAAGATGAGACATACGCATCCTGGCTACAACAGAAAGAGCAGGGATTTGCAGTGTGCAAACAGCAGGGACTGCTGAAAAAGGGCGAGGAAGAAACGAATGCGCGGGTCTTGAAAAAGTTAAAAAAACTCGAGGAGACCGCTAAAAAATGTCGCAAAACCGATTCAGATCAGATGAAAGAGCTTTTTGAAACGGTATGTGAACTGGAACAGGAAAAAGTGGAGAAGGAAGTAAAGGATGTGAAACTGCAGATCCGCCGTGCCGCTGAATTTTTACAGAACAGCTTTCCGGGCGGAGCAGAAGTGGTGCTGTTTGAAGCAAATCTGGCGCGAAGTCCAGCGTTACGGAGCTTTTTGATTGAGAAAAGCATGGATGCCGAATGATAAGCGGCCACTTTGGAAAGGAGAAAAAGATGAATTATAAAATGATCCTGCAGTACGACGGCACGCGCTATAACGGCTGGCAGAAGCAGGGAAATACGGACAACACGATTCAGGGCAAGCTCGAAACGCTGCTGTCCAGGATCGCAGGAGAGCCGGTGGAGATCCACGGCGCGGGCAGAACCGATGCCGGCGTCCATGCGGCGGGACAGGTCGCAAATGCAAAGTTCCATACCGATCTATCTGATGAAGAACTTCTGCAGACAATCAACCATTATCTGCCGGAAGACATCGAAGTCACCAGCCTCGCGCGGATGCCGGAGCGCTTCCACAGCCGTCTGAATGCGGTGGACAAAACATACGAATACCGTATCGTGATCGATGGCAGAAAGCATGTTTTCGAGCGGAAATACGTGTATTTTCCGGAAGCACCGCTCGATGTGGAAAAAATGAAAGAAGCATCGAAAGCGTTTATCGGAACGTATGATTTCAGGAGCTTCTGTGCCAACAAACGTATGAAAAAATCGACAGTACGGACGATTACCGGAATTGATTTCTGCGAGAAAGACGGGATTCTTATCATTTCCTATACCGGAACCGGTTTTCTGTACCACATGGTGCGGATCCTGACCGGAACACTTGTGGAGGCCGGGATGGGAAAACGGGATATCGCATCAATGACGGAGCTTCTCAAAGCAAAAAATCGCGAAAGTGCGGGTTTTCTTGCACCGGCATGCGGACTCCTGTTAAAAGAAGTCCGATATGAATAACCGAAATAATCAGGGCAATGCACCAGCTTTTTTGTATAAAAAACCGAAAAAAGGCTGTGAATTGATAAATGCAGCATAGAAAAGAGAAAGGATGAGGTGAAAAGCATGTTTCAGAAGAAAAGAAATACTTTTCATGGCGGCGTTCACCCGTACGAGGGAAAAGAGCTCTCCAAGGACAAACCGATTGTCAAAGCGCAGCCGGGCAACTTATTGTATTACGCAGTGTCACAGCACATCGGAGCGCCTGCTGTGCCGACCGTACAAAAAGGCGACCATGTAAAAGCGGGACAGAAAATCGCAGAAGCGGGAGGATTTGTTTCGGCTCCTGTTTACGCATCGGTTTCCGGCATGGTAAAAGGAATTGAGAAAAAAGTTTCCGCAGCCGGTTCCCCGGTAGACTGTATCGTTGTGGAGAACGACGGGTTGTATGAAAAAGAAACATTTGAGGAGTGCCCGCACTGGGAAAAACTCGACGCAGATACGATCCGGAACAAGATCAAAGAGGCCGGAATCGTGGGAATGGGAGGTGCAGGCTTCCCGACACACGTCAAAGTATCCCCGAAAGATCCGTCAGCAATTGACCACATTCTCGTCAATGGAGCAGAGTGTGAGCCGTATCTGACGAGCGACTATCGCAGAATGCTCGAAGAGCCGGAAAAGGTGATCGGAGGCTTAAAAATCATGTTGCATATGTTCCCGAGGGCAAAGGGAGTCATCTGCATTGAAGACAACAAACCGGACTGTATCGCGAAGTTCCGTGAGCTGGTGCTTCCGGAGGATAACATTGAGGTTCTGGAGCTTAAAACGAAATACCCGCAGGGTGCCGAGCGTATGCTGATCTATGCAGCAACGGGACGAAAGGTAAATTCCTCCATGCTGCCGGCGGACGCGGGCTGTATCGTGGATAACATCGATACCGTGACCGCTATTTACCAGGCAGTCCGCTTCGGCGAACCGCTGATGAGCCGTATCGTTACCGTGACAGGAGATGCCGTACAGAATCCGTGCAACTTTGAAGTGCCGGTCGGCATGCTCTTATCCGAACTTTTAGAGCAGGCAGGTGGTCTGAAAAACGAGGCATCCAAGATCATCTGCGGCGGTCCGATGATGGGAAAAGCCCTGTTTACAATGGAGGTTCCTGTAACCAAGACAACATCTGCACTGACCTGCCTCACCGAGGATGAAGTATCTGCGCTGGCACCATCTGCCTGCATCAACTGCGGACGCTGCGTTTCCGTCTGTCCGGGTCAGATTCTTCCGGCCCGCCTTTCCGTTTTTGCGGAGCACGGAGAGGAAGAGAAGTTCCTGAAATACGGCGGAATGGAGTGCTGTGAATGTGGCTGTTGTTCCTTTATCTGCCCGGCAAGACGTCCGCTGACGCAGGAAATCAGCTCAATGCGTAAAGTGCTTCTGGCAAAGAGAAAGAAGAAATAGGGGGATCTTACATATGAATGGATTATTACACGTATCATCTTCCCCACACGCGCGGTCCAAGGTGACGACAGACAAAATCATGTTTGCCGTCCTGCTTGCCCTTGCCCCGGCAGCCTGCGTGGGAGTCTGGAATTTCGGCCTTCGGGCACTGCTTTTGATTGCGATTTCGATGGCAGTCTGTCCCCTGACGGAATATCTGTATGAAAAAGGAATGAAGAAACCGGTGACGATTGCGACGGCAGTGCACTGGTAACCGGCCTTCTGCTGGCCATGAACATGCCGGTGCAGGCGCCTCTTTGGATGCCGGTGATCGGCGGTGTGTTTGCAATTCTCGTCGTAAAACAGCTTTTCGGCGGTCTTGGCCAGAACATTATGAACCCGGCGCTTGCAGGAAGATGCTTCCTTTTGATTTCCTTCCCGGGTCATATGACCAACTTCGCTGCCCCGGCAGCCGCACATCTTGTGGATACCGTATCCGGTGCGACACCGCTTGCCGCAGCAAAAGCAGGAGAGCAGGTGAATCTGCTGTCCATGTTCCTTGGGAATACGGCCGGAACGATCGGTGAGACTTCCGCACTGGCCCTTCTGATTGGCGGCATTTTCCTTGTCTGCATTCATGTGATTGACCTCAATATTCCGCTCATCTACATCGGAACAGAGCTTTTATTTGCCCTGATTTTCGGCGGCCACGGTTTTGATATCAACTTCCTTGGCGCGCATCTTTTTGGCGGTGGTCTGATGCTCGGCGCATGGTTCATGGCAACCGATTACGTTACCCGTCCGATCACAAAGAAGGGACAGTATATCTACGCGGTCATTTTAGGACTTCTGACCGGTGTATTCCGTATCTTTGGAAATTCGGCAGAGGGCGTTTCCTATGCCATCATCTTTACCAACCTTCTGGTTCCGCTCATTGAGCGCGTGACCGTGCCGGTTGGATTCGGAAGAGGAGGCAAGAAAAAAGCATGAACAAAATCATAAAAAACGCACTGATTCTTGCGGCGATCACGCTGATTGCCGGATTGCTTCTCGGGGCGGCACATCAGGTAACCCTGGAGCCGATCCAGAAACAGCAGGAGAAAGAAAAACAGGAATCCTGTCAGAACGTATTCCCGGAGGCAGCTTCCTTTGAAGAAGTAACAATGAGCGATGCAGAACAGGCAGAGCTTACGGCAGCACTGATCGGCCACGGTTTTGAAGCACAGACGATTGACGAACTGCTGCTTGCAAAAGACGCATCCGGCGCGACGATCGGCCTGGTTGAGATCATCTCCACAACCGAAGGCTATGGCGGCGGCATGCAGTTCTCGATGGGAATTGCATCGGACGGAACGACAAAAGGAATCTCTTTCCTGTCACTTTCCGAGACGGCCGGCCTTGGTATGCGTGCCGACACAGACGATTTCAAGAATCAGTTCAAGGATAAAAACGTAGAAGCATTCTCCTACACAAAATCCGGCGCATCCGCGGATGATGAAATCGATGCGCTGAGCGGAGCAACTCTGACAACGAACGCTGTAACAAACGGTGTCAATGCAGGAATCTGCTGTTTTAACTACTGCAACGAATCCGGTCTGCTTTCCGGAGAGGGAGGGAACTCATGAGAAAAGATACGCCGCTGGAACGGCTTTATAATGGTATCATAAAAGAAAACCCGACCTTCGTATGATGCTGGGTATGTGTCCGACGCTTGCGGTTACCACTTCTGCAAAGAACGGTATCGGCATGGGCCTTGCGACGATGGTCATCCTGACCGCCTCCAACCTGATGATTTCCCTGCTTCGGAAAATCATCCCGGACGGCGTGCGTATGCCAGCATACATCGTTGTTGTGGCATCGTTTGTAACCATCGTGGAATTTTTGATGGAAGGTTTTATTCCGGCACTCTATTCCGCCCTTGGCATCTACATCCCGCTGATCGTTGTAAACTGTATCATCCTGGGACGCGCCGAGGCATATGCTGGAAAACATGGTCCGATCCCGTCTTTATTTGATGGTATCGGCATGGGCCTTGGATTTACCGTCGGCCTGACCCTGATCGGTATGTTTCGTGAGCTGATCGGAGCTGGAACCCTGTTCGGTATCCAGGTAATGCCGAGTGCTTACGAGCCGGTCAACATCTTCATCATGGCGCCGGGTGCATTCCTTGTGCTGGCAATGCTCGTTGCGGTGCAGAACCGCATCAAACGCCAGAAGTCAGAGAAAACCGGAAAACCGGCAGTCCCGGCAGAAGAGACCGGCTGTATGGCATGCGCCAATAAGGCATACTGCCAGGCTGTGAAAGGAAAGGAGGAAGCGAAATGAAAGAACTGATTTTAATTGCGATCGGTGCGGCGCTGGTGAACAACGTTGTCTTAAGCCAGTTCCTCGGCATCTGTGCTTTCCTCGGTGTTTCCAAAAAGATGGATACGGCGGCCGGCATGGGCGGAGCGGTTATTTTTGTCCTCACGATTTCTTCATTTGTGACAAGTCTGATTTACAAATTTATCCTGGCACCGGCAGAACTTGATTATCTGAAAACGATCGTTTTCATTCTTGTCATCGCGGCGCTGGTACAGCTCGTTGAGATGTTCCTGAAAAAGACGATTCCGTCTCTGTATCGAGCGCTCGGCGTTTACCTTCCGCTGATTACAACAAACTGCGCGGTACTCGGTGTGGCACTCATCAACGTACAGAAGGATTACACGATTCTGCAGGGTACGGTTTACGGTCTGGCAACCGCAATCGGCTTTACGATTGCCATGGTGCTGATGGCCGGCCTGCGGGAAAAGATGGAGTACAACGATATCCCGGAGTCATTCAAAGGAATGCCGATCGTTCTTCTTACGGCTATGCTGATGTCAATGGCATTTATGGGATTTTCCGGAATGATCTAGGAGGGATGAAGAGATGAATGGTATTTTAGCAGCCACCCTGATGGTGGGTGGAACCGGCCTTTTGATTGGTATTCTCCTTGGAATTGCCGGAAAGAAGTTTTATGTGGAAGTGGACGAGCGCGAGACGAAGGTCCGTGAAGCGCTGCCGGGCAACAACTGCGGCGGCTGCGGTTACCCGGGCTGTGACGGAGCGGCGGCTGCAGTGGTAAAGGGTGAAGCCCCGATTTCGGTCTGTCCAGTCGGCGGAGCGCCGGTTGCGGCAGCGATCGGTGCCATTATGGGACAGGAAGCCGGAGCACAGGAGCGCAGAAAAGCAGTGGTACGGTGCGCCGGTACGTGTGATGTGGCAAAGAACAAGTATGAATACACGGGTGCAAGGGACTGCTCCTACGCTGGTTTTGTACCGGGCGGCGGTCCGAAGAGCTGCGGAAACGGATGTCTTGGTTTTGGAAACTGCGTGAAGGCATGTAAGTTTGATGCGATCCATATTGAAAACGGCATTGCCGTTGTGGACGGCGAAGCGTGCAAGGCATGCGGTGCCTGCGTGAAGGCCTGTCCGAGAAATCTGATCGACCTGATTCCGTATGAGCAGAAGATCACGGTGAAATGCCGCTCAACCGAGAAGGGCAAGGCGGTGATGGCAGCGTGTGAGATCGGCTGTATCGGATGTAAGAAGTGCGAGAAGAACTGCCCGTCGGATGCAATTCACGTTGTGGACCAGCGCGCGGAGATCGACCCGGCAAAATGTACAGGCTGCGGCCTCTGCGCGGAGAACTGCCCGCGGAAGTGTATTATGGTAGAAAAATAAAAATGAGAAATTCCATGCTGTGGGAGGGAACTTCTGCGGCGTGGAATTTTTGCTTTTCGGTGATATCGTGTTAGCCAATGCCGGGGGTGGCTGGCTTGACTTGAATTTGGGAAAATGATAAACTGAAAGTCAGAAAACGAGGGGCAAAAAGCTAAAAAAATATAAAATGGCAGAAAGGACGGGGCAAAAGTATGACAATGACAATGGATGAACTGATGAAAGTGCTCGATATGCAGGAGGATATTCTGCAGTTTACGCATTTTACAAATGCAGACGCATGGGAACTGGGAACGATGATCCTGATGGAGGCAAGACGGCGCGGAGCGCAGGTTGGCATCATGATCCGCAGAAGCAACGGGGAAGTTGTATTCCAGTATTGTGATAACGGCATTACGCCGCACAATGTGGAGCTGATGAGACGGAAGAGCAATTCGGTGCTTCTGACGGAGCGGAGTTCGCTGCAGCTCTACATGGCAGCGACGAATGCGCCGGAGAGCGTAAAACAGATGGTACTGGACCCGAAGGAATACGCAATGCTGGGCGGAGGTTTTCCGATCTGCGTGGAAGAAGTCGGCGTTGTGGCAACCGTAGCAGTGTCCGGCATGGGACAGGTTTCGGATCATGATGTGATTGTGAAATGCATCAGCAAATATTTGCATATCGATGAAGTACCGAGAATCAGAACTGTATGAAAATGATGATTGAAACTAAATTTTGTGTATGATACAATGTCACCGGCAAAAAGACATGACAGTTCCATCAGGGACAACAAAACCCCCGTGAGCGGCAACTCACGGGGGTTGGTTTATGTCAGCAGGTTTTGCATATCTTCCGGCAGTGGTGCGTGGAAGTTTAAGGGTTCTCCGGTGATCGGATGGACGAAGGAGAGCGATGCAGAGTGAAGTGCCTGGCGGGGGAAAGTGCCGGGAGTTTTGTTGTAGAGGGTATCGCCGAGCAGCGGATGGCCGATGTAAGCCATGTGGACGCGGATCTGGTGGGTGCGGCCGGTTTCGAGATTGAGTTCGAGGTGGGAGAAAACGGAGCAGTGCGCGAGGGTGCGGTAATGGGTTACGGAGCGCTCGCCGGAGGCAAAGTCGACGGTGCGCTGGATGAGGGAGCCGTTGAGGCGGGCGATCGGTGCGTCGATGGTGCCGGATGCAGCGGTTTCGCCGAGGGCGAAGGCCTGATACGTGCGGTGGATTTCGCGGGAGCGCATGGCCTGGGAGAGAACGGCGGCGCTTAAGGCGTGCTTGGCGAGCACGATAAGGCCGGTGGTGTCGCGGTCGAGGCGGTTGATACAGCGGTAGACGAAGGGTTCACCTTTCTGTTCAAAATACCATGCAATGCCGTTTGCCAGCGTATTTTCATAATTTCCAATCGACGGATGAATCGGCGTATCAGCGGGTTTATCCACAACGAGGATGTCGTCATCCTCATACACAACCGAAAACGGAACCGGCCGCGGCAGAATTCCGTCGGAGGGTTCTGTTTCGACAAGGTGCGTTTCGATCACATCCCCGGCGTGCACGGCCTGGCTCGTCCAGGCGCGGACGCCGTTTCGGAAAATGCCGTCCTCTGTGCGTTTTAAGCCCGTAATAATATGGCGCGAATATCCATGCCGGCGGAGAAACCATTCCACAGTCAGATTTTCCCGTTCCTCCTCCGGCGAAACCACATATGTAAACCTGTGTCCCATACACAAAACCTCCGTTTCTATAGCTTTTTTATCGAATGAACCCTGTCATTTCGGGGCAAAATTTCAAAAAGAGACTTTCCCAGTCTTTCGCAAGTATAGCCGAAAACAGATGGAAAAGCAAGAAACTTACCTTTCTATAGCGAAAATATAAAAAAGTATAAAAGTTTCATGAAATGTCAGAATTTGATTGATTTTAGCGAAAGAAAAGTTTATGCTACTAAAAAGAAAGAAAATCAAGAAACAGGAGGGGATACAGATGAAGCAGGTGCAAAAACCGAAAAAACCCATGATTTTTTATTATGTGATTGCGCTGATCGTCATTCTGCTGTTAAATCTTCTGCTTTTCCCGAGACTTCTCGAGCCAAAAGTAACAGAAGTTGATTACGGAAAATTTTTGCAGATGGTAGATAACAACGAAATCAGCGAAGTCCAGATCCAGTCAAATGAGATTATTTTCAGCGACAAATCAAGCCCGGCGAATTATTATAAGACGGGTGTGATGAATGATTACAAGCTGGTAGATCGTTTATATGAGGCAGGTATTACCGAATTCGGAACGCCGATCATAGAGCAGATGTCGCCACTCATGGAATTTCTTTTAACATGGGTAATACCGATCGTTGTGATGGTTGCGCTCGGACAGTGGCTGATGAAACGCATGACGAGCAAGATGATGGGCGGCATGGGAAATGCGATGAGCTTTGGAAAGAGCAACGCCAAGGTTTATGTACAGTCCGAAACCGGCATTAAATTTGCAGATGTTGCCGGAGAGATGAGGCAAAAGAAATTTTACAGGAGATTGTTGACTTCCTGCATAATCCCAAAAAATATGAAGAAATTGGTGCAAAAATGCCGAAAGGAGCACTGCTTGTCGGCCCTCCAGGAACCGGTAAAACGCTGCTTGCAAAGGCAGTAGCCGGAGAGGCAAATGTTCCGTTCTTCTCCATTTCCGGTTCTGAGTTTGTCGAGATGTTCGTCGGCATGGGAGCTGCGAAGGTGCGTGACCTGTTCCAGCAGGCAAATGAGAAAGCACCGTGTATCGTCTTTATCGATGAGATCGATACCGTCGGCAAAAAACGTGACGGCGGCGGATTCTCCGGAAACGACGAGCGTGAGCAGACCCTGAACCAGCTGCTTGCCGAGATGGATGGATTCGATGGAAAGAAAGGCGTTGTCATTCTGGCAGCGACGAACCGTCCGGATTCCCTGGACCCGGCACTTCTTCGTCCGGGCCGTTTCGACCGCCGTGTGCCGGTTGAACTGCCTGACTTAAAAGGCCGTGAGGAAATCCTGAAAGTCCATGCGAAAAACATCCGCGTGGGCGACAATGTCGATTACAATGCGATCGCACGTATGGCATCCGGTGCTTCTGGTGCAGAACTTGCCAATATGATCAACGAGGCAGCACTCCGTGCCGTCCGTGATGGAAGAAAATTCGTCACCCAGGCGGATCTGGAGGAGAGCGTTGAGGTTGTCATCGCCGGATACCAGAAGAAGAATAAGATCATGACCGACAAAGAGAAACTGATCGTTTCCTACCACGAGGTCGGCCATGCACTCGTCGCAGCACTGCAGAGCCATTCCGCTCCGGTTACGAAGATCACCATTATCCCGCGTACGTCCGGCGCCCTCGGCTATACGATGCAGGTGGATGAAGATGAGCACAACCTGATGAGCCGCGAAGAGCTGGAAAACAAGATTGCAACCCTGACCGGCGGCCGTGTGGCAGAGGATCTGGTGTTCCATTCCATCACGACAGGTGCTTCGAACGATATCGAGCAGGCAACGAAGGTGGCAAGATCCATGATCACCCGCTTCGGTATGAACGAGGAATTTGGTATGGTTGCATTTGAGACGGTAACGAACCAGTACCTCGGCGGTGACACTTCCCTGGCATGCTCCGAATCGACAGCAGCACAGATTGATGAGAAGGTTGTTGCAGCAGTCAGAAAACAGTACGACAAAGCAGAGCAGCTCTTAAAAGATAACATGCCGAAACTCCACGAGCTGGCAAAATATCTGTATGAGAAAGAGACAATCACAGGTGATGAGTTTATGGAAATCCTGAATTTATCCCCGGATCAGCTCACGACAACGAGAATGGAAACAAACTAAAAAGCGATAAAAGCAGATGAGAATCCCGCGTTTCAAGGCGACTTCAGCCTTGCGCGGGATTCTTTCTTGTGCTATAATGCTGTAATGCGAAATTATGACACAAAAAGACAGATTTTTTTAAGATAGACCAAGAGAACATAAGGAGAAACGCAATGAAGAAAAAACAGGCATGGAAAGTGATGGGTGCTGTCCTTGCGGGCACACTGGTATTTTCCGATGCAGTTCCGCTTCGTGCCAGCGCATCGGCAGGAACGGAAAAAAGCGCAGTACAGAACGAAACTGTCTCCGGAACGGAGAACGGTACAGAGACAAAGACAAAACGGGCAGCCGTTTATGTGAATCTGAAAACCGGCGATGATACGGCAGACGGTACAACGGCAGAGACAGCAGTAAAAACCGTGGAAAAAGCACAGGAGCTTCTTGCAGTTGCAGCGGCAGAACTGCAGGCGGACGGGAAAACAACCGAAAAAAACACTGCTGCAGATACCAGCAAAACGGCAGCGGAGGAAGCAGCAGAAAAATATCTGGTATTCGTCGGAATGGATGAAAAAGAGCTGGAAACGTATCGAAAGAAACAGCAGAAAACAGACTTCAGGGGAAGAGTAACAGATACCGTTTTTGCGGCAGATGAAATCGTGGTGACAGAAGCCGGATATGAGGCTGTTCTGGCAGCAGAAAAAGCAAAAGAAACGGTTTCGGAAACACCAACGCTTGCGCCAGGCGAGTCTCCGGCACCGGATGCGGCAGAAGATACCGTAACACCAACTCCGGGTCCGACGGAAACGCCGGATGCAGAGCCAACCGCAGAACCAACGGTGACCCCGGACGCAGAACCGACGGAAACGCCGGACGCAGAGCCGACCGTAACGCCGGCGGAGGAACCAACGGCAACTCCGACACCGGATGCGGACAACGGAGAAGATACAGGGGATACACCAACGGCAGCGCCGACACCGGATGCGGAACCGACCGTAACGCCGGAAGTAACTCCGACGACAGCACCGGGCGAGAATACCGATGACAGTGAAAATCCGGAGAATCCGGAAACTCCGGCAGAAGATCCAACCGTGACACCTGCCCCGGATGATACAGCAAAAGACGATCCTGCAGCAGATGATACAAACCAGGACGATACAAACCAGGATAACCAGAACGGAACGGGAAATGATGCATCATCGGACCAGTGGAAACAGGATGAAAATCTGGATGACCTTGTAAAAGATGAAATTCAGAAAGAAAACGAAACCGTAAAAAATTTCGATGAAATTTCCAATCCATCCGGTACGGACAGCACAGAAGACGGCTATCTGATCTCCAATGTCTCTCTTTTGATCCAGCCGGTGGCAGTAAGTCTGTCCAGAAGCCTTGTATCAGAGGAGCAGACGGAAACAGCAGAAGCTGAGACGGCGGACGAAGGCGAGCATGAACTGCTTGCAGCTGCAGAGCAGAAATCCAACCTGAGTGCAGGTGAAATGACAGCAAGTGCAGCCGATGACGTAAGTACGCTGCGTGCCGCAGGAACGATCCTTGTAGGACCGGACAACTACGGAACGAATAAGACATCCACTCCGACTCCGACAGCCACACCGTCGAAGAGCAGCAGTAACAACAGCTCTTCCAATTCCAATACCGGAAGCACAAAGATTCCGCAGAAGAAGACACAGACCACTGTAAGCATCCGCAGCATCCCGGTCAACACCGGCGATGAGACGATGGTGCTTCCGCTGGCGATCAGCTCCGCACTTTCTGCAGCCGTTATGTTCTGCATGGCATTCCTTCAGATGCAGGCGAAACGCGCAAAGAGCATGGCCGCATGGCTGGAATTCAAAAAGAATCATCCGTTTGACGAAAAATAAAGAAACAGGCATATCCGGAAAAGCCATTCCATACATTTACAGTATGGGAGGGCTTTTTCTTATGGAAGAAAAGAAAACATGGGCGGTGGGTGCGGGCAGCGGGATCAGCTGGCTGAAGGCTCTTCTCGTTTCCTATCTGATCTCGGTGCTTCTTCTTTTGCTGCTGTCTTTCCTGCTCTGGAATTTTCCTGGAAGGAAAGCTGGGTGCAGGCGGGCATTGTGGTGATCTATCTGGCATCAAGCTTTTCCGGCGGAAGAATGGCAGGAAACATGGCGGGAAAACGGCGGTTTCTCTGGGGCATCTGCTTTGGAATCGTGTATTTTGCCATTCTGATCATCGTCTCCGCAGTCTTCCTGCCGGGCGGATTTGCCGGAGCCGGAAGACTTCTGTGGGCGGCAGCAGTCTGTGCCGTCGGCGGAATGGCAGGCGGAATGACGGCACACGGCAGATAAAAGCGGACAAAACAGAACATTTTTTCAAAAAACAGACTTTTAAATTTGAAAAACCTATGCTATAATGGGAAGAGCTAATGGCCGAAGACTATAAAAAAGTCGCGCGTCAACTACAATGAAGGAGGAATGTGCCATGAAACACATCAAAACTTTAAATACAAAAAGCTTACAGAACACTGTAAAAAAAGGTGGATGCGGTGAGTGCCAGACATCCTGCCAGTCCGCATGTAAGACTTCTTGCACCGTAGGCAACCAGAGCTGCGAGCATAAGTAAAAGTAATCCATAAGGACGAGTAAAAGGTGTTCCCAGAACCGGTTTCGCCGGATTTGGAACATTCTTTTGCCAGGCACATCAAAAAAAGAGAGAGTTATAGAAAGGAATACCACAGTGATACATTTATATAAAAGCAATGGCTTCAACATGGTGCTGGACGTCAACAGCGGCTCCGTCCATGTTGTGGATGACTGCGTATACGATGTCCTTTCCTGCATGAACGAAGGAAAAAATGCAGAAGAGGCAGCAGAGGCGCTTAGCAGTAAATATGCCGAGCAGGACATCACCGAAGCCAGAGAAGAAATTCAGGAACTTACAGATAACGGCATGCTCTTTACAAAAGACATTTACGAAAACGCAATTGATCAGTTTTCCAACCGTCCGACCGTCGTAAAAGCACTCTGCCTCCACATTGCACACGACTGCAACCTTGCCTGTCGTTACTGCTTCGCAGAAGAGGGCGAGTATCACGGAAGACGTGCACTGATGTCCCTGGAAGTCGGCAAAAAAGCGCTTGATTTCCTGATCGCAAACTCCGGCAGCAGAAGAAACCTCGAGGTAGATTTCTTCGGCGGTGAACCGCTGATGAACTGGGATGTTGTAAAACAGCTCGTAGCCTACGGAAGAGAACAGGAGAAGTTACATAACAAGAACTTCCGTTTCACCCTGACCACCAACGGTGTTCTCTTAAACGACGAGGTCATGGAGTTCTGCAATAAAGAGATGGGCAACGTCGTATTAAGTATCGACGGAAGAAAAGAAGTTCACGATCACATGCGTCCGTTCCGCAAAGGTGCCGGAAGCTACGATCTGATCGTGCCGAAATTCCAGAAATTCGCTGAGCTTCGTCATCAGGATAAATACTATGTGCGCGGAACCTTCACGCATTACAACACAGACTTTGCAGCTGATGTTCTCCATCTGGCAGACCTCGCTTCAAGCAGATCTCGGTTGAGCTGTTGTAGCGCCTCCGACCGAGGACTATGCGATCCGTGAGGAAGACCTTCCGGTGATCTTCGAACAGTACGACATTCTGGCAAGAGAGATGATCAAGAGGGAAAAAGAGGGAAGAGGCTTCAATTTCTTCCACTTTATGATCGATCTGACCGGCGGACCATGTGTTTATAAACGTCTTTCCGGCTGCGGTTCCGGAACCGAGTACCTTGCGGTAACACCGTGGGGCGATTTCTATCCGTGCCACCAGTTCGTAGGACAGGAAGATTTCTGCCTCGGAAATGTTTACGAAGGCGTGAAAAAGACAGAAACTGTCAACGAATTCAAAAAATGCAACGTTTATTCCAAGAAGGAGTGCAGCCAGTGCTTTGCACGGTTCTACTGCAGCGGCGGATGCGCGGCAAACTCCTACAATTTCACAGGTAAGATCAACGATGTTTACGAGATCGGATGCAAGATGCAGCAGAAACGGATCGAGTGTGCATTGATGATAAAGGCAGCTCTGGCCGAAGATTAAAGAAAAGAGGAAAATCGCGACATGATGAAGAAGAAACAGAGTATCATCGCACTCGTCCTGGCAGCCATTGTAACAGTGCTTCTTGGATGGACGATGATCAAAGGATGGGGTCCTACCGGAACCGGTTCGATGAAGAACATCAACCTGGGTCTGGATCTGTCCGGCGGTGTCAGCATTACCTATCAGGCCGTAAAGGACAACCCGACAGACGAAGAAATGTCAGATACCCGCTACAAGCTGGAACAGCGTGCGCAGCAGTACAGCGAAGAGGCACAGGTATATCTGCAGGGCGACAACCGTATCACCATTGAAATCCCGGGTGCAACCGATGCAACCACCATTCTGGAAGAGATGGGTAAACCGGGAAGCCTGTATTTCATCAAACAGACCAACGATGACGGAACAGAAAACTACACCTACGACAGCACGACCGGCGAGTACGTTCTGAACGGAAAAACTATCGAAGAGCTCGAGGAGGACGGCTCCGTCGTTCTGACCGGTAAAGATGTGGAGAGCGCAGAAGCCATGCATCAGCAGAACTCCACCACAAAAGCAACCGAGAGCGTCGTTCAGCTGAAAATGACCGACGAAGGAAAACAGAAATTTGCAGACGCAACCCAGGAAGCCTACAGCGCAGGAAAGAGCATCGGTATCTACTATGATGAAAAATTCGTCAGTGTACCGAGTGTAAACGCTGTGATTTCCGATGGTACTGCAGTCATCTCCGGCGGAAACATGGACTGGGATGAAGCAACCAGCCTGGCATCCACCCTCCGTATCGGTTCCCTTTCCCTGAAACTTGAGGAGATCAACTCCAGCGTCGTTGGAGCACAGCTTGGATCTGCAGCTGTTTCCACCAGCGTAAAAGCGGGAGCGATCGGCATTGTACTGATTATCCTTTTCCTTGCAATCGTATATCGCCTGCCTGGTATTGCTGCCGGATGGGCACTGCTCATCTATGTTGAGCTGAATCTGATTGCTTTAAATGCATTTGACCTGACATTGACCCTGCCTGGTATCGCAGGTGTTATCCTGTCGATCGGTATGGCGGTCGATGCGAACGTTATCATTTATGCCCGTATCGAGGAGGAGATCGGTGCCGGAAAGACGGTTCATGCGGCAATCCGCGACGGATTCAAGAAGGCAGCTTCTGCCATCCTGGACGGAAACGTGACGACCCTGATTGCAGCAGCTGTTCTGTATGCGCTTGCGAGCGGAAGTGTCCGCGGATTCGCCATGACACTTGCTCTTGGTATTGTTCTTTCCATGTTCAGCGCCATGGTTGTTTCCAGACTGCTGGTCAACAGCCTGTACGGTATGGGACTGAAGGATGCGAAATACTACGGAACCAAGAAAGAGCGCAAGGGATTTCCATTTGTGGAAAAGAGAAAGATCTTCTTCACGATCTCCTGCATTCTGCTGCTTGCCGTTCCGGCCAGCATGATTTTCATGCATCAGACAAAGGGAAGCGCACTGAACTTCGGCCTTGACTTCAAGGGCGGTACTTCCATCAACGTTCCGTTCAACGAGGATTACTCCATCGAAGAGCTGGACAAAGAGGTAGAGCCGGTTGTGGAAGGCGTGACAAAAGATTCCAATATTCAGATGACAAAGGTTGTCGGAGGCAACAATGTCATCATCAAAACACGTTCTCTGACTCTGGAAGAGCGTGAGCAGGTTTACCAGGCAATGGCAGACAATTTCGGTGTCGATACTTCTGAAATCACTTTCGACAACATTTCTTCTACTGTAAGTAAAGAAATGAGCCAGAATGCGATGAAAGCAGTTATCATCGCTGTAGTCTGCATGCTGCTGTACATCTGGATCCGTTTCCGCGACATCCGTTTCGCATCGAGTGCCATCCTTGCACTGATGCACGATATCGCCATTGTATTCGGATTCTATGTGGTATCCCGTATTTCGGTCGGCAGCACCTTTATCGCGTGTATGCTGACGATCCTCGGCTATTCCATCAACAGTACGATCGTCATCTTCGACCGTATCCGTGAGAATCTGCCGGAGTTAAAGAGAGAGCCGATCGAGTCCCTGGTTGACCGCTGCATCACGGACACCCTGACCCGAAGCATTTACAGTTCCCTCACCACCTTTATCACCATCTTTGTTCTGTTCGTGATGGGAGTTTCTTCCATCCGCGACTTTGCAGCACCTCTGATGGTTGGTATCGTATGCGGAGCTTACACTTCTGTCTGCATCACAGGTGCCCTGTGGTATGTGATGAAGCACGTTGGAAAAAACAAATATGTGCCGTCCAAAGCAGTACAGAATAAGACAAAAAATAAATAAAAGCAGCAAAAACCATAAAAAGAGAAACGCCGGACCGGAAAAGTCCGGCGTTTCCTGCTAACAGGAAAGAGGAGAACATATGAAGAAAGAACGCTGGGTAGTTTCGGCAAAACGCGCCGATTTCCAGGCAATTGCGGACCGGTTCGGCATCGATCCCGTCATCGCCCGCCTGATCCGGAACCGGGATGTGACCGGGGAGAAAGAGATCGAAGAGTATCTCTTCGGTGATCTGGAGCAGCTCCACGATCCGCTGCTGATGAAGGATATGGAGCGCGCGGCAGATCTGATCGCAGAAAAAATTCGGGAGAAAAAGCCGATCCGCATCATCGGGGACTACGACATCGACGGTGTTACGGCAACGTATATTCTGCTGACCGGATTAAAAGATCTCGGTGCCGATGCGGATGTGCGTATCCCGGACCGGATTGCAGACGGATACGGCTTAAATGAGCATCTTGTGCAGTTTGCCGCGGATGAGGGGCGGGACACGATCGTCACCTGTGACAACGGCATCGCGGCGGGCAGTCAGATCCGTCTGGCAAAAGAACTTGGCATGACGGTTGTTGTGACGGACCACCACGAGGTTCCGTTTGAGGAGGATGAAAACGGAGAACGCCGCTACATCCTGCCGCCAGCGGACGCGGTTGTCAATCCGAAACAGAAAGACTGTTCCTATCCGTTTCCGGGCCTCTGCGGTGCGGCCGTCGCATGGAAACTGATCCAGACGATGGAGGCAAAAGCAGGTATTCCAAAGGAGCACAGCTTCCGCTTTCTGGAATTTGTCGCCATTGCGACGATCGGTGATGTGATGGATCTGCAGGGAGAAAACCGGATTTTTGTAAAAGCCGGCCTTCGGGCGCTCCATAAAACGCAGAACCTCGGCCTGCAGGAGCTGATCCGTGTGCAGGGCATCGAGGCGGAAAACGTGACACCGTATCACATCGGCTTCGTTCTCGGCCCGTGCATCAACGCATCGGGACGGCTTGACACGGCGGAGCATTCGTTAAAACTGCTCTGCGCAAAGACACGTGAGGAGGCCGCAAAGCTTGCCGGGGACTTGAAAGACCTGAATGAAAGCCGCAAAGAGCTGACGCGCCAGGGTGAGGCGAAAGCAATCGAGCTCGTGGAAACCTCCCCGCTGCAGAACGACAAAGTCTCGTCGTCTATCTGCCGGACTGCCACGAGAGCCTTGCCGGAATCATCGCAGGTCGCCTGCGGGAGCACTTCCACAAACCATCCTTCGTACTCACCAGAAGTGAGGAGGGCGTCAAGGGCTCCGGCCGCTCGATCGAAGCGTATTCGATGTATGAGGAGCTCTGCAAATGCAAAGAACTGATGACGAAATTCGGCGGCCACCCGATGGCTGCGGGCCTTTCCCTCGCAGGAGAGGAGATGATCGAACCGTTCCGCCGGGCACTGAACGATAATTCCACGCTGACGGAAGAGGATTTCGTCGAAAAAGTTGTGATCGATGTGCCGATGCCGATCACCTACATCACCAAAAATCTGATCCGCCAGTTAAGTCTCTTGGAGCCGTTCGGAAAAGGCAACACGAAACCGCTGTTCGCACAGAAAGGACTGACTGTATTAAATTACCGCATTTTTGGAAAGAATAGAAACGTGGTGAAAGTACAGCTTGCCGATGCGGGCGGATACCAGATGGATGGTGTCTATTTCGGCGAGGGAGAAGCGTTCGCCGCATACGTGGATGCACATCCGACCCTCTCGGTAGCGTACTATCCGTCGATCGATACGTGGAACGGACGCGACAAATTACAGATCAATATCCAGAGTTATTTTTAAAGATGCAGAAAAGCCGCAAATACCTGATTTTTCTGCCCTGTTTTCTATCGGAAACAAAATTGACGCAGAAGAATATTGATGCTATACTGTAAGGTGAATTGTCAAACCTTGACGAAACGGAGGAATATTTTATGAAAAAAGTAGAGGATTACGTAAGAAGTATTCCGGATTTCCCGGAACCGGGTATTATTTTCAGAGATGTAACGAGTATCCTGCAGGACGCAGACGGACTGCAGCTTGCCATAGATGAGATGCAGCATTTTGTAGAAGAAGTAGACTGTGACGTAATCTGCGGAACCGAGTCCCGCGGCTTCATTTTCGGTATGCCGATTGCTTACAATCTGCACAAACCGTTCGTGCCGATCCGTAAAAAAGGAAAACTTCCTCTGGAGACCATCGAGGAGAGCTATGACCTGGAGTACGGCAGCGCAACGATCGAGATGCACAAAGACTCCATCAAACCGGGCCAGAAGGTAGTCATCATCGACGATCTGATTGCAACCGGCGGTACCGTGGAGGCTTGTGCAAAAATGATCGAGCGCCTCGGCGGCGAAGTAACCAGAATCGTGTTCCTGATGGAGCTTGCCGGCTTAAAAGGACGCGAAAAACTGGCAAAATATGATGTAAAATCTGTCATCCGTTACGATGGCAAATAACGTATCCAACGAAACGCAGGGGTTAATCATGAGAGCGGAGGATACATATGGAAGAAGAGAAAAGAATCAGTGAAGAAGAATTAAAGAAGGATGTGGCGGCGGCAGAAGCCAGAATCCGCAAGACGGACGATTTTACAAGTCCGGAGGAATTATACGGGGAATTGATCGCTTCTGTGAAAAAATATCATCCATCGGACGATATTTCCCTGATCGAAAAAGCATACCGCGTGGCAGCGGATGCACATAAGGACCAGAAAAGAAAGAGCGGGGAACCGTACATCATCCATCCGCTCTGTGTGGCAATTATCCTGGCAGATCTGGAGCTCGACAAGGAGTCGATCGCGGCAGGCCTTCTGCACGACGTTGTCGAAGATACCGTCATGACCGAAGAAGAGCTGACCGAGGAGTTCGGCCCGGAGGTGTCCCTGATTGTAAGCGGTGTCACGAAGCTGGCACAGCTGAAATATTCTGCGGATAAGGTCGAGGAGCAGGCAGAAAACCTGAGAAAGATGTTCCTTGCGATGGCAAAGGATATCCGTGTTATTCTGGTAAAACTGGCGGACCGTCTGCACAACATGCGGACCGCACAGTACTGGTCGCCGGAGACGCAGAAGAAAAAAGCGCGTGAGACGATGGATATTTATGCCCCGATCGCACAGCGCCTCGGTATTTCCAAGATCAAGGTCGAACTCGATGACCTTTCTCTGAAATATCTGGAGCCGGATGCGTACTATGAACTGGTGCAGAAGGTCAGCATGAAGCGGGAGCAGCGGCAGGAGTTTGTCGATGCGATCGTAAAAGAGGTGACCCGTCATATCCACCAGGCCGGCATTGAGGCAGATGTCAACGGACGAATCAAGCACTTTTTCAGCATCTACAAAAAGATGGTCAACCAGCATAAGACGCTGGATCAGATCTATGACCTCTTTGCGGTCCGCATCATCGTGGAATCCGTCAAAGACTGCTATGCAGCGCTCGGTGTCATCCATGAAATGTACACGCCGATCCCGGGCCGTTTCAAAGATTACATTGCGATGCCGAAGCCAAACCGTTACCAGTCCCTGCATACAACCCTGATCGGACCGAACGGACAGCCGTTTGAGATTCAGATCCGTACTTATGAGATGCACCGGATTGCAGAATACGGTATCGCTGCACACTGGAAATACAAAGAGGCCTCCGACGGCAAGAAACCGGGACCGGAGCAGGAAGAGGAAAAACTGACCTGGCTGCGCCAGATTCTGGAGTGGCAGCAGGACATGGCGGACAACCATGAGTTCATGAACCTCTTAAAGAGCGATCTCGACCTGTTTGCCGACAATGTTTACTGTTTCAGCCCGGCGGGCGATGTCAAAACGCTTCCGGTCGGCTCCTGTGCCATCGACTTTGCTTATTCCGTCCACAGTGCGGTCGGCAACAAGATGGTCGGAGCGAGGGTCAACGGAAAACTCGTGCCGATCGAGACGGAACTTCACAACGGAGACCGCGTCGAGATCATCACCTCGCAGAACTCCAAGGGACCGAGCCGCGACTGGCTGAAAATTGCGAAGAGTTCCCAGGCAAAGAGCCGCATCAACCAGTGGTTCCGCCAGCAGAACAAGACGGACAACATCGTCAAAGGCAAGGAAATGCTCACCAGCTATGCAAAGCTGAAGGGCAAAAATCTTGGAATCTATACAAAACCGATGTACGAAGAGGCTGTCATGAGAAAGTACGGCTTCCGCGACTGGGATTCCGTTCTTGCGGCCATCGGCCACGGCGGCTTAAAAGAGGGCCAGGTCCTCAACAAGCTGATTGAGACGTATGAAAAGCAGCATAAAAAAGAGATCACCGACGAGCAGGTGCTCGAGGCGGCATCCGGAGAGAAAGTTCTGCCGGTTGGAAAGAGCAAGGGCGGCATCGTCGTGCGCGGTATCCACGATGTGGCAGTTCGCTTCTCCAAATGCTGCAATCCGATCCCGGGCGATGAGATCGTGGGATTTGTCACAAGAGGACGCGGCGTGACCATTCACCGCACCGACTGTGTCAATGTCCTGAATCTGCCGGAATCTGAGCGGGCGCGCCTCATTGATGCTGAATGGCAGGCAGAGGACAACGGCGGCTCTCTCTATACCGTGGAGATCAGCGTTTACGCAAACAACCGTACCGGTCTTCTGGTGGATATCTCCAAGATCTTTACCGAGCGGAAGATCGACCTTGCGGCGATGAACGTGAGAACGAGCAAGCAGGGAACGGCTTCCATCGATGTGACGTTCGACGTGCACAACAACGAAGAGCTGAACAGCATCATCGAGAAGGTGCGCCAGGTGGAGAGCGTGATCGATATTCAGAGATCGAGAGGATAAAAAGGAGAAAAGCGTATGATAAAGGTAAATTACCGGGCACTTGGAATGCTCTCGACAAACTGCTACGTTGTGGAAAATCCGGACAGCCAGAAGGTGCTGATCGTGGACCCGGGCGATTCGCCGCTGGAGATTGAACGCCAGATCGACGAGATCGACGGCGACCCGGAGGCCATTCTGCTGACTCATGGCCATTTCGACCATATGCTGGCAGCGGATGCGCTGCGGAAAAAATACCATATCCCGGTCTATGTCCATGAAAAAGAGCAGCACCTGCTGGGGGATCCAAAGGAAAATCTTTCCGGGCTCTGGAGCAAACCGTACACGATGCAGGCGGACAAAACCGTAAAAGAGGGCGATGTGCTGCATCTCGCAGATTTTGAAATCCACGTTCTTGCGACACCGGGGCACACGGCAGGCGGTGTCTGCTACTATATTCCGGCAGAGAAAGCACTTTTTTCCGGTGATACGCTGTTCTGCGAGCCTACGGAAGATACGACTTCCCGACATCCTCCGGCAGAGAGCTGATCGCGTCGGTCAAGCGCCTGTTAAAAGAGCTTCCCGGGGATGTGACCGTGTATCCGGGCCACAACGATGAAACTACGATTGAACATGAAAAGAGGTACAATCCCCTTGCTTAATATCAGCCTTTGTTTTAACAGAAAAGATTTTGAATACGATGTGTATTCCTTGATCAAGGCATTCTATCCGGGCTGTGAGATTACCTCATGGTACGAAGAGGATGGGGCGCTGGACGGGGAATTTGCATATTATGATACGATCACATACGAGGCGGATCAGATCTGTTTTTCGATTGCAGACGAGAAACATGAGACGCTCGCTTCGCAGTGTGAGGCGGTGGAATATGAAAAAGACCGCCATGAAACGAAAAATGTCCTGAAACGGATGGTATACCGCACGCTTTCCGAAGTGAGCGGCAAAGAACTTCCATGGGGCGATCTCACCGGCATCCGTCCGACGAAAATTCCGATGAAGATGCTTGAAGAGGGTAAAAAAAATGTAGAGATTGCGAAATACATGCGCGAAACTTACTACACCAGCCGGAAAAGACGGCACTTGCGATCACGATTGCCAACCGGGAAAAGGACATTTTAAAGACGATCGACTACGAACACGGTTACAGCCTGTACATCGGCATCCCGTTCTGTCCGAGCATCTGCCTGTACTGTTCCTTCGGCTCCCATGTGTTAAGCCGCTGGGAGCATATGGTAGATCCGTATCTCGATGCACTGATCAAAGAACTGATCTTTATCAGTGAGAACATGAAGGATTACACCCTTGATACGATCTACATCGGAGGCGGTACGCCGACCACGCTGAATGCGGCACAGATGGAGCGCCTGCTCACGAAAGTGACAGAGCTCTTCCCGATGGAGCAGGTGCAGGAGTTCACCGTGGAGGCAGGACGGCCGGATACGATCAATGAGGAGGTCTTAAAAGCCATCCGCAAATTCCCGGTCACCCGTATTTCGATCAATCCACAGACCATGAACCAGGAAACGCTGGATCTGATCGGACGCCACCATACCGTGGAGGAGATCGAGGAGAAGTTCCGTATGGCGCGTTCCCTTGGATTTGACAACATCAACATGGATCTGATCGTCGGTCTGCCGGGCGAGGACAAGGAAAAAGTGGCGCATACGTTGGAAAAAGTGGAAGCGCTGAATCCGGATTCCCTGACCGTCCATTCCCTTGCGTTAAAGCGTGCAACGAGACTCAACCTGTTCAAAGACAAATATCAGGAAATCTCGTTTGAAAACTCTGCCGAGATCATGAAAATGACGATGGACAGCGCACACCGCATGGAGATGGGACCGTATTACATGTACCGCCAGAAAAATATGGCGGGTAACTTTGAGAATGTCGGTTACTCCCGCGAAGGAAAAGCAGGTATCTACAACATCCTCATTATGGAGGAAAAACAGTCCATTCTGGCCGCGGGAGCCGGAGCGTCCACGAAATTCGTGTTTGAACACGGAGAGCGCATTGAGCGGGTGGAGAACGTGAAGGATCTGAAAAACTACGTGGAGCGTATCGATGAAATGATCGAGAGAAAACGTATCGGAATGGAGAAGTATCTGCCAAAATGAAAGAAAATTCCAGTCAGCAGCTTCACATGCTGCGCTATACCTGACCGAGCAGCTCATCCACGGCATGGAAGTGAGCAATTTAGCTTACGATCTTGCGCGGGAACTGGGGTATGAGAAAGAAATCTGCTATGAGCTTGCAAAAGCGGGCGTCTCCACGATATCGGAAAGATTGTACTGGAGAATTACGTAGAAGAACAGGATACACTCGTCGTCGAGGAGATGCGCTTTGTGCGGACCCATTCCACACTGGGCTATGAACTCCTGCAGGGACGCGGATACTCCGATTTTGTGCTGGAGAGTATTCTGTATCACCATGAAAATTATGACGGAACCGGGTATCCGCCAATCTGGCGGGAGAAAAGATTCCGTTTGGGGCGCGTATCTTACGCATCTGTGATGTGTACTGCGCGCTGACCTCCGACCGCCCGTACCGGAGTGCGTTTACGCGGAAACAGGCGATGGAGCTTATGACAGAAGAAGTCAAAAATTTCGATCTGAAAATGTTCCTGGCATTTCAGAGAGTGATCCACAGCGGCAGCCGGAAAGCGATCGAGCTTTCTGATGTCGATGAATTGATCCGGGAAATCATAAAGGAGAAAACAGAAAATGGCATTAAAAAAGAAACCGGTTACCGGAATGAAAGATATTTTACCGAAAGAAATGGCAATCCGTGACTACGTGATCCGTCTGATCAAGGAAACTTACGGAACCTTCGGCTTTACCTCCATGGAGACCCCATGCGTGGAGCACATCGAAAACCTGAACAGCAAACAGGGCGGCGAGAATGAGAAACTGATTTTCAAGATCTTAAAAAGAGGAGAGAAGCTGAAACTCGAGACCGCTGAGAAAGAAAACGATCTCGTAGACAGCGGCCTGCGTTATGACCTGACCGTTCCGCTCTGCCGTTACTATTCCAACAACGCAAACGAGCTTCCGTCCCCGTTCAAAGCACTTCAGATGGGAAATGTATGGCGTGCAGACCGTCCGCAGAGAGGAAGATACCGCCAGTTCATGCAGTGCGATATCGATATCCTCGGCGAGCGACCAACCTCGCAGAGATTGAGCTGATCCTTGCTACCACCACACTGCTTGGAAAACTGGACTTCAAGAACTTTACGATCCGTATCAATGACCGCCGTATCTTAAAAGCAATGGCAGCCTACAGCGGATTCCCGGAGGAGTCCTATGACACCGTATTTATTATCCTCGATAAGATGGATAAAATCGGTTTTGAGGGCGTTGCCAAAGAGCTCGAGGAAGCCGGCTTTGCAAAAGAGTCCGTAGAGAAATACCTGAAAATGTTCGAGGAGATCACCCCGGATACCGCAGGCGTAGAGTACTGCGTGAGAAACTCGAGGGATTCCTTGACAAAGAGTACGCAGACGGCCTGAAGACCATCATCGACAGTGTCAATGCCGTGAAGACCGCAGAATTCAAGATCGCTTTCGATCCGACTCTGGTGCGCGGAATGTCCTACTACACCGGACCGATCTTCGAGATCGCTATGGATGAGTACGGCGGATCTGTCGGAGGCGGCGGACGCTACGATGAAATGATCGGAAAATTCACCGGAAACCAGACCTGCGCATGCGGATTCTCCATCGGATTTGAGCGTATCGTTATGCTTCTGCTTGAGAGAGATTACCAGATCCCGGGCGCGCAGAAGAAAAAAGCGTACCTGATCGAGAAAAACATGCCGGCAGAGGGAATGCAGAAGATCATTCAGCAGGCGACAAAAGAGAGAAGTGAAGGCACGGCCATCAACATCGCCGTGATGAAGAAGAACAAGAAATTCCAGAAAGAGCAGCTTGCCAGCGAGGGCTACACTGAGATCGAAGAATTTTTTGTTGACAAAATGTAAGGAATATCCAATAATAGTAATCGCATGAAAAAACGATGTGCTGCGGATGCAGATTCTTTGTGTCCGCAGTTCCAAATAGGAGGAACAAGAAAATGGCTGAATCCATGAAAGGCCTGAAGAGAACCTGCCGCTGTGCGGAAGTCACAAAAGCAGATATCGGAAAAAAAGTAACCCTGATGGGCTGGGTACAGAAGAGCCGTAATAAAGGCGGAATTATTTTCGTCGATCTGCGTGACAGAAGCGGTATTATGCAGATTATCTTTGAGAACGGCCCGATCAGTGAGGAAGGTTTTGAGAAAGCAGCAAAACTGCGCAGCGAGTTCGTCATCGCCGTAGAAGGTGAAGTTATGGCCCGCTCCGGTGCTGTCAATGAAAATCTGGCAACAGGAGAGCTCGAAGTAAAGGCTGAGTCCTTACGCATTCTTTCCGAGGCAGAAACCCCGCCGTTCCCGATCGAGGAGGATTCCAAGACGAGAGAAGAGCTCCGTCTGAAATACCGTTACCTGGATCTGCGCCGCCCGGACATCCAGAGAAACCTGATTATGAGAAGCAAGGTGGCAATGCTCACCCGTGAGTTCATGTCAAAAGAAGGTTTCCTTGAGATCGAAACCCCGATGCTGACGAAATCCACACCGGAAGGCGCCAGAGACTATCTGGTACCGAGCCGTGTTCATCCGGGCAGCTTCTATGCACTGCCGCAGTCTCCGCAGCTGTTCAAACAGCTTCTGATGTGCTCCGGCTATGACCGCTATATCCAGATTGTAAAATGCTTCCGTGACGAGGACCTGCGTGCCGACCGTCAGCCGGAGTTCACCCAGATCGATATGGAGCTTGCTTTCGTTGATGTAGATGATGTTATCGATGTCAATGAGAGACTGCTGGCACACCTGTTCAAAGAGGTGCTCGGCGTTGAGGTACAGCTCCCGATCCAGAGAATGACCTGGAAAGAGGCTATGAACCGTTTCGGTTCCGACAAACCGGATCTGCGTTTCGGTATGGAGCTGGTTGATGTTTCCGAGACCGTAAAAGATACCGAGTTCGTTGTATTTAAGGGCGCACTTGAAAACGGCGGTTCTGTCCGCGGTATTAACGCAAAGGGACAGGGCGCAATGCCGAGAAAGAAAATCGACAAGCTCGTTGAGTTTGCGAAAGGTTACGGTGCAAAAGGTCTTGCATACATTGCAATCCATGAGGATGGAAGCTGGAAATCTTCCTTCTCCAAATTTATGACAGAGGAGCAGATGGAAGCCCTCATCAAAGCCATGGACGGACAGGCTGGAGACCTTCTTCTCTTCGCAGCAGACCGCAACAAGATTGTTTGGAACGTTCTTGGCGCACTTCGTCTGGAACTGGCAGAGCAGATGGGACTTCTCGACAAGAACGAATACCGTTTCGTATGGATTACCGAGTTCCCGCTTCTGGAGTGGTCCGATGAGGAGAACCGTTTTACCGCAATGCATCACCCGTTCACCATGCCGATGGATGAGGATCTGCCGCTTCTGGATACCGACCCGGGCGCAGTTCGTGCAAAAGCTACGATATCGTTCTGAACGGTACTGAAATTGGCGGAGGAAGCGTTCGTATCCACCAGAACGATGTGCAGGAGAAAATGTTTGAGATGCTTGGTTTCACGAAGGAACAGGCACATGAACGATTCGGCTTCCTTCTGGATGCTTTCAAATACGGAGTTCCGCCTCACGCCGGACTGGCTTATGGTCTGGATCGCCTTGTGATGCTGATGGCAAAAGAGGACAGCATCCGCGACGTCATCGCATTCCCGAAGGTAAAAGATGCTTCCTGTCTGATGACCGAGGCTCCGTCACCGGTTGACGCAGTACAGCTGGAAGAGCTTGGTCTTGAGGTTGAGCCGCAGGCTGAGGAAGAGACAACAGAAGAGTAAAGAAAATTTTGTAATTTACAGGACAGACAATTTTGCAGAAGTGCAGCGTTGTCTGTCCTTTTTTAGGTTTCACTCGATCGGTGTAAAGAAAAACTTAAGAAATTCTTCCACGTCTTCCCCGTTGTTTTGCTGGAAAAAAGTGCTACAATATGGTTTGTAAGAAAGATACGGAAACATCCACAGCAAGTGGAACACATAGAGAAAAAGACAAGGAGGGATCACGATGTTAGTTACATTAGTCATGCTGGCAACCTGTTTTGGTCTGCTCTGCGGAATTGGAATTTTATTTGGGATCGTCGGACTTCTGCTGAAATTTGGAGGAAAAGTCCTCGCGCATGCGCCACTATTCTTCTCCCGATCGGCGTGATCTGGCTTGGATTTAAAATCGTGTTCGCCGTCGTTCCGCTTCTGTTCAAACTGGTCTGTGCAGCGCTGATCTGTTATCTCGTATACCGCATTCTGCGGGAGATGAAACTTGTAGCATAAAAAATAAAATCTAACAGATTCGAAAGAAAACCTGCTTTCCGTCATAAACACGGAGGCAGGTTTTTAATGACAAAAACAAAAATCTATTTTCAGAAAAAAGCCAGTATTTGCTTAAAAAAGAGTAAGGAAAAAGTAAGAAAACA
>ENA-OQCN01000162-OQCN01000162.1-human-gut-metagenome-genome-assembly--contig:-NODE-162-length-34093-cov-3.487929_pt1 | contig 34093 bp, 49 predicted proteins | sample MGYA00242497_ERZ504576 | MGnify/ENA primary metagenome ERZ504576 (study PRJEB26092, sample SAMD00036296) | human gut metagenome | host: Homo sapiens | study: EMG produced TPA metagenomics assembly of...
AATCGCTTTACCAATACCACGAGCGGCACCTGTCACAATCGCAGTCTTTTCCTGTTAATAATCCCATAATTTTTGATTTTTATAATTATAAAGTTAATTTTATTCCTTATTCTGTTCTTTACGCCCCAATGCGCCATACACAATTTTTGCCACGTATGCCCATCCTGTCTCATCGTCCAGTTCCTCACCTATCTGGCCACGTATATAAGGCGCTTCAATGCCCTTCACGCAATAGTGCACAATATCCGCCACGATATTCACATTGTCTATATCAAAGATTCCCTTTTCCTTTCCTTCCGTCAACACCTGCCTGAACAGCTTTGTTTCCGTTCGGTCAAAATTCTTCCGCACTGCCTCCACTCTCCATATATCACGGAAAAAACCGGCACGCAAAGTTCCGTTCCTGAACACCACCATCTTGATAGAGTCCAGATGTGTTTCTATCAGCCGCAGTATTTTCGTATCAGGAGCGATATCCTGTTCAGCACTTTCTCCATAGCGCCCGACAGCATCTCTAACTCCGACTCCACCACTGCCATATAAATGTCTTCTTTGCTCTTGAAATACGTATAGAGCGTGCGTCTTCCTTTCTTGGAAGCCACCGCTATATCATTCATTGTCGTATCATCCACCCCGTTCTTCGCAAAAAGCTGACGGGCGACGTCTACCAATTTAGCCCTAGTCTTTGATACTGCCATATAAGTTCAATTGCACATTACATATATATGTGAGCAAAATTACATTTTTTTCTTTGTACCACACAAACAAATAAAGTATAATCTTAAAGTAAATGTTAATTAACATATTACATACACTCTATATATTGAGGGCGGTAATTTAGCTGCATCAAAGATTCGTAATCTGGAATGTCCCAGTTACGAAATCTGTCTAATAGATTATGGATGCGGCAAATTTAACAGAAAAATACATATTATGGAGCAATATCCTTGATCTTCGTTCACGGGGAATCAACATTGCGCGGACAGCCCGTCGTCTTGGTGTGTCCCGTAATACGGTACGACATCTTCAATCCCTAAGCTTGGAGGAAGTCCTCCAGCACAAAGAACGGCATTACAAACTCCATGCCTACGAGCAGGCCGTCGCATCCCTCCTTACCAGTTTTCCCTCCATTTCCAGCAGCCGCATTGGCGACTACTTGCGGGAACATTATCCGGACTTTCCGCACGTCTGCGAGAAGACCGTCCACAATTATGTCCAGTTCGTCCGGAAGAAGCACCATATTCCTCCGGCCAGATAATCACCGGTCCCATTCTCCCAAGGAGTGGGAGCCCGGTCCGTCATATACATAATTCTTAACAGTAAACATTATACATTATCATATATGAATACCCAAAGCTTTACAAACGGAACAAGCCGCCGCCTGTCACGGGCTGTACGGCGCCAGGAATGCGGAACACATCCTTGCTATGAGCTCAGCACTTCCCAATTTTCTGACATGAAAGTCAGAAGACTCACCCGCCAATACGGTTTTTCCGGTTACAGCATTTACCGGTATCTCGTAAACGAGACACTCCACAACGGGAGCTACCTCCTGCTGTGGTGCGAGGAAACGGCGCAGGCGGTGGCCTCTTACTGGAATGCCTCTTTGGAAGATGTCACAAGAATTGTCAACGGCTGCATACAAGTCGGACTTTTCAACGGTGAGCTATACGAAAAACACCGCATCCTGACTTCCGCTGACATACAGCGGAACTATATGGATCATGTCAGATCCTGCGGTCTGCTCTCCCGATATCCCGACATTCCCAAGGAGTTCGAGCTTTCGGCCAGCTGATGTATTATCCACTTTAAATATAAAGCTTATGCCAAAAACAGCTAAAAAGGGTTTCACCTATTTCAGGTTCGAAACCGATCATTTCTATGATCCGAAAGTAAAGAGACTAAAAAATAAATTTGGAATGGAAGGCTGGGGTGTGTTCCATTTCATTGTAAACGAGATCTACCGTGTCGAGGGATGCTATATGGTTATGGATGCCGACGGTCTGTTCGACATCTCGGACTATTCCCGTATGGATGAGAAAAAGGTTTCGGACATCATCGACTACTGCGCCGAACTGGGCCTTTTCAACAAAGAACTGTGGCAGGACAAACAGATTCTGACCAGTGAGGAGATACAGGAACTGTATGTAGGCATCTGCAAGGCCATCCACCGCAAGCCCGGCATTCCGGAAAGCATCCTTCTGCTGGAAACGGAACCGTCACCGGAGTCCGCCACCATACCGCATGCCACTTGTGAACAGCAGGACACCCCGGCACATGAATGCGGATCTCCGGCCTCCCTTCCGGAGGATGGGAAGGAAATCCGGCAGGCCGTGACTCGCATACGCACATTGTTCGCCGCTGAAAAGGAACTTCGCGAAGAAGCGGACAAAACTCGCGAAAATAAACCGTATAAAATAAAAGAAAATAAAATATCCTCCAACCTCCGGCACAAGCCTCCGGTGAAGGGGAGAAGGATGAGGACAGGGATTCTCTTCCGGGAAAGCTCAAGTATCTGGGAGTGGACGAGTATTATACCGGCTGGATATACCGGCTTTCGGCCTGTTATCCCGAATTCCCGGTCGGAAAGGCGATCGAGGATATCCTGCAGAGTGATTTCCACCTGACCAAGGGGAACTACCTGTATCCTCTCGTTGAAAACTATATCGCCAAATACAACGCCGAGTACGGAGAGGCCGACCGGCAGAGGAGGCAGGAGGAAACCATGCGCAACCGCCGCAAGACGCTCGAGCTTCTGGGGGTCGCGGTGAGGGACCAGCAGGAGATCCTGCAGCTCGCCTCCGTGGCGCCCATGGTGCTGGACACCGCCCTGAAGGAAACCTGGGGGAACAAGAGGATCAAGAGCCCCACCAGGTTTATCCTGAGCCGTATGAGGCAGGCATTTCCGCATAGAAGCCGGAAACGCCGTGTTGACAATATGATGGAATTACCCTGAAAAGCTGTCCGCGAGGATGGCGGGAATAAATTTATAAATTTAAAGAACTCATCCTGCCCATCCGTGAGGACCGGCAGGAATCAAACGGAAAATACCATTAAAGCGACATAACCATGACATCACAGGAAGCCAATTCAATCCCGTTGGGAGACATCCTCTCCCATTACGGTTACGAGCCGTCCAGACGGTACGGCGGCTATGACATGTACCGTTCCCCCTTCCGTTCCGATACTTCCCCGAGCTTCAAGGTTTTCAGGGAGGAGAACCGCTGGTATGATTTTGGGGACGGTACGTATGGCAGGGCGGTGGATCTGGTCATGCGTGTGGAAAACTGCTCCTTTCCGCAGGCCATGAAGGAACTCGGAAGGATGAGGACCTCCCCGCAGCTTTCCATGCCTTCGATACGGAAACCGGAAACGGTGTCAGGAAGGCTTCCGGCAGCCGCCCCGATGACCGTCCTGAAGGTCATTCCCGTTCAGAACAGGCATCTGCTTGACTACGCCGCCTCACGTGGCATTGACGGGGAGATTGTCCGTAAATACTGTGTGGAGGTCCACTACTGTTTCGAGAGGAATCCGCGTGAGAAATACGCGCTCGGATTCGCCAACGACCACCGGGGTTTCGAATTGCGGAACAGCATGTTCAAGGGGTGCGCCTACGCCAAGGATATTACCTGCATCAGTGAAGGCAACAGGTCCTGCGCCGTTTTCGAGGGCTTTTTTGACCTTCTCAGTTTCAAGCAGTACGCAAGGGAGCATCCGGAGATGCCCGCACTTGGAAAGCTGGACGTGTGCGTATTGAACTCCACGGCCATTGTGGACCGTTCAAAGGATTTCCTTTCAAAGTATGAGAGGGTACACGCCTTTCTCGACAACGACGCCCCGGGGCGCGGGGCACTGGGAAAGATACGGAGTTTCCTTCCTGAAAACGTGATACTGGTGAACGAGTCGGAACGCCTGTATCCCGGGTGCAATGATTTTAACGAATTCCTGCAGAAGGCCGGATGTCCGGCAGCGGGACATGAAATATGAAGAGCAAAAAAAACAGAACGATGAAAACATTTGAGGAAATATACCGGGATGCGGCAGTCCGGAACGGCTGCAATGCCGGGAAAACATTTGCGAGGGTCATGTTCGAGGAGGGCATGAGCCAGAACCTTGAGCGTTGCATGGACAGGGCCGCCGGTTCCCATACAGACCTCATGGCCTTTGCCGGATGGTTCGGAAAGCGTCTGGCCAGGGAATCTGTCAGGTGCAATGCCGCCCGCGTGAACTTCTCCCAGGACATAACAATAGAAGGCAGGAAATACACCACCCGGTTCGGTACGGTCACTTTCTGCACGGAGGAAAAGAGAAGCCTTGAGGAACGTGCGGAAGAGATTGCCGGAAGACTGCTGTCATCCGGCCCGTCAGATGACCTGAAAACGTTGTTGAAAGAAGCCGTACTGACCGGCTACGATTTACAGAAGGATGATTTTGATGAGGATTAAACGATCAGGCATGAAACAGAACAATGGCATACCGGATAAAATCATGGAACGTATCCGCAAGCTGATGCGTCTGAAGGAATCCACCACTTCCGAAGGCGAGGCACGTGCGGCGGCCGCAGCCGCAAGCCGGCTTCTGAAGGAATACAACCTGTCCCTGTTCGACATAAGTGGAAGAGCTCAGGAAACAGTCTTTGCAATCGGGAGGTCCGGAGCATTCAGCTACAAGGACGCTTTCGGCAGCTATTGGAAGCGCGACCTGCTGAACGTGCTGTGCCGGTACAACTACTGCCGGATACTTCTCTGCCGGGGCACAACCGACATGTTCATCGTCGGAACCGATGAGAATATTACTGCCGTCACCGTGCTGTACGATTATCTGCGCACGGCTTTCCGCCGGCTGGCAGAAGAGAGGCACAAGGAATACGTGTCCGTCAGACGCGGATATTACCGGACCGGGAAATACAGAAAGAAATACATACGCTCCTATCTCGAGGGCGTCACCCCCGGATTAAGGGAACAGTTTGAGGCAGGTCGCAGCCGGCCGGCAGAGGAGTCACGGGAAACCGCCCTAACATGCTGCCATGACGCGCTTATTGACAAGTACCTGGAAAAAATAGGAGCCGGCACTTCAAAGGCACATCCGAGAAAGACCGGAACCGACCGCTCCGCGTATTACTCAGGCATGGGTGACGGCAGGAACATCAGTCTGAACCGGCAGATAAAAGGAGGTGGTATATGACAGTATTGTGGATATCATTTGCGGCCCTGTATGCACTGGGCATGCTGTGGCTTGCGTATCAGATCAGGACCGCCCCCAGTGATCTGGATTTATGGGGCGAGGAAATAGAATAAACCGTTAAAATCATAATAGTATGTACTTTATACATTATATACAGACTTATGCGTCGGTCAACAGGAAAGGCAACGAGCTCCAGAGCCATATCCTGAAGTTCAAGGACTGCCTGCTCAAGGACCGGAACGCACTGGATGATCTGAAAGAGGAGATTCATTGCCGGATAGAAGAACTGGATGCCAGGTATCCGCGTACCCAACCCCTGCATTTCGATGCGGGAAACGATTCCGGAAGATGGTACATCCATGTGAAAGGAAAGCCGGACAATCTTGTATGCATCATCTCCATTGCAAAAGTGAGGAACCTGCTGGGAAAAGGCATAGTTTCCTTTCCCGGGAAAGACAAGGACGGAGAGAAAGGATGAGGAACACATACTGGTTTGCCGTGGACTATAACGGTACGGGACATCTTTTCACCTGTCCTCCCGAAAGGGACACGGGGATGTGGACCGGCGAGGAAGCCCTTTACATCCCCAAAGGACAGTTCGGAGAGATGTTTCCGCGAATCACCTGGCAGGACGCGCCGGTGGTGGTGACCCTGGAGGTGCTTCCCTGCGTGGAAACCCGGCGACTGCGTCTTGTCAAGCGCTGCCTCCATCTTCTGCGGAGGCATACCGGCAGGAATCAGTCAAAGGATATGGAGGATTCACAATAACTCCCCCTGATGGTAGATGTATTAAGAAAGTTGAAGCTATAAATTGGATTTAATACAATAAGACCTATGGAAGCATTAACGGCATTACAATGGGCAAAAGAGGGTTATGTACCTAACGCTGATGCGGTAGGTGAAGAACGTTGGACTAATTGTTTTCACGGGCAGAAAGCAACATACTACAAAGACAACGAAGTCACAAAGACTCTGAAACTGCAAAGGACATGCTTAGAGCTAAACGAAAAGAGCACAAAAAAGCATCAGATAAAAGGGACGAGAAGCGAAAAAAAAACATGGCTTATCGAGAGAACATGAAAACAGAATGGCAGTGGCTCCAGGAAGGTAGGATACCGAATCCGAATGCACGGTGGGAATATGGCGAGATTCTGAACAATACATTCAACGTGTGCAGTTACGGCAGCAAATATTGCTATTGTCATATTGATGAAACACATATACCCAAAGATAGTGAAGAGCTACAGAAAGCCATTTTTGATTTTCAACGGAAATAGCTGGATATGACTATAAACGATATAGAAAGGAATGAATTATGAATAAAAGAACAATTCAAATAGATGTTATCGGTCCGATAGAAGAAACTGAATTAATGAAATGTAAATTGTATGTTGATGGTCGTGTGTGTGTAATCGGAATGTCACGATATGACTATGAAGAGTTAATGCGAGAAAAAGTGTTTATCCGGGATGGTAAGAGCGTTGATTCTGCTGGTGTGATAAACACGACTAACACTTCGTTGAAGATGATTAATATTAAATTAAGAATGAGTATAGAACAAATTATATTCAACCTTCTCAATAAGAACGCTCATACATGGGTTAGATATTGGCAACAAAAGGAGATGTCAGGTTTAACAATGCCCGGAGAATATATTGAGATAAGGACTTTTTTCTTATCAGGCATCGAACTTCTGATTTTTTAGAAGCCGGATTCAAAATCAATAAAATACAATCTCAAAAAATAGATGCAGATGCCTATTGTGACATTCTGCTAAATAAAACCGATTAAAAATGGAAATACAAGGAAAAGTTATCGCCGTACTTCCCATAAAGGATGGGGTCGGCAAAACTTCCGGCAACGAGTGGAAGAGCCGGGAATTTGTCCTCGAGACGGAGGAAAGCAGACCGCAGAGCCTGTGCCTGCAGCTGATGAACGCCAACATCGACCGGTATGCGGTTGAAGCCGGCCAGACTGTGCATGTGAAATTTGACTGTTCCGCCCGCCAGTGGGAGAACCGGTGGTTCAATACCCTGACGGCCTGGGAGGTGACCGTCATCAAAGCAAAGGAGGCATGAGAATGAATACGGGAAAAAAGCTGTTTCTGTGTGCGGGACTGCTGGCATTCTTCCTGTCGGTATCGGCACAGTCCTACTCATTGCGTACCAATGTGATCGGTCTGGCAACGACCAACCTGAATCTGGAGGCTTCCATGACGCTGAACCGTAAATGGTCACTGCACCTGCCCGTGCAGTACAACCCGTTCAAGTTCGGCCGCAACCGGCAGTTCCGCAATTTCTATGCGGCCCCCGGAGTACGCTACTGGCTGCTGGAAAGCTACATGGGCGGATTCATCGGCATGTACGGTACGGCCGGCACCTACAGCGTGGGGAACCTGTTCGGCAACAAGTACCGCTACGAGGGGAAGGCTACGGAGTAGGTTTAAGTATCGGGAAGGCCTACCAGATAGGCAGGCGCTGGAACCTTGAATGGGAAGCCGGTGCGGGTGCCGTATGGCTGGCTTATGACAAATATCTGTGCAAACGCTGCGGGGACCTTGTCGGACAGGAGTACGGCTGGCATTTTCTTCCGACCCGTGCAGCTCTCAATGTCGTGTATCTTTTTTAAGCGGGAAGGATGAGGACTACAAGACGTATCATACCGTTTGCACTGCTCTCGGGCCTGCTCCTTTCCTGCGGATCGGAGCACCGTCTGGCACGCGTGCGCATCTCGCAGCCCGGGGTGAGGGAGGCGACAACGGATACGGCCTGCAAGGTGCCGGAACAGATAGCATGGACGGACGACAAGGGTGAGCGGCATATCGTCACGCGGGCCGAGAAAGACAGCGTGACCGGTGAGGAGATCACTTCCGTGGAACTGTCCGAAATTACCGTTATGGCCAGAAGCAAGCAGGTGCTGAACGCAACGGAAGATAAACCTGGACTTTGTCGTGACGGTTCCGGGAGAATTGGTCAGCAACAAGTGGCAACTCCAGCTGGCCCCGGTGGCTACAAGCCTTCGGATACGTTATATCTGGACAGGATCTTCCTTTCAGGGGCTGACTTTGCAAGATGCAGAAAAGAGGCTATATGCGCTACCAGGCGTTCATCAACTCCATCATACCCGACAGCCTGTACCTGCAGAAACTGTTCGACGGGAAAGGCTACAGGAAGGCGCTGGCCGAACTGGAAGAGGAATACTTCCAGGCCTGGAAGCACGAGGTGCTGCAGAAAGAACGCTGGATTGACTGGTCGGACAAGGCCAATGCCCGGTTTGCCCTGTTCAACTGGCGTGTCGAGCAGAACCGGAGAGCCATCGCCGGCTACAATTCAATCCTGGAGCATCTTCCCGCCTACTGGATGACCAGGGAGCTTGAAGGGAAATATATCCCTTCCAGATGGAGGATGTTTGCCGAAGGCGGATATAAGATCCGTACCCGGAGCATCTCCCCTGAAGATTCCGCCGCCATCACGAGGCGTTTCACCGATTACGGCAAGATGGCGGAGAACCAGAAGAGAAAGGAACAGGCCGGTGCCATGTATGACAAATATGTGCGTTTTCCGTATGAGCCGGCCCGTCTGGATACGGTCATCCGGGAAGGGAACAAGTTCGTCTATTACTACAAGCAGGAGCTCCCGGCCACGGAAAACACGAAAAGGATAGATCTGACGCTTGACGGACTGATCCTTTCCAAGGACGAGACACGTACCCCGCTTCCGCCGTCGGACACGATCACCTATTTCATCTCGAGCATGGTGCAGTTCCTTGACCGGACTCCCCGCTATAAAAAGAAGATTGTCACCCGCAAGGACGAGGTAAGCCTGCGCGCATACGTGGCCTATAAGACAGGCAGTACCGAGTTCCGGGAGGAAACCGGAAACAACAGGTCGGAAATCGACAAGGTGTTCAAGGCGATACGGAGCATAAACTATACAGGAGAGTTCCTCATAGACAGCGTGCTGATGACCGCGACCTCATCTCCGGAGGGTGATGCGGGGATGAATCTGTTCCTGTCCAGGGGACGTGCGACGGAACTGAAAAAGTACCTTGCAAGACGTACGGAGGATGCGGAAGGCGTTGACACCATCTTCCGCCTGCATGGCGGGGGGAAGACTGGGAAAGGCTGCGCGGACTTGTCGCAAAAGACGACACCCTGAGACACCGGCCGGAACTGCTCCGGATCATGGAGGAAACAAGGAATCCGGACATCCGTGAGCACGCCCTGAGAAAATATCCGGAGGATTACAGGAGAATCCGGGAAAAGCATTATCCTCTCCTGCGCGGAGTGGAATTCCTGTTCCATCTCCACCGGCGGGACATGATTCAGGACACGGTTGTGATGCCGGTCATCGACAGCACCTATATGGCTGCCGTGCGGATGATAGAGGACAGGAGGTACAAACAGGCTCTTGCCCTGCTGGACGAACACTACCCGGCAGACTATAATACCGCTGTCTGCCTCATGTCGCTCGGCTATGACGCCCGTGCGCTTGAGATCATGCGGGAACAGCGGGACACATCAGACCGGAACTACCTGCTCGCCATCCTGTACAGCCGCCTGGGGCGCAAGGAGGATGCCGTCAAGTCATATGTCAGGTCATGCGACCAGGATGCCGGCAAGATATGGCGCGGACGGCTGGACCCCGAAATAAACACGCTTATTGAAACTTATAATTTATACAAAGATGAATATTGACAGAAAAGTACTGGTACTTGCGTCATTCCCCGCAATAATGCTCGGCGGCTGCAATTTCAATGAGGACTTCTGCATCCGGGAAGGAGAACTTGTAGCCTGGTGCGATTTCAGCGGAATAAAGGAAAAGCCGCCTGTCCCCCAGGAAAGACACGTCATCCCTTTCGGAACGGATGTGCCGTATTCCGAAGGGACAACGTTCACACAGGATACACTCCGCTGGAGCCTGCCCCAGGGGGCATACAGGTTCCTGTTCTATACGGGGAACTATGAACTGCTGGACAGGAATGACTATCATGAGACGCGTCTGTCCGTCCGGACTGACACCATTGACGGGGAGGCGCACATTTCAGAGGTACAGAAATTCTGCTGTTCCTCGGCCTTCAGTGAAAGGCTTGAATACCGGAATCCCAAACGGGTAAGGATACAGCCTGCGGCTTTTGTCCAGAAACTGAACATAAAGATTAACGTGTCCGGCAACACCGTACCGTTGTCCGGCTTGAACTGTACCCTTTCGGGAATCTCTACGGCCAGGTATCTGGCTCCCGTGAAAGGACCGGAACCGCAAGTGCGACCGCCTCCTTCGCAAAGAAGCCGACAATGTATGGACGGCGGGCCTTTATGTGTTCGGATTCAGTCCGGCGGCAGAGAACATTCTTGCCGTAGAGGTTCTGATGAAGGAGGAGGACTCCGTATTCAATGAACGGCAGTCAGTTGACCTGACCCCGTATCTGCGGGGATTCGACGGTGACGAGATCTCGCTGGAGCTGGACTGCACATCGGCAGGGAACTGGAGATTGGCGGGCCGGTCATCATCCGGACTGGGAGGACACCCCCGAAACGGAATTTCCATAAGACTATAATTATAACAAAACCAAATCAACAAGAAAAATGAAAACAAGAATTATGATTTCGGCAGCGGTAATTGCCGCCGGGATGCTGGCTTCATGCAGCAACAAGGAAATAGTGGACGAACAACCGGAAACAGACGGGGTTTCAGCCTCCGTACTGAATATTGTGCCGACAGTCGGCACGGACACGAGGGCCGGCTTCGTGCCGAAAACCGAATGGGCGGTAAATGACGCCATGGGGCTGTTCATGTACAAGGCCACCGGATGGGGGGACGCCTATCCGCGTTATGACGCGCAGAACAACAAGTCCACAAAAACAGCGGCCGGATGGAGCCAGGCAAAACCCGTCTATCTTCTTTCGGACAAGGCGACGATATGGGCGTATTACCCATACAACCAGGCCGTCGCTGACGGTACCAAAGTCCCCGTTCCCATCAATGCGGGAACCTCTGTCGACTACATGTGGGGAAAGAGCACAAACCAGGTGTCGGTCATTGAAACGGATGCCGTCATTCCCATGAAACATGCATTGTCCCAGCTCGTCATCCGTCTGAAAGTTTCTCCGGAATATCATAATGACGGCAACCTGACATCCGCGAAACTGAAATCCAAGGCGGCCAAGTTCGGAACCTCGGGGACAATGAACCTGAACGACAACGGAAGGATCATCTTCTCCCCGACATCCACGGAACTCTCATGGACTCCCAACACGACCATTCCGGCACAGGGGAACCCGTCGGTAGACTTCGCCGCCGCAATCTATCCCATGAGCCTGGCATCCGGAGAAGTCAGCATGGAGGTCGTCATCGACGGGGCAACCTATACCTATTCCATTCCCCAGATAAGCTGGGAAGCCGGAAAGAGATATATCTATTCGATAACGATGCGCTCCAATGACGCGGAAATCGGAGGCGAGAACGGACAGTCCGTAACCATCGAGCCATGGGGTTCAAGCGAATCCGACGTAACGCTTGTACCGGTCAAATAAATTACAGAACAACAGGGGACTCCGGTCCCCGTCCTAAAAAAACAATCATGGTAAAATCAATAACAACGATAATCTGCGGCTTCCTTGTCCTGCTGTCCGTATCCTCCTGCCGGAAGGAACAGGAGGAGCCATGCCCGGAAAACGGCCGTGTCACCTTTACCGTCGCCCAAACGCGTGCCACCCAGGAAGGCACGTTCGAAAAGGGAAACTCCATAGGCGTATTTGCCATCGAGCCCAAGACCGGCGTGTACTGGGCCACAAATAACAAATACACCTATGACGGCCGGGCATTCAAACCCGCAACGGAAGAGGACAACATCATTGTGACGGTGGGGACCGATCTTGACTTCTATGTATATTATCCTTTCAAGGAGGGGCAGACAGACATCACCGCCATATCCCATGCCATAGGAGACCAGCAGGAAAAGTCCGGATGCTTTCAGCCGATTTCCTGACAGCGTCCTATACGGACGTAATACAGGACTATACGATACCGCTGCATTTCGAGCACCGGCTGTCGACCGTGGAGGTCCGGGTGGAAGGAAGCGACCGCGTGGACGGCGCCCGTATGGAAAATGTGAAATACGGCAGCCGGTTCAACCTGCTTACCGGAAAAACCGTTACGGACGAGACCAGGGGAAGCTATGCCATGTACAGGTACAGTTCCGGGAACCTCACCACGGTATTCCGGATGACCATACCCGCCCAGACCCTTACGACAACCTCCAATTACATAACCCTCACAGGAACCCCGGACATGAAGCTGCGCGGCACTTCCGACATGACCACCGAACCCGGCAGAATCCACAACTACCGGATAGATTACAAGATACGGATAACCGTCCTTGACTATCCGCAGGGTGGAAGCACCACAGGTGCGGGCCTGTACGACATGGGAAGCACCTGCACGGTCACCGCGTCCGTGAACGGCGGTTATGAGTTCGCAGGATGGTACGAGGACGGCAGGATCGTGTCGAATGACACACGGTACAGTTTCGAGGTACTGTCGGACCGTACACTCGAGCCCAGGTACCGTAATTATGGCGGCTGGTCGGTCACCCTTACGGCAAATCCCTCCGTCATCGGCTGGCAGGGCGGCAGATCTTCTTGTGGCGGGAGCCTCACGCGGAGTGTTCGTCAACGGAGTGGCAGAAAACACACAGACGGCTGTCCCCTCCCTCAGCGGAGGAGCAGAAGGATTCCTCCTTTCAGGGAATACGGTGACAGTGTCGGAAAACCCGTCAGGCTCATCCCGGAGCTGTGTGTTTACGGCAAGTCACGGAGGAAGCTCGGCCACGGCCACAATCACCCAGGAGGGATCTCCGGTAAGCTATTATTTCAGCTATGCGGATGGCGGAACCAGCATAGTGAGCGTGTCGAATCCAGTTCTGGTTCGTTTATTTTGGACATAACAAGTTACAAGAAGACGGGCAACTCTACAAAAGCCCTTTCCTGGAGCGCATCCGGTGACAGCTGGATTCATGTGAACGGCTCGTCGGTAAGCTACGAGGAGAATCCGGCAAAGGAAATACGTAGTGGAAATGTCACACTCACACAAGAGGAAAGCAACATGAAGCTGACCCTGACTGTCAGACAAAAGGGAAAGACTTCCATTGACATCGAACAATAACAAAAATCAATTGAATGCGGTTATGAAAATAGACATATACAAACCGGTTGTCCTGTTCCTGCTACCGGCAGTCCTTGCGGGGCTGCTCGGGTGAACGGGAGCCCTTCCCGCAGCGGGAAGGCCGGACTGAGGATAGAGAGCTGCTCCAGCCGTGGCGGAACTGACGGAAGTCCCACCCTTGTGAAAGATTTCGGAATGGTGCTGCTTGACGATACGGGCGGCGGTTATGCCGGAGCCGTAAACCCGCTGCATGTAACATACGGGGAAGGCTGGATCTTTCCGGAGGTCACACTCACGGAGACCCCCTGCAGGCTGTTCGCATTCTCCCCTTTCGCCGCCATCCCGGGAAAGGAGCTGCCCCTGAGCCTGGTCCCCCAGACCGACTACCTGGCATCCGGAGATACGCCTGGACTGGCAGAACCGGTCAGCGGACATAGGGATGGAACACCTGCTCTGCCTGCTGGAATTCACCATAGAGGGCAGCAGCGCGTGCACTCTGAGTGTGGAGGATGTTCCTACAGGCGGCACTTATGACCTTGCCGGCGGCAAACTGTCGGCAGGCGAAAAAGGTACGGTCCCCTCGGAGGGGAACACCCTCCTTCTGCTGCCGGGCAAGGCGGGAAACAACAGGGTCGTGATCCGTTTTCAGGAGAACACATACGGCTGGCTGCTGCCGGCCGTCACCCTGGAGGCCGGGAAAAGATACGGATATGCATTGTCCCTGGGCAAAGAAGGGGGACTCATTCTCTCCGGTGTAAGTGTCCGTCCCTGGCAGGAAGGAGAAGACTATAACGGAACTATCAAACCTAACAAATAATAACAAAATGAGAAATTTTACAGGAAAAAAATTGTTTCTGACTGTCATGTCTGCATCATATACACTCCGGGGATTCGCCCAGGATGCCCGGGGAGCAATCAATGATGTCCTGGACAGTTTTACACTACCCGTGTTCGGCGGTTTTATGCTTGGAGGTATCATTCTGGGCCTTATCCAGCAATGGGACAATATCATCGACAAGGAGAACAGGGGCACGCGAAAGGAAGGATTTGTCGCACTGGGCTGGTATGTCGGCTTTGCATTGCTGGCCGCAGTCGTGGTGTCCGCCGTAAAGAGTGCCATTTCCGGTATCAGCCTGTCGATATGAGATACAGGATCAGAAAAGGACTGGAGAGCCCCTGCATGATACGGGGGCTTCTTTCCGGGGACTACTGGATATTCGTCGGCTGTTGTTCCGCCGCTTTCGTCCTGTTCTTCCTCGGCATCCGTGCGGGGATATCCGCAGGCAACTGGAACCTGCCGGTCCTGGTGCTCGTCATCTCGCTGCCACCCTGCCGCTGCTTCTATACAAGCTGAAAAGAAAGGCACGGCCCCAAAAGTTCAAGGAGACGGGAAAAGAGATAAACATCAGTAATCTGGACATAAACAGGGTATTAACAAAAAAGGAGCATAATGAAATCAGAAGAGGCATACAGCATACTTGACATCGTCAGTGAATCGGAGGGCCAGGGCGTCGTCCTGACCCGCAGCGGCAGCATATGCGTTTCTTTCGAACTCCGGGAACCGGAATGCTATTCCCTGACTCCGGAGGATATCGACAGGAGGGACGGCATGTTCCGGGAAGCCTTCAAGTTTCTCCCGGACGCACATATGTGCACAAACAGGATGTGTTCCTCAAGGAAAGGTACTGTCCGGACATTGCCGGCGGTTCTTTCCTTGACCGGGCCGATGCGCGGCATTTCCGGGGACGACTGTATGTCAGCCATACCTGCGTCATGCACTTTGTACTTTCCGGACTCAAAAGTCTTGAGAAGGCCTACATATCCTCACCCTGTCCTATAAGGAGAACCTCCATAAGGAGGACCTCGCCAGGCTCGATGAATTCCTCGAGGGAGTTGACAACGCCGTCTGCATCATCCGGAGCATGCGTGATACGGAGATAGCCCCGATGTCAGGCAGGAAATGCGGGACTTCACGGCCGGATACACCACCCTGTTCGACGCCCCGGGGGCGGTTGTGGACATACATGCCGACACGGAACTCCGCACAGGAAAGAAACGGGCACGCTGTTTCGCCGTCTGCGATGAAATCTTTCTCCCTGACGGCAGCCTGGATTCCTGTGTACGGGACGACTCCCTTCCTCCCGCCGGCTCCCTGCTGTACCATCCGATGCTGGAGCGGCTTGGGATGTACCTGCCGTACAACCACATCGTGAACCAGGTGGTTTTCTTTGAGGGGAACGGACGGCTGCGCGAGCGGATCGCCCGCAATATCGACATTTATGGAAGCAATTCCGGCATGAGCAGGTCCATCAAGGTACAGTACCAGAAACTGGACGAGCTCCAGCAGGAAATCCTTGAGGAGAACGAGACACTGGTACGCAGCTTCTTCTCGGTCTGTGTGTTCGACGAGTCGGGGGCCGAACTGGAGAAGGCCGACAAAAAGATCAGGGAGACGCTCAACCTGGCCCGTCTCGGGTATTATATTCCCGGATATGAGAACCTGGCTGCGGTGCATTTCGCCTGCGTCCCCGGCCAGATCCACCTGATGCCGCGGAAATACCTGTTCCTGACCACCCTGCCATGGCATTGTGCTTCTTTCTCCAGTGCGGCAGTTTCAGGAATGACAGCGAGGGCATCTATGTGCATGACAGGATGTACCAGGTCCCTCTGAGAAAGGACATCTGGGATGCGGGCAAGAAGAGGGTCAACGCCCGTAACGGGATGGTCATAGCCGGAACCGGCGGCGGCAAGTCCGCCTTTACCCTGAACCTTACCCAGCAACTCATCGAGCAGGACTATACGGTCGTGGTGGTCGAGTTCGGAAAGAGCTTCAGCCAGCTCTGCAGGCTCTATCCGGACATCTCCCTGCACGTGGACTACGACGGCAGGACGGCGCTGGGCATCAACCCTTCGACCTGCAGGGGGAGGAACTGGACAACGGAAGCATCGAGATGCTCTCGGGGGTCGTGCAGAAATACTGGAGGCACATGTTCACAAAGGACGAGTCGGAGAAGGAGGTGGCCCTCACCCGTTTCATCCAGGACTATTACGAGAATGTCCGTGAAGGCACAATTTCGAGAGTTTCTACAACCACGTGACGGAACATTACCCCGAGATTCTGGCAAGGAAGCACATCCCCAAAGATTATTTCTCCCTGGAGTCCTTCAGCCTGAACTGCGGCGAGTTCCTGCCCGGCAGACGCTACGAGAACGTATGCAAGGATACGGGAACGGACTTCTCGGGAAAGAAGTTCATCGTGTTCGAACTGACGCAGATCAAGCAGGACAGGTTTCTGAGCAACCTCGTGATGGGCATGATATTCACCGTCATACAAAAGAAGCTGCTCAGTGACCGGAGGAAACGGGGCGTCCTGATCTTTGACGAGTACGGCGAGACCGCGCAGATGGTCGATACGGCCACGGGAACCGGGATACACAGCTCCGTGGCCTTCTGCTATCAGAAGATCAGGAAGGAGAACGGGGCGGTGTACACCATCATCCAGAATCCCGACCAGCTGCCGGAGAACGAGCACACAAAGAACATCATAGCCAATACGGACATGCTGTTCGTGCTCCCCACCAAGGAGGTCATCTACCAGTCCGTCATAGACAGGTTCAGGCTGACCCATCCCGGACAGATAGCCTGATGAAGTCCATGAGGAACAATTTTTCGGGACAACGGCCCTATTCGGAGTGTTTCATGCGGCTGGGGGAACATTACGCCACCGTCACCCGCCTGGAGTTCTCAAGGGAGAAATTCCTTGCGTTCCAGACGGAGGGGGAGATATGGTCGGACCTTGAGGAGAAGAACCGGAGGATGTCCATGGAGGACGCCATAGAGGAATATATAAGGGAACATCAATAAGAAACAACAAAAACAAGAACAAATGAAGAAATTACTTTTATCCATGCTCGTGCTGATGACGGCGGCAACCGCATCCGCACAATGGGCGGTGGCGGACGCGCCCAACCTTGCACAGAACGTCAAGAACTTCTCGGAACTGCAGAAACAGGTGGGCTACCTGAAGGAGCAGAAAGACCGGCTGGACGAGACACTGGACATGATGCGCAAGGTCAACTCCGTCATCTCCAGCTGTGAGACCGCCAAATCAATCATAGAGAGACAGGGAAGGCTGTCAGAGAAGTGCATAGACCTGGTGACGAACAAAAAACTGGGCACGTCAACCCTGCAGACGCTCACATCCAGCCTTGACCTGGTCATGCTCAACAACACACGGCTCATCAGCCTGTCAAGGACCATACTCTCCACAAGCGTGAAGATGAACGACTCCGAGCGGCTGGCCGTCCTGCAGGAGATAGAGAGACAGACCATCGAGCAGGAAAGGAAGGTCTCGAAGGTATCCCGGATCATATCCCAGTATGAAAGACTGAAGAGAAACCTGAGATAGACATGGAAGAGGCATACAGCAATCTGAACAACGCATACCTGCAGATCAAGGGGATGATAGTGGTGGAGGGATTCTATGCCCTTGTTGCCGGATTTGTGATTACCACCTTTGTATTCAAGCTTGCGGGTATCATCAAGGAGATGGTTCACGAAGGCAAGGGATTCAATGCAAAACAGTTTTATGAGCTAGGCAGGGAGTACATCCTCTGCATAGCCCTCATCTGCATCATGCCCGTGTTGCTGGACACGCTTGAGACCGTACTTGCATACGCCGCGGACAGGCTGATGGAGTCGCTCGCCGCCGGAGGGGTCTACAATCCGGACAATATCTGGAAGAAGCCGATCGAGCAGCTCTTCGACGACCTGATGAACAGTGACATCATCGACATAGCGGTCAACGGGCTGGACACGGCCTTCGACTCCCTGCTGGCGGGGGCGGTGGGCAGTTTCGGGGGAGTCGCATACGACTACCTCATGCTGGTGTTCCTGTGCACGCGCTACCTTATCCTGATACTGCTCGAGGTCATATCGCCCCTGGCGATAGCCTGTCTGTACAACAGCGACACCCGCAGTTCCTTCTATACATGGGTCAGACAGATGGTCGGGTGCTACATGCTGTATCCGGGATTCATCATCGCCAGCGTGTTCTCGGACCTGATAGTGGTCAATTACGTACAGCAGAGGCCCTGGTCCGTGGTGCTCATGGTGATCTTCTCGTTCATCCTGAAACTGACAATGCTCGCGACGGTAAAAGCAACAGTTAACAAATGGTTATAACATTATGATGGAGAAAAAGAACATACTCAATATAAAAAACATACTCAGGGATTTTTCCGGGCTGCGGAAGCCAGAAGGAACCATACATTCCGTACGAAACTGGTGTTCATATTCAGCGCGGTGACAATCGCGATGGTCCTGCTGTTCGCCTACAGGGTGGTGAACGGCGCGATGAACAAGATACTGGTTGTCAACGAAGGGGGCGAGTTCGTGCATTTCAAGGCGGTACGGCAGGACATGCTGTATGAATCCCTTTTAAAGAACCACTGCTACCATACGGCCTATTATCTGAACAGTTTCGACAGGCTCTCCCTGCAGGAGAACCGGGCACGCGCCTGTTCCTGGTCAACAAGCCGGACGCGAACACCATATTCGCCAAATACCAGGCTGACAGGGGGTACGGCGACGCCCTGGAACTCGGAGTGGTCTACAGGACGGAGTTCGAGAAGATGCTCTCGGTATCCGTCAGCGGGGACGAGTATCACGTCACCTTCTCGTCAGTCCTGAGCATCATCAACGGAAATGATGTCAGGAAGATACGGATTCTCAGCGAGGGCACCGTCATACGTACCACGCCACGTTTTCCGGAGAACACTTCCGGATTTTTCTTCCGGACATACAACCAGCAATACGAGATGCCATGACAAAAACTGAAAGGAGCAGAATAGTGGCGCTGGGGGGTATAGGAGCCGTGATCATCCTGCTGGTATGGGGGATCATCGCCACATTACCGAAAAAAGAGGACGGCAGGGAGGAAGAAGTGAGGCTGCGCTCTGAAATCAAGGACAACTTCACGCTCAAGGACATGCTCGGGAGTGTGGAAAAGGAAATGGAGAACCGGAGAGAAAACCGCATGCCCGGTGGAGGGAATTACGGAATGGATGAACCCGAGGACACCGTTTCCCCGGAAAGCGAGATACAGCGCATCCGGGAACTGATCAGACGCAACGAGCAGACCCTCGGAAGCGGTCCGCTTTCCGGAACGGAACAGCCCGCCCCTTCCGCCTTCAGGGAGAAGGAGGCGACGGACGGTGAGGAGGAGAAACCGGGGAAGACGGAACCGGAGGACACGGTTCCCGAAGAGACTCCCCGGAGAGGATTCAACAGCGTGCGCCTTGTCCGGCAGGACGAGAGGAACGTCATACGGGCATTCGTACATTCCACACAGACGGTCATGGTCGGAGCGACGCTGAAGATGCAGCTGGCGGAGAACTGCCTTACGGACGACGGACAGCGCATCCGCAAGGGGACACCGGTGTTCGGGGAGGTGACCGGAATCGACGGGGAACGGGTGCTGGTCAAAATCACCTCGGTGAATCTGGCAGGGAACATACTTCCCTTTGAAAAGGAGGTGTATTCCGAGGATGCCATGGAAGGCATATACGTTCCGGGAAATGCCAAGGCGGAAACCATCAAGGAGGCGGAAGCCGCGGGTGTCAGCGGGACGAACACAAGGCATTTCCGGGGGACTTGACATGGGAAGCCAGATAGTGGCGGGCGCGGCGAACAGCGTCATCAACGCGACCAAGTCGGCCGCAAGCAAGAATATCCGAAAGATAAAGGTGACCATCAAGACGAACTACCGGATACTGCTGAAGGATGCGAAAAAATAGAAATACAGATTAAATAGGAAAGGATAAGGACAATGGCGAAAGTATATGTGGCAAGCAGCTGGAGCAACGAATACCAGCACGGATCGTGGCTTTTTAAGAGAACGGGGGCATGAGGTGTACGACTTCAGGAACCCTGAAAGAAAAACAGACTTCCGCTGGTCGCAGATCAGCGGGAACTGGGAGAAGATGGAGACAGACGAGTACCTGGACGCGCTGGAGCATCCGCTGGCAGAAGCGGGATTCAGGTCGGACTTCGATGCCATGCGGCAGGCCGACGTATGTGTGCTTGTGCTCCCCTGCGGGGCTTCAGCACATTCCGAAGCGGGATGGATGAAGGGGGCCGGAAAGAAAGTGATAGTATATCGGAACCGGCCGCAGAGACCGGAACTGATGTACAAGCTCTTTGACGGGATATTCCCAACGGCTGCGGATGTGGCACGCTTCCTGAAGGAGTTTGATGAAATGAATAATCATGCAGTTGTATGACATGGAAAAATTCTGGTACTATGCACTTTCTGCCCTTCTGGTTATCTGCCTGAATGGATATATCCTACTCCTGTTCTCAGGGAAACTGGAAAATTTCATTCTCAGTATCGGGACTTTTGTAAAGAAGGCCATGCGAAAAATTAAAAAGTATTTAAAGGGGAAAAGGCATCCGCTAATCAGGAAGTGAAGTGCCTGTAAACTATTATAAACGGACTCTGAAAGCGACAATAACGAATGATGAAAAAAAATGTATGAAATGAAAGAATTTTGGAACAAACCAGAAGGGTGGGAATATATTCTCCCCATTCTTTTCGGAATCTGCTTAAACGTATTCATTATGCTCTTTTTTACAGGAAGGCTGGAAGACATCCTAATAAAATGTTTGGAATATCTAGAAGCACTTAAATGGAAAATAAAAAGAAAAATGAAAAGACATTAGTAATAGATTTCATTTTTAGAAATCTTTTTCTCTTTGAAAGCGGCTATTGCCCCTGTGATAATGAGAAACAGATATTCTAAAAACAGTACTATGCATAATGATGCTAGCGGAGAAAAAAAATCCACCGATAAATATATAAAAATACATATCACAATGGCACAGGTTAACAATATCATGGGAGTATAAAAACAGGCAGGATATCTGACAGGTCCCATAATGGAGAATGGAAGTCCAAGACCCAGGTATAGGGCAGAACTGCCTAATGTGAAAAAGATCTGTTCATATACGGAAAGCTCCCGAAAAAAATGGGTGAAATAACACAAAAATGGATACAACATGAAAGTACATCCCAAAAAGCAAATAAGGATCTTGACATAAACGGAACCTATTTCAAGATCTTTCAGTAACTGGTTGTAATTTGTAGACATGACGGTTGCTTTTAATTAATAACTGAATTGCAAAAGTAATAAAATCCCGGCAAACTGCTTTTATAGGCTATTTGACTGAGGATAATATTTAGTAAGAATGAGACAAAACCAAGTTTACATCACAGGGATACTTCTCCTGATTCTTCTTTCAGGGAAAGCCCAGAGGATCAAGGAGCTTCCGGCAGTGCTTCTGCCGATTGGATGCGGAGAGTCCTCATGTCCATGTGACGGGACATGCCCTGATAATTAGCTACTCCGGTAAAAGACAAGGACTTGGCAAGCCTTGTGTACCTGTAAGCCATTATAAACGGACTCTGAAAGTGACAATAACAAATGATAAAAAAATGTATGATATGGAAGAATTCTTATCGAAAAACGGTTCTGTGACCATCTTGCTTTTCTGCTTTCTTCTCAGCCTTAATATTGTTTTCCACATTTTGGGCTTTTGGAAGAGTTACCATGAATATTCAAGGAAAAAAGAAGAAGGCGTCAGAAAGGGACCGGACAGATGCAAAGAAGCATCCATGAAATAGATTTGCATGATATCAGGGAGAGGAAAGCCCGGTTGACGGCGTGACACGCTTCCTGAAGGAATTTGACAGATTGAATAACTTAAAAACTGTATGACATGGAAGAACTTTGGAACAAGCTTGGGGCTTGGGGATATGCTGTCCCTATCCTTATGTTACTCTGTTTAAATATACTCTTGTTTACTGACATCTTTGAAAAGATTATAATAAGATGTTGGGTATATCTGGAGAATATCATAAGGAAAAGAAAAATGAAACATCCATGAAATAAATTGCATGATATCAGGGAGAGGAAAGACCAGCCGTCGATGTGGCACGGTTCCTGAAAGAGTCTGATCAAATAAAGAATTAAAAAAACGATGTGATATGGGAATTATTTGGGAAAAAGCAGATTACCTGATCCGACTATTATTCATCATAGTATTAGGAATTGCATGTATACTTATAGTGATAGCCCCTCTTTATGGGGCACGGAACAATCAGCCGGAATCTGGGTAGGAAGGCGGAACCGGAGGACTGCCTGAAGAGGACAAGGGAAAAATGAGAAAGAAAAAGAATGAAAATGAAAATAAAAACTAAAGCAAAATGGAAAACCTGTTGAGCCATGCCGGCATTTTCTTCACAATGGCTGCCGTACTGACATTTGAGGCAATCCTTCTCCGTCTGGCTTCAGAACCGGAAGGCGGGCGGGAAGTGAAGGCACGGAAAGGGGAAAGCCACCTGGGGGCATTCATACGTGAGAACTGGTACTGGCTGCTGTTGCTGTTTTGTGCGCTAGGAGCGCTTTGCTGTGCAATACTGAGATCCTGCATGATATGAATCAACAGGATACCTTCATTGCTTTTTGGTGGCTGACTGTGTGCTTATGGGCTTCTCCGCTTTCTTGCAAACAGTATATGAATACGCGGATTTTATAAGGGAGTCAGTAATGTGCATTGTCTTTCTCTCCTTTCTTTTCCTTGAGTATGGAAATGCCACCCGCAATGAACTGCAGCAGATACATTACCGACAGAACGGTTGAGAATAGCTTGAAACGGTTGCACTCCTCATTCAGAAAAAATAAACAAATGAAAATACTTATCATTACTGAAGAGGAAAGCATCGCCAAAGGGGTATAGAGTATCCTTGGATACCTCACCGGACTTATCGCTGAAAGAAGAATTCCGACCCCCGTATACAAAGCGGAACTGCCCGATGTGAAAAGTACCTGTTCGTATACAGGAAGTTCCCGGAAAAAACAGGTGAAGTGAAAAAAGGTCGGGTACAGCATAAAAGTACACCCCAAGAGGCAAATAAGGATCTTGACATAAGCGGGACCTATTTCAAGATCCTTGAGCAACTGATTGAGATTTGTATTCATAAGCAAACAACTTTAAAATTAGCATACAAAGATATAGAATTGAAAGAAAACCATGAAACCGAACAGAATTTACATAACAGGACTGTTCCTGTCCGTTTTCCTTTCAGGGAAAGCGCAGAAAATAGAGGAACTTCCGGCTGTTCCCCTACAGATAGGATACGAGAAGACCCTGCACCTGATATTCCCTACCGAGGTGAAGTATTACAGTATCGGCGGTGACTATGTCATCGGTGAGAAGTCGGGAACTGCCCGGAGATCATACGCCTGAAAGCGGCCGAGGAGAATTTCCCGGGTGAGACTACCCTGTCGGTGGTGACAGCCGACACGAAGTTCTACTCCTATGCCATCAGCTATAACGCCCACCCGGTGGAGAGCTATGTGCGTGTGGACGGCCAGCACCCGCGCCCCATACACTGCCGGTGGGAAAGGACAGGCAGATGTTCCTCATTTTCCCGGCCGGAATCACCTATGTGGACTATGGCAGTACAAATGTGGAGGTTGAAAGGCCGAGGGAGTGGACAACATCCTGGCAGTGAAAGCCACCGGAGAGTTTACGGAAGACACGAACATCTCGGCAGTGGTCGAAGGGGGGAAATTCTACACTTTCAATCTCCATTATGCCCCTTTCCCGGAACGTTTCAGCTTTGTCATTGACAAGGAAAAGACGCAAAGGGTGGCCATCCTTGACGAGAGGGAACGGTCAAGCGAACAGAAGGAAAGGATCAGACAGGCAATCTCGAAGAGGATTCCCCTGGACCTGGGACTGAAGGACAAGAATGCCGGCATGGAGTTCGAGGTCGGAAACATCTTCATCGACGGGGACATCCTGCTGCTGCGAATGACGCTGACAAACCGCACACAGATAGGCTATACGACGGATTTCATGCGGTTCTATATCCAGGATGCAAAGATTCACAAGAAGACGGCGGTGCAGCAGATCGAGCAGAACATCCTGTTCGCTTTCGACTACCCGGAGGAGATACCTGCACATGAGAGCCGGACGTTCACAGTGGCCATGAACAAGTTTACCATTCCTGACAAGAAAAGGCTCATCATCGAGATCCAGGAGAGAAACGGCGGCCGGCACTTTCTGTACAAACTTAAAAACAAGTCACTTCTGGGAGCGGAGGAAGTGTTCAGAAGCCTGCAGGAGCAGAAAACGGAAGATGAAGCGGACAGGATATTAAGGAGGATATCCAGATGAAACTGCTGATGCTCATATTGTTCTTCCCCTTTTCTTTCGAGGGGGAAAACGGAAGGGAACTGCTCGATACGGCACTGGAAAAATGCAGCCGTCTGGAAAGCCTGGAAGCTTGCCGGGACATACTTTACCGGTACGGGGTGGCAGACAGGCTCCCTCTGTCATGTCCCCTGAAAGACAAGTTCAGGATAAGCAGCCCGTATGGAGCAGGATTCATCATAACGGGAAAACATAGTTTTCATTCGGGAATCGATATGGCAGTGGAGCTGGCCGCACCGGTCCATGCCACCGCTTCCGGTACGGTCGTTTTCGCAGGAAGGAAGGGAGGCTATGGAAGATGCGTTATCATACGGCATTCCTACGGCTTTGAAACGCTTTACGCACATCTGGCGGCTTACTATACGACGGAGGGCAAAAAGCTCGGGAAAGGGGCTGTTATCGCTTTGCCGGGAACACGGGCAGAAGCACAGGCTATCATCTGCATTATGAGATAAGAAAGAACGGTAGAACTATAAAACCATACTGGTATGGATATGACAATTCAGGAAGAGATTGAACAGCTTGTATTAAGGTGCATCGCCGCCGACGGGCTGAAGGCATGCCCGAAGGATATTTCCTTTCTTGAGAAATACAGGCTGAAGAACCTGTACTTCCTCTCCGTGAGGTATCGGATGGAAGGAACTGACTGCCCGGAACTTGACCGGAGGGCGGAGGGCTGATCAGATGGAACATTTATTCCACGGATTTCCCGCTCCTTCGCCGGGTGTATGCCAGGGAGGGAAAGGAGGCGTTGATGAGATGCCTGTACCTGGAGGAGGGGTATTTCCGCAGATTCCTGGAACAGACCGGACTGGAGGAGAGGATATGACGAGCCTTTCCGTTGTCAGCTACATAGAACGGATCAACCGGATGTACAGGCTGATCCGGAAGGAAAGTACCGGCAGCCGTGCGGAACTGGCCGGCAGGATGCGGGTGAGTGAACGGACCGTCAGCAACTACCTGGAGGAACTCCGGCTGATGGGGGCTGACATAAGGTTCAGCAAGACACGCAATACTTATTATTTTTTCAACCGGTTCGTGCTTTATGCGACGTTCGAGGCCCGCATCGATGCCGACGTGCTGGACGATAAGAAAAAGAAATGATACATACAATTATAATAAACCTTTAAAAAAGAATGAAGTATGAAACAAGTTAAATTTTTACTGTTGGCGGCGTTCGTGGCCATGTTCACAGGCTGCCAGAATGAGGAGATAATGGAACAGGATTCTGAAAAGGACGAACCGGTCCCTACCGGTGATACACGTATCATCATCGAAGGCGAGGGGATGCTGGAAACCTCAGCCCGCTCTTCAGACGGAAGGTTGATTTTACCGGGGGGTATGCCACTGGAGCAGGACTGTATGACGGACGCAAAAATGTTCCTGTTGAAGCCCATCCTGATGCAGGATATGAGGTGAACTATTTTTATGGAGGGCCGGCTAATCAACCTAAGAAATACGATTATGCACAATCCGGGACTTCAGAGTTCGATGTTGACTTAGGCGGTCAGGACCATACTTTCCATTGTGGATTCAAGGAAAAAAAACGCACACTGACGATCAATGCAGGTGAAGGCGGAACAACTAATCCGAAAGGAACAAGGGAATATCAGGTGGAAAAGCCGATCAGTATTACGGCTACTCCGGAGAGTGGGTATGAATTTACAGGCTGGACAATTATAGGTGGTGATGTAACTATCGAAAATCCAGGCAGTTCAACCACTACCGCCACCCTGCATGGTTCCAACAGTACTATTACAGCCAGTTTCAAGCAATCCATAAGAAGTATCACAATTAATTTGGATAGATTTTACAGTTCAACTTCAAGTACGAATAGTGGTAAAAGTTATGAATATTTGACCGTGTCATCCACAGATTGTTCCGGTATAATATGCAGGATATATGGACAGACCAAAAACGACATGGACAATATGGATGAAGTGAGCTATCCTGTGCGGATAGAGCAGAACCAAAAGGTTATGTATGCGTATTCAGAATGGGAAACAATAAATCAGGATGGGGATACACGGGAAAAAAGTGCCACTCCGCAGTCTTTCGATATTATAATAGACAATGCTATGATACTCTCAAACATCAAATCTCCGTCAGGCAAGCAGACTCTTGATTTCGGTGAATTTGATGGCAAGGAGATAACAGGCACTGGATATAAGATAACTTTCCAATTCACATCTCATTGGGAATAGAAACAATAAAGAGGATGGGATAAAACCCGGATATGCGGGAAAATGAAAGATTATAATAGATAAACATGAAATAGCCCTGTCATTACTCTAAACTAGAGTGTGGCAAGGCTATTGTCATTGCAGACGAAAAGGATCAAAAAACGGAATGGAAAAACCTTTTTCTCTAGTTAAAATATTTTCTAAAATAGTAGAAAAACCATCCACATATATGATGTCTTTCTTGAAGAGATTAAGACAGCCTAAAAGTATAGTGAATAGAGTACATCCATTGTCCTTTATCTACTCCCAGTGATGTTAAAGACAGCCGGCCTTCTTTTCTGATTCTTTATTCATTATTGGCAAACATATTGATATCAAATACTGACATTCTTGAATCTGTCCGTCTTACAGGATTTTATCTGGCAATATAGTAACCGACCTGATAAAATAAAAGGAAACCACCGGTACATATCTGCCATGGTGGTTTCCTTGTCAATCTAAATCACAGCTGGAAAATCCATTGTTACTACATCTACCATCCCGGATTCTGTGGTAACAATTGCGGATTTCTCTGAAGTTCTCCTGTCGGAATCGGATAAAGGTACATCTTGTCCTCCCAAGTACGGCTTTTTCCTGCCTGATATGAAAGGTCGGGATTCGTGTAGTTGGGATATACAATGGCCAGATTACCGTCAGGTTTTCTTTTTCCCACATAAGTCAGTACATTATTGAGCAGTTTACCGGCTTTCCAACGTTTCAGGTCATTGAATCTGAAACCTTCTCCTGCCAACTCAATGCAGCGTTCACGACGGATCTCTTGTAAAACAGGGCTCAGGCTGTATCCCCAGTCCGGCCATTTGGGATCGGTAAAACCTACATTTACTGTCAGGTGAGGCATTCCAACACGGTCTCTTAATTGGTTGACAGTTCTATCCAAATCCGCATTGGTGATGGTATTCAATTCCGCTTTTGCTTCCGCATTGATCAGCAGGGTTTCTGCATAACGGTAAGCGATGCCATCGAAGGAGCTTTTCATATACAACGCCTGTGAGTATATGGGATTGAATCCTTTGATAGGTCTGTATCCTGTGAAACAGTGCTGGGTGATAAACTCATCCTCATTCACCACAAAAGTAGAGTCTTTCAGGTCATCTGTCACGTTTGTCGGAAAATCGTTGGTGAGGATCAGCTGTTTCAGACGGGGGTCACGGTTGGCCGTTTCCTTTCTCATTGTTTCATCGCCTAAATATTTATTACTTAGTGAAATGGGAAGCCCGTCCGAACAAAGGAAGCTTTCTACAAAACTTTTGGAGAAACCGCATCCGGCCTCACGTCCTGCAGCTGCCATGTTGTGTTCACGTATGTTCGTCTTATAATCCACGTAGAGGACGGCCTCTTTCAGGTCACTCTTGTCGTCTATGCGGTACATATTGAAATAGTCTTCTTGTGGATGGCCCGTATTATAGATTTCATATCTTCCTGATGTGATAAGCTTGTCACTTTCAGTTGCAGCCATTTGCAACCACTTTTCTGCTTCTGAGGCATATTCCAATTCATCATGGTATTTATAATGGGTACCTTCATTCAGGCAGAAACGTGCCTTTACGTGTCTGGCTATGTCCTTATTCAGGCGGTTGGCTTCTTCACTGCCTGCTTCCGGCAGCCATTGGATGGCGAAATCCAGGTCTTCGATGATTTTTTGGAACACTTGGTTTCTCTTCATTTTCGGACCATACAGTTCCTCGCTGTCCACATTCAGGTCAACTTCCAGCCAAGGCACATCTCCCAAAAGCTGAATCTTGTTGAAATATTCCAGCGCACGGAAGAAACGCATTTCAGCTACATAAATGTTGACATCCGCTTCGGCAGCCTGCACACTCTGATAATGTGTCATGAAATAATTGATGTTACGAATATTCTGCCAGTTTGATTTTTGCCATACGCCACCTTCTGTAGGCACGACATATTGTCCCCATAGGAAAGAATTGATATCGTTGGGGACCTGGATGTCACTGTCCGTGTCATCTAGAACACTGACTCCTCCCGGTATCAGACCATAAAAGGCATTGGCATAGGCTTTCAGGTCATTGACAGATATCCAAAAACTCTGGTCATTCAAATTTTGCGGGCCTCTTTCCAGAAAAGAGTCATTACAGCCTGTCAGAGACAGGGCAGCCGCCATATAAAGTACATATTTCAGTTTCATAAAAGTTTTGTGTTAAGATTAGAATACAATATTAAGTCCCAAAGCCAGCGATTTCTGCTGCGGATACTTGTATGGATCGTCCAGTTCCGGGTCAAATCCTTCCGGAGTATGCTTGAAAGTCAGCAGGTTCTCTCCGGTGAAATATACGCGGCATTTCTGTATTCCCCATTGTTTCGTCAGGGAAACAGGCAGGGTATATCCGAAAGACAATGATTTGAGACGCAGGTAGGATGCGTCAAGCAGATAGCGTGTCTGGTTTTGACCTAAAGCCTGGCTGCCATTGAAACGTGCCACCGGAAGCCAGCCCCCTGCATTGTCTTCACGCCAGTAATCGTTACCTACAGCAGTAGGAACCTGCCACATGCTTCCGTATTGCCATTTAAATGTATGGGGGAGCATCAGGTCACGTTTTCCGACACCCTGGAAGAATATTCCTAAATCAAAGCCCTTCCAGTCCGCCGAGATATTGAATCCGTAACGGTAACGCGCCTTGTTGTTACCGATAATCTTCATGTCACCCGGCTTGTCAACCGTATTCTCTCCATAATCCACGACACCGTTGCCGTCAATATCCATAAATCTGATATCACCGGGCACCTTGCTGATTCCGCCGTCCAGTTTGGACTGGTCAGGAGCCGAAGCTATCTCATCGGCAGACTGGAACAGGCTGGATTCATATCCCCAGATGTCACCGACTATCTGTCCTTCATAATATGGAGAAGACAATGACTTGGTCGGATTGTCATATTTGGTGATTTCCGCCCGGGTGTCAGAAAGATTGAATCCCACACTGTAATGCAATCCGTTGTCCAGCTGGTCATTCCAGGTTAATGCCAGTTCCCAACCGCGTGTTACCATATCGGCGGCATTCTCCAAGGGCTCACTCATACCTAGGATATTAGGCAATATTCTACCCGGTCCCAACATATCGGTCGTTTTACGCTGGTAATAGTCGAATGTACCCTTCAAACGGTTCTGCAGGATGACAAAGTCAAGCCCCAAGTCCCACTGGGTAACCTTTTCCCAGGTAACGGTATTGCTTACAAGACCACCGGGCAATACATATTGGGGCTGTTTTCCCCCCATGATATATCCCAAGGTACCTGTCCCATAATTGGACAGATAAGCGTACCACCCATTATCCAAAGCCTGGTTTGCCAGACTACCGTAAGAGGCTCTTATCTTCAATTCATCAAAAAATCCGTTAGTGGCTTGTTTGAACCAGCTTTCTTCCGATAATTTCCAGCCCAAAGAGAAGGAAGGACTAAATACGGAACGGTCATCTTTCGGGAATTTGGACGACAAGTCATAACGGCCGTTCACCTCCAACAGATAACGGTCCGCAAAACTGTAGTTTACACGGAAGAAACCGCTTCTTGTGGCCCAGCTGTCGTCCGAGTTGCCCACATATTTCTCTCCGGTAGCGGCGTCCATTGAGGGAAGGTCATTGGAGATAAGCTCATCCCGCTTGCCGAGAAGCCACGGGTATGCTTGGTTTCCTGATTGTAACCGGCCATTACTTTAAAATAATGTTTGCCCAAAGTTAGTTCATAGTCACCGAACAGGTTGAAAGCGTTGTATGTGTCATTGGCCTGGCTTTCTGACACGCCGCTTGGCCTGGAGTGTTGGAAAACCTGTAAGAATTTGCCATCTATACCGTATTCGTTGAATGTTTTTCTGTGTACCTTGCCATGTTCCGCATAATAGTTGAATGTATAGTCCATGTTGATTGTCAGTCCTTTCAATGGGGTAAGTTTCAAGGCAAGGGTGTTCCAGAAGTCATTCTTCGTGGTCTTACGTGAACCCATCTCATCCAAAACTGCGGCAAAGTTGGTGTAATTACCTTGACCTGACCAGTTACCATCAGGATGTTTACAGGCATGAGAGGTTGTGTGTCGTTACCGATCCATGACTCTCCGTGCACGGCATCCTGGGCAAGTCCGTCCAGTTCGGTACGGATATAGCTTGTCTTCATGGATACGTGCATCCAGTTGTTGATGTCATAATTGATATTGTTCACCATATTGAACTTACGGAAGCCCTCATCCCCGTAACGCATCAGTGATCCCTGGTCCATATAACCCACCGAGGTATAATAAGTGGCCTTGTCGCTACCACCGTTAATATTTACATTATACTTTTGGACAGGGTAAGTTTTCTTATACATCTCTTTCATCCAATCCGTATTTCCGCAATAGGCATATTTGCCGGCCTGACAGTTTCCGTACTGCCAGCTGCTGGGGTCCTTTGCCACAAAGACCGGAAGGTTGTTGACCGGATCATAGAAATAAGCCTCTATATGCTCCATTTCCTCCTGACTGAGCAGGTCACGGCCGCTGGTCGTATTGTTTGCGGCGTTCATCCAGTGCGCATATTCCATGGAATTCATATATTCCGGACGGGTTGTCGGGCTGTTGAATGAGACAGATGCATCGAATGACACTTGTGTAGGCATATTCTTGCGGCCGCTCTTGGTTGTGATAAGGATAACACCATAAGCGGCACGGGCTCCATAGATAGAGGCAGAAGCTGCATCCTTCAATACAGATACGCTTGCCACATCTTGCGGATTGATCAGGTTCGGGTCCATCTGTACTCCGTCAACCAAAACCAGCGGGCTACCACCGTTGATGGACGTTTCACCGCGGACATTGAGCTTGAGCCTTTTCCCGGCTGTCCGCTGGTGGTGATGTTCAAGTTAGGGATTGTTCCTTGCAAACCTTGTCCCAGATTGACGATGGGACGGTCTGCCAGCACTTTGTCATCGACGGCAGAAACCGCACCGGTCAGATTGGCTTTCTTGACAGTCGCATAACCTACAACAACAACCTCGTCCAAGGTCTTGCTGTCTTCTTTCAGTGCTATTTTCAAGGGCTTGCCCTCCCATATGATTTCAGAGTTCATATAACCCACATATGAAACGACAATGACATCACCCTTCTTTACGTTTGGAATACTGAAATCTCCGTCCAGTCCCGTTATTGTTCCGTTCGTTGTCCCTTTGACAACAACAGACGCACCGATGACGGTTTCACCGTTCTGATCCACAACCACTCCCGTACAAGCATTGTCCTGTTGTACAGAATGCATTTCTACAGCCGCTGCATGAGGGGCGGCCTGAACATATCCGGTAGAAAAGCCGGATAAAAGTAACATAGCGCTTACTAACTTTAGTCGCTCTTTTTTCATAGCTTTAATATTTGAAGATGTGTTTTATGAAAATTTATCTGTGATTTCTATTTCGGTTTTAAGCAGTTTTTCTAATTATGATTTTTTCAATTAACAAGTTAATAAATTCGCTCTTTTTTAAAGGTTATTTTATTTTTCAACGCAAATATATAAATTAAAATACAATCCAATATTTATAATTTTTTTGATGAAAAAAATACCGCTTACGTAAACGGTGAAAGAAGTTCCGATATCTGTAACTTCAAAATAAAATTTATCTGGTAGTATAACCATGGTTGTATTTGATAGTAATTGTATAGAGGAGCTTGTAATGCCGTTCTTTTTACTGATATACATCCTCGGAGCTTAGGTTTAGGGATTAAAATTACTGTATTACGAAGCATACCAAGATGTCTGACTGGCTGTGTAATATGGATTCTACGTGAACGAAGATCAAGGATATTATTCCATAATACGTATATTAAAACAGATCTCGTAATTGGGGCATTATTAGATTACAAATCTGTGATGTAATTAAATCAACGTCCTCACCTTTCGTTCTTAATTTTACTAACCCTTTATAAAAAACAAAAAAAGGAAGCATTTAACTAATTGATTCTTTAACATTTCATTTTTTATTGTTATTTTTAAGGCAGATAATCTAATTAAGAACTCATGGGAACATTAGGATGTATCAACGACATGCTGCAACGCGATAAAGAAAATCGAGAGTTGCGCAAACGGAATCGGGAGAGGCTAACAGACACCTACCACCGGTTATTGGATACAGGAAAAAAGACTGACCTCTCTCAGATGACGGTGGAAAAAATGGAAGATATCCGCCAGAAAACTTTGGAAAAAGAAGAGCTGGATAAGGTTGCCTATTTTAAGACAATGCTTTATTTAGCTTTAGGAATGGTATTGATTCTTCTCTTGGTATGGTTGCTTGTGGGGTGTAGCGGTAAACCGTCCAGCAACAATCAGCCTGCGGTAAAGAGTGATTCAGCTTCGATTACACAAGGCGCTCAAACAATCTCCGTTCATACCCAAGACACGATCTGCCATCTTCCTGTAGCTACTCAGAGTGTAAAGGATTCTGTGTTTACAGAGCAAGAACTGCAAAAGATACAGAATGAACTGCGAAAACGATATGCGCGTTCAGAAATAGAGGGCACTCGATTAGACGGCAATATATCTGGATCGGGCATAAAAGGTAATCATCTTGTTGTAAATTTATGTCTAAACTCTCCGGAAGCCAGAGCCGTTTTCCGTAAGAAGGTCATGGACTCACCCGCTATCCGTTTTGAAGGACCCATAGAACCAACACCCAACAATCAAACGATACACTTCCGACACTTTGGGCATCCATTTATATCCTGAATTCTCTGCATACCCATACACGCTCATACCGCCACTTTTGTACTATTCAATCAGAGCGACCACGAGATAGGGTGTGGAGACCCATACCGGATTACTTATGAAAACCAACATGGAGTCTGGCGAACTCTTCCCATAAATACAAACTTCCACTGCGTTGGCTATATCATCAAACCTGGAAAACAATTCTGTTTAAAGCTCACTTAAACCCGAATGTCCTGCCCAACCGACCGGGCAGATACAGGTTCTTCTATGAGGTGGAATTAACCGATAAAAAACAGAAAATTATGCTCATGACCGAATTCCGGCTGGCAGACATCAAAGAAGCTGTTCGTGATTCTTCCGATGTAATCAGCGTGAATATGTAAATTATCCCAAAAAAGTTGATATAAAGCTTCTTACGAATTGTAGATACTAATTGAAAAGTGCGCCAATATTCCAGTTGAAAATTGCGCCACCATAGGATAAGTATAATGACCTTTGTATAATCCAAATGCAAAGGTAAAATGAAGACTATGGTAGAAAGACAATCA
>ENA-OQCN01000163-OQCN01000163.1-human-gut-metagenome-genome-assembly--contig:-NODE-163-length-34011-cov-4.636229_pt1 | contig 34011 bp, 29 predicted proteins | sample MGYA00242497_ERZ504576 | MGnify/ENA primary metagenome ERZ504576 (study PRJEB26092, sample SAMD00036296) | human gut metagenome | host: Homo sapiens | study: EMG produced TPA metagenomics assembly of...
AGTCGGTTATTTAAAGAAACATCTGATTATCGAAGTCTTGGAGTTTTTCCAATTTTGATTATAGTGTTATTATAGGAAGTGATGTACAGGATTGGGACAAGTATGAAACTAGTAAGTTTGCGGATATAAGATTACCAGTACAAACATTTGAGCAATTTTGTTTGTTAGCGAAAAAAGATGTACAAATAATAGATACATTGCTCAATCAAAAACGGAAAAAGGAGATTCCTGTATCGCCATGTAAAAGAGTAACCTTTAAATTACCTTTTTATGAGGATGTTAATATTATTTTCGGACAAAAGGGGACGGGAAAAACTGAAATCCTTGAATCTTTGAAGAAATATTATATTGAAAATGGAATTGCAATGGAAAGTTACAAAGGCAATGAAAAAGATGAAGATTTTTCAAAAATGTTAAAAGTTAAAGATGTAATAGCTACACCTGAGAAACTTCAACTGGATAATATGAGACAACAATTTATTGATATTTATAATTGGAAAGAAGAATTGCCAACATCTTTTGAAAAATATATAAGCTGGATGGAAACAAAAGATAACAATAAAAATAAAGGGAGAATGAAAATAACAGAGTGTGTACATATAGAGGAGGAAATTCGTGACCGAAAACTTGAATTAGATTATAAATATTTGAAAGAATTCACAGAATCTACATTCAAAAAAATTGATGTAGAAAAATATTTGGATGAGCAAGATAGTACAACTTTGATGTTGCTATTGGAAAAGTTATGTAAAAATATAAATAATGCAAAAATACAAAAGTGGAACAGTAATAAGAGTATTAAACTTACAAATTGGAGCATTGATAGGATAAAAGCAATAGCGGATAAATGTTCTGATACAATATCTAAGCCTAGCAGTGTAGGGTTTTATGATTTTGCCATGGAAAGGTTTAAGTTGTTTGAAAATGTAGAAGAAATATGTAGTGTATTTTCTTCTGAGGATAAGGTTGAAAAAGAATACTTAGGAAATCTCGAAGAAAAAGGTGATATATACATTCAAACACGATATAGAATGTTAACAAAAGAATCACGTACAGATGAATTTAAACAGGGAATAACAGTCTTAAGAAATTGTAAACTTTTAATAAGTGGGATAAAAAAAAGCTATCCTAGAGGAGAATATATCAGAAGAAATATCAAGGTTTCAAGAGTTCTATGATGATGGAATTAAAGATATAGGAGCTTTTATAGGAATATCTAAAGAAACAGCATTAGAAGATGGAGAAATTTACAAACCGTCTAATGGAGAACGGGGAATACTGCTGATGCAAAAATTATTGGATTCGGAAAGCGATGTATATATTTTGGATGAACCGGAGTTAGGAATGGGAAATTCATATATAACATCTAATATACTTCCGAGATTAACTGATCTTGCAAAACGGAGAAAAACAGTAATTATAGCAACACATAATGCTAATATTGCAGTTGGTACACTTCCGTATATCAGTATACTAAGAACTCATGAGAATGGAGTATATAAACATATGTTGGCAATCCATTTTATGATGAACTTAAAAATATAGATGATGAAACAGACACTAAAAACTGGACTCAAGAAGTATGCATACTCTTGAGGGTGGTAAAAATGCATTTTATGATAGAAAGGATATTTATGAATCAGGAAAGCAAAGTGATTAATGTACATTTGGAGAAAAGAGAAAATAAAGATTATTTAGTATTTGACTTTGAAGAAACTGCAGAAGTATGTCTTAATAATGATGAGAGTCAAAATGATTTGAAAAGTATATTTGTAAAGTTACTTACGGAGATTACAAAACATCCAATTGAATTACATTTTTTGGAAAACTCAGAATATAAAATAGGATTATATATAGACGTGTGTAAAGAATATATAAAAGATTTAAATAAAGAGATTACAAATGTAAGAAAAAACATGCCAGAAAAATTAAAAATACAGTGATAATAAAACTTTCAAAATTATATGAACACAGAGTAAACTCCAGATTTTTTTACAAATGACATAAAAAGTTGAAAGTAAAAGAGGGAGGTTTCACAATGGTAACAAACTTTGATTACTTAAAAAATGAATCAAAATTCTCTGCATTTGCGAATGTTGCCATCTCTGCAGAGAAAATTATATTAGCAGATTCGGATGCGAGTATTCTTAACAGCCGGCGGGCTATGGAATTTGCTGTGAAATGGTTGTATTCTGTGGAGAACAGTTTGCAGATTCCGTACCAGGATAACCTTCACACTTTGATGAATACAGAGGAATTCAGACAGTTAGTGGGACCGGATCTTTGGAAACGGATGGATTATATCCGCAGATGTGGAAATAGTGTGGCACATAGCAATAAAAAACCTGGCAGAGATGCAGCGATACTCTGTCTTGAAAATCTGTCGATTTTTTTAGATTACGTTGCATATTGTTATGGAGAACAGTATCAGGAACATTCATTTGACAAATCGATTATTGATGGCAGAATTGAGAAGGCAAAGGCATCCAGGGAAACAGCCAGAAAAACAAAGGAAACACTTCTGAAAGAACAGGAAAAAACTGCCCAGCAGGAACTGGATCTACAAAAACTGATGGCAGAAAATACTTTTCTCAGGGAAGAACTGTCCGCACGCCACGAGAAACAGCAGCAGACATATGTTCCGAAACCTCTGGATCTGTCTGAATATGAAACCAGAAAACTTTACATAGATTCCATGCTCATTGATGCAGGATGGACACAGGGAAAAGACTGGTTAAATGAGATGACTGTGACAGGAATGCCGAATAAATCAGGGATTGGACGTATTGATTATGTTCTCTATGATGATATGAATAAACCTCTGGCAATTATAGAAGCAAAACGTACCTGCAAGGATATTGCCGAGGGCAGGCAACAGGCGAAACTTTACGCAGATCTGCTGGAAAAGAAATATGAACGACGTCCGGTAATTTTCCTTACCAATGGTTTTGAAACCCGGATCATAGACGGACAATATCCGGAAAGAAAATGTTCAGTTATTTATTCTAAACGGGATCTGGAGAAATGGTTTAACCTTTTGAGTATGCGGACAAGCCTGCAAAATATTTCTGTAGATAAAAAGATAGCAGACCGCTATTATCAGGAAGCCGCGATAAAAGCAGTATGCCAGAGCTTTGATGAAAAGAATCGGAGAAAAGCCCTGCTTGTTATGGCCACAGGTTCCGGAAAAACCAGAACAGTAATGGCTTTGTGCAAGGTACTGGTTGATGCGGGCTGGGTAAAGAATATACTTTTTCTGGCGGACAGAAATTCACTGGTAACACAGGCGAAAAGAAGTTTTGTAAACTGGATGCAGGATTTTTCCTGTACAAATCTGGTTGAAGAAAAGAATAATTATATGTCGCGATGTGTTTTCTCCACATATCAGACCATGATAAACTGTATTGATACGATAAATGACAAAGAAGGAAAAGTTTTTACCAGTGGTCATTTTGATCTGATCATTTGTGATGAAGCGCACAGATCCATTTATAATAAATATAAAGATATTTTTACATATTTTGATGCACTGCTTGTAGGACTTACCGCAACACCGAAAGATGAGATTGACAAAAATACATATGAAGTATTTGAACTGGCAAACGGAGATCCCACTTATGGATATGATCTGGCGCAGGCGGTTAAGGATGGATATCTGGTTGATTATCTTTCGGTGGAATCCAGGGTGAAATTTATTGATCAGGGAATTGTATATGATGAACTTTCAGAAGCAGATAAAGAAATCTATGAAAATACTTTTGAAGACGAAAATGGAAAGCTTCCGGAAGCGATAAATTCGGCTGCATTGAATACCTGGATTTTTAACGAAGATACCATTAAAAAAATTCTTTATGTCCTGATGAGAGATGGAATTAAAATTGAATACGGACAGAAGATTGGAAAAACAATTATTTTTGCGAAAAATCATGATCATGCGGAAAAGATCCTTGAGATTTTTAATAAGGAATATCCGCATTTAAAGAATTATGCTATGGTGATCGATAACAGAATGAAATATGCACAGAGTGCAATTGATGAGTTTTCAGATCCGAAAAAACTACCGCAGATCGCAATTTCTGTAGATATGTTAGATACCGGAATTGATGTACCTGAAGTTCTTAATCTTGTATTCTTTAAGAAAGTTATGAGTAAAGCAAAATTCTGGCAGATGATCGGACGAGGAACAAGACTATGCCCGGGATTGTTGGATGGGGAAGATAAGAAAAAGTTTTACATTTTTGATTTTTGTGGAAATTTTGAGTTTTTCCGAATGAATAAAGGAAAGGCAAGCGCAAATCTGATGGCGTTGCAAAGTGCAGTTTTTAATCTTCAGTTTGAGATTTCGTACAAGCTTCAGGATATTAAATATCAGACAGATAAATTAACTGCGTACAGGACTGCACTTGTAAAGCACATGACTGAAAAAGTAAAAGAGCTCCCAAGAGATAGTTTTACAGTTCGCCAACATTTGAAATATGTAGAATTATATTCAGAAGAGTCGAACTATCAGATGCTTACTTATGAAGATACTTTACTTGTACGGGAAGAGGTTGCACCCTTGATTTTGCCTGAAAGTGATGAAGTAACAGCAGTACGTTTTGATGCACTTATGTATGGAATAGAACTTGCATCTCTGGTTGGAAAGAAATATACAAGTGCGCGAAAAGATCTTTTAAAAAAGGTTTCCGGAATTGCCGGAGTGGCAAATATACCGGAGATTCAGGCACAGACAGAGCTGATCGATCAGATTTTGCACACAGATTATGTGGAAAATGCAGGAATCGATGAATTTGAAAATATCAGGAAAAATCTGAGAGATCTTATGAAGTATATTCCGGATAAGAGCAGGAATAAATATATGACCAATTTTACAGACGAAATTCTTTCAACGGAATGGAAAGAGGCAGAATTGGAAAACAATGATCTGGAAAATTATAAGGTACGAGTAGAATATTATGTCCGACAACATCAGGATAATTATGTGATATCAAAGCTGAAAAAGAATCAGCCACTTACAGAAAAAGATGTAGATGAACTGGAAAAAATTCTCTGGAGAGAGCTTGGTACAAAAGAGGATTATGAAGCAGAATTTGGCAGAAAGCCATTGGGAGAATTTGTCAGAGAAATGGTAGGTCTTGATATGAATGCAGCAAAGGAAGCTTTTTCAAAGTATCTTGAGGATGTAAATCTGGACAGCAGGCAGATTTATTTTGTAAATCAGATCATTGAGTATATTGTTCATAATGGAATGATGAAGGATCTTTCTGTTTTGCTGGAATCTCCGTTTACGGATCGTGGGAGCATTTCGGAAATCTTTACAGATATGGGTGTTTGGATTGGAATAAAAAAAGTCATTGATACGATCAACGCAAATGCTGCTGCATAAACATCCACCTCTGTAAAACATAAAATTTCAACCGATTATGATAAATTTAACCATAAATCCGGTTGACAAAACCCGGCCGGGAACGTTATAATGGCCGGGTTGATAAGAGATTTTAAGAAAAAAAGGCAGGTGAACAGAATGGACAGTTGTGATTCTCATGGGCGAAGTTATAGCTCTCAGAGTGAAAGATGGAAAGAACAGAGAGGGATGAGACTGTTCCATTCTGTTTTAAGTGTGCAGAATATCTGTGAGAATACTATGTCTGTATATCAGAAGGATATATTTGACAGGATGTAACGGTGTTACCAGAATCTGTACGGTATTAATCCATTATAATTGCGACAGGATTATAATATATATCTTTTTCATTCTTCTCATTCTGAGAATCTTACAAGTAAAGCGGACACGTGCGATTTAATTCCGTTTTACACGCAAATCCCAAGGAAACACAATCGAAAATCAAACAGCACATAGACATGCTTTTACATGTCTGTTTTTGGTGTGCGTGTTTTGTGCGAAACTATGTGAGGAGGATGAGAAAATGATAAAAAGAAATCAGGACTTTTCAAAAGATATTCTGAGTCTGATCCGAAGCAGTGTTTCTCCGGCAGTTTTAAGTGAAAGGCTGCAGGATTTCCACGAAAACGATCTGGCGGAAGTATTAAGAGAATTAAGCACTGCGGAGCGCAGCAGACTGTACCGTATCCTGGAAAGCAGCATGCTGGCAGATGTTTTTGAATATCTGGAGGAAGAAGAAACCGTAAAATATCTGGAAGAGATGGATGTGAAAAAAGCGGCAGCCATTCTTTCCAAAATGGAAACCGATGCTCTGGCAGATGTTTTAAAGCAGATCGATAAAGAAAAACGCAAGCTTCTGATCCAGCTTCTGGATGAACAGGTGCGGAAGGATATCGAAATGATCCGTTCCTTTGATGAGGATGAGATCGGAAGCAGAATGACAACGAACTGCATTGTGATCCGTGAAAACCTGACCGTAAAGCAGGCCATGAGTGAGCTGATTTCCCAGGCGGCAGATAATGATAATATTTCTACGATTTTTGCAGTGACCGACAGAGGAGAGTTTTATGGAGCTCTGGATCTGAAGGATCTGATCACAGCAAGACAGGACCACCCTATGGAAGAGCTGATCGTAACTTCCTATCCATATGTGTATGGTACTGAGCAGATCGACGACTGTATGGAACGACTGAAGGATTATTCTGAAGATTCCATTCCTGTACTGGACGATGATAACCGTTTTCTGGGGGTGATCACATCCGCAGGGATCATCGATCTGGTAGATGATGAGATGGGAGAGGATTATGCGAAGCTGGCTGGTCTGACTGCAGAGGAAGATCTGAAAGAACCTCTTTTTGAGAGTATGAAAAAAAGAATGCCCTGGCTGATCGTTCTTCTGGGCCTTGGTATGGTGGTATCTTCTGTTGTGGGAATGTTCGAAAAAGTAGTTACCTGTCTGCCGATTATCATGTGCTTTCAGTCTCTGATCCTGGATATGGCAGGAAATGTTGGAACTCAGTCCCTGGCTGTAACCATCCGTGTACTGATGGATGAGACGCTGACGGGCAGACAGAAAGCAGAGCTTGTGCTGAAGGAAATGCGGATCGGTCTTTGCAACGGTGGTCTGCTCGGTATTCTGTCTTTTGTACTGATCGGATTGTATATTTTCTTATTTAAAGGAAAAACACTCGTATTTGCCTATGCGGTATCCGGCTGTATCGGATTATCCCTGCTGGTGGCCATGCTGGTATCCAGTGCAGTGGGAACCTGCATACCGCTGTTTTTCAAAAAGGTTGGTGTGGACCCTGCGGTAGCATCCGGTCCGTTGATCACAACAGTAAACGACCTTGTAGCAGTTGTAGCATACTATGGAATGAGCTGGATTTTCCTGATCGAGATGTTCCATCTTGCAGGATGAAGCAGAATTGTGAAGTGTCTGCAGGAAATATAAAAAGAAAATTCCGGGTCGAAAGATTCGGAATTTTTCTTTACATAAAGTGAAAAAACAACTATAATAGAACACATGCTTTGACTGTTTAAACTGTTGCAGAAATGCCTGTTTAACGGGTAAAATAATAAGACAGAATAAAACGTCAAAAAACAAATTAACAATCACAATGGGGTGATTGGGGAAAGGAAAAATAAAACATGATAGTAACACTGATCGAAAAGATGTATTCTTTTCTGTGGGGAGACCTGGTTAAGATCCCTCTTCCTGGAGGAAGCAGTCTGGGGATATCTCTGATTATCATACTGCTGGTTCGGCCGGAATTTATTTTACCATCCGGACAAGATTTCTGCCTGTCCGGATGTTCCCGGATATGGTACATGCACTTGTGGAGAAAAAAAGTGACAAGAACAATCTTTCCGCATTTCAGACACTGATCGTATCAACGGCAACCCGTGTGGGAATGGGCAACCTGGTGGGTGTAGTGGCAGCTATTTCAGCGGGCGGCGCAGGAGCCATATTCTGGATGTGGGTTCTGGCATTGATCGGATCATCCACAGCATTTATTGAGGCAACCCTTGCACAGATCTATAAGGAAAAAGATCCTCTTTACGGTGGCTACAGAGGCGGTCCTGCCTACTATATCCACCATTACTGGGAAGAAAAACAGGGCAGAAAACGAAAAAAAGTTCTGCTTTCCGTATTGTTTGCAATTTCAGGCCTGATCTGCTGGTGCGGAATCAGCCAGGTGATCAGTAATTCCGTCACTGCATCCTTTGAGAATGCCTTTAATATTCCACCATTATATACAACTATCGTATTGGTAGCAGTGGCAGCAGTGATCGTTCTTCGGAAGAATGCAACAGTTAAAGTGCTGGATTTTCTTGTCCCGGTAATGGCTGTCTGTTATTTTGCGATCACTTTGTTTATCATTGCAATGAACCTTGGAAGTATGCCGGGAGTATTTAAAAGAATTTTTGAGGAAGCATTCGGAATCCGCCAGGTAGCAGCCGGAGGCTTTGGAGCAGTACTGATGAACGGAGTAAAAAGAGGTCTGTTTTCCAATGAGGCAGGAAGTGGATCTGCGCCATGCGCAGCAGCGGCAGCAGAGTGTGATCAGCCGGTGAAAGCGGGATTTGTCCAGGCACTTGGAGTTTTTGTGGATACCATCGTAATCTGCAGCTGCACAGCCATGATCATGCTTCTGGCACCGGAAGATCTGGTAAGCGGACTTTACGGAATGGAACTTCTCCAGACAGCCATGCGCTATCATCTTGGCGAATTTGGTGTGATTTTTATTGCAGCTACGCTCTTTATGTTCAGTTTTTCCACCTTTCTGGGAATCCTGTTCTATGCCAGAAGCAATGTGGCCTATCTGTTTGGTGACAACTGGGCATCTCAGACCGGATATAAGATTATTGCCCTTGTGATGTTATTTATCGGGGGAATCGCAGCCTATACGTTTGTATGGGATCTTGGAGATGTGGGAATCGGCCTTATGACCATCTTTAATATCTTCATGTTATACTCTTGGGGGAAAAGCCATCAGGGAACTGAAGAACTACGAAGAAGAGAAAAAAATTAAAAAAGTCTGAGATTTTCTGGTGGACTGTGACAGTAAAAAAGGTCGCAGTTCGCCTGAAAACTGTTTGCAGAACAGGAAAATATATGGTAATATATCAAGGTAAAGCAATAAAAGAATAAAGTGTCCCTGGGTGTACGGAAATATACAAATGCAGGAGGCACGTTTTTACGAGGAGGATAAAAAATGTATATTACATGTCTGGATGTAGAAGGTGTACTGGTACCGGAGATCTGGATTGCTTTTGCTGAGGCAAGCGGAATTCCGGAGCTGAAGAAAACGACCCGTGATGAGCCGGATTATGATAAACTGATGAACTGGCGGCTTAGTGTTCTCAAAGAGCACGGACTTGGACTGAAAGAGATCCAGAAGACTATTGCAAAGATCGATCCTCTTCCGGGAGCAAAGAAATTTCTGGATGAGCTGAGAACTTTTTCTCAGGTGATCCTCATCAGTGATACATTTACGCAGTTTGCAACTCCTTTGATGGAGAAGTTGGGCTGGCCGACACTTTTCTGCAACACCCTTGAAGTAGCAGAGGACGGTGAGATCACAGGATTCAGGATGAGATGTGAGCAGTCCAAACTTACCACTGTGAAAGCGCTGCAGTCCATGGGATTTGAGACTATTGCAAGCGGAGATTCCTATAATGATCTTGGAATGATCAAAGCAAGCAAGGCAGGATTCCTTTTCCGAAGTACAGAACAGATCAAGGCAGATAATCCGGATATCCCGGCATACGAAGAGTATGATGAATTACTTGCTGCGATTAAAAAAGCCATGAAATAACAATTTCAGAATATTAAAACAGTACCAAAACGGGCAGATGATCAACAAACAATATAAATATGTTGGTTTTCTGTCTGTTTTTTTGCTTTTTATTATAGAGAAGAGTATAATTAGACAAAATGAGTTTGCTTTGAGAAAGCTGAACAGATTATCTGATGCAGGGAAAACCTTCCTACAGTGTTAACGATACATGTAATAATGGAGGCACGGACACAACTGGTCAGGGACAGCAGGTGGAGCGGAGTAAAAGGTGAATTAACAGACCCGAAAGCTCTCTGTAGGGAAGTGGAAAATGCTTTCCGGGAAAACTGAAGCTACGATATTTATATGAGATCTAACAGAAAGGATGGAAAAAAATGATAAATGAGAGAATCATCATTGAGGAGAAAACAAAAGATTACGATGAAGCATGGATCGAGACTTACTTTTGGCAGGAATCTGTGGAATTGTATCCAGGACAGAAACGTCCGGCCATAGTAATCTGTCCGGGAGGGGCTTATGCAATGACTTCTGACAGGGAGGCGGAGGCCGTTGCCCTTCGTTTTATGAGCATGGGCTATCATGCAGTGGTGCTTCGTTATAGTGTGGCACCTGCCAGATATCCAGCTGCTCTTCGTCAGCTTGCAAAAACAGTGGCCCTTCTTAGGGAAAACAGTGAAAAATGGCATATTGAGACAGATAAGATCATTGTGTCAGGATTTTCAGCAGGCGGACACCTGGCAGCATCTCTTGGGGTGTTCTGGAATACTCCTGAGTTAAAAGAAATCACAGGTTTTGATAATGAAATGATCCGTCCTGATGGAATGATTCTCAATTATCCTGTAATTACGTCCGGAGAGTTCGGCCATCAGGAAAGCTTTCATAATCTTCTTGGAGAAAAATATGAAGAGCTGAAAGATAAAATGTCTTTAGAATATCAGGTTACAGAGGATACACCGAAGACTTTTATCTGGCATACGTTTGAAGATGAGACAGTGCTTCTTGACAATACTTTACGGTTTGTACAGGCACTTTATAAGAGAGGGATTCCTGTGGAGTATCATATTTTTCCGCAAGGATCTCATGGTCTCGGACTTGCAAGTGAGCTGACAGCCAATGAAAACGGATGCGGTATTGTGAGAGCCTGTGAGCCGTGGAGCGAGCTGGCAGGAAAATGGCTGAACCGCGAATTTCCGTGGTGGGGTGGAGCGACTGTATAATTTCCAGGAATCATTATTGTTCCTGTTCAATTGAAATTCGGGGCAGATAATGGCAGAATGCTGTGACTGCAGCTGTGTTTTTTGTATTGGTTGGTATTGCATCCTGCATATCATGCTTTATCAGCATCCGGATTATGAGAAGAAAGGAATTCTGATATTATGGAAAAAAATCAGATTTTAATTACATCTGGAACAGATTATAAACGAATGACAAAGGAACTTCTGGAGAGAACGGATCTTAAGTCCCATATAAAGGACAGAGATAAAAAAATTGGAATCAAGCCGAATCTGGTTTCGCCGTCTGAGGCTTCCTGGGGTGCAACGACACATCCGGAGGTGGTTGCAGGTATTATTGAATATCTGAAAGAGCATGGTTTCCGGAATCTTGTGATGATGGAGGGTTCCTGGGTCGGTGATAAGACAAGGGAAGCTTTTGAAGTGTGTGGATATGACCGGCTTGAAGAGGAGTATCAGGTTCCGTTCTGGGATATGCAGAAGGATAAGGGTATTCCTGTGGACTGCGGCGGTATGGAACTGAATATCTGCGAACGGGTGAAGGAGATAGATTTTCTGATCAATGTACCGGTGCTGAAAGGGCATTGCCAGACTAAGATTACCTGTGCTTTAAAGAATATGAAGGGATTGATTCCCAATAAAGAGAAGAGGCGTTTTCATTCTCTTGGTCTTCATAAGCCAATCGCTCATCTGAATATGGGGATCCGGCAGGATTTTATTGTTGTGGATAATATCTGCGGGGATCTGGATTTTGAGGATGGCGGCAATCCTGTTGTGATGAACCGTGTTCTTGCTGCCTGCGATCCTGTTCTTGTGGATGCCTATGTGTGCAGATGATGCATTATCAGGTGGAGGATGTCCCTTATGTAAAGCTGGCTGGTGAACTGGGGGTTGGCTGTTCGGATATCAGCAAAGCAAAGATCCTTTTCTGCCAGGAAGAAGCAGAAAAGATTCTGCCCAAATCCCGCAAGGTTGTAGAACTGGCCGATGCCGTAGAAGAAGTAGAATCTTGCAGTGCCTGCTACGGCTACCTGATTCCTGCACTGGAAATGCTGAAAGAAGAAGGACTTTTTGAAAAACTACATGAGAAAATATGTATAGGCCAGGGATATCGTGGACAAAACGGTGAACTGGGGGTAGGACATTGTACGTGTAAATTCAGACATCATGTGGAGGGATGTCCGCCGTTGGAAAAGGATATATATGAGTTTTTGAAAGAGTATATTCTGGGTAAGGAGGAATAGAATCCATCGCCCTGTCAGCAAAATTAACACAGTCAAAACGCAGAACAGCGGCGTGGCCAGAAGGGAGGGGTGTGGGGAGGGAAAACGGCCCTCGCAACTATGAGTGCCTTCCCTCCCCACGGTTTCCCTAGCTTTTCAAAGCCAGTTTTTTTTAAAAATCAAAGACAATCTTTCACAATTTCTACAATCTGCTCCATAGAAAACCGGCTGCTGTCCAGACACAGATCATACTGTGTCATATCCAGCCACTTGGAATCAGTAAAATATTCATAATAGGCTCGTCTTTCTTTATCCATCTTTTTTACAAGTTTCCGTGCACTGGCTTCTTCGCGTCCGGTGCGGCGTATCACATTCTGAACTCTATCCTCAAAAGGAGCATGAATAAAAATCTTTAGTGACTTATCCTTCAGAATATTCGTAGCACACCGTCCCACAATAACACAATCTTCCTTCTGAGGAAGCGAAGTATGATTTTTCTCTGCAGATCATAAAGTACATCATTCATAGGAACAAAAGAAAAATTGTCTGTAAACTGGAGTTCACTGTCAACCGGGAAAACCCACTGGCTGGCTTTCTTCTCATCTACTTTTGCGAGAGTGTCAAAAGGAATATTATTTTTTTTCGCAGCCAGGTCGATCAGTTCCTTATCATAAAAACCAATCTCCATTTTCTCTGCCAGAGTCTTGCCAATCAGGCGTCCGTTACTTCCAAACATACGGTTAATAGTAATAATACGTTTAGCCATAGTAAAACCCCCTTTTATTTTAAATCAGAAGTGAAAAAATGTATTCTGTTTTCTTATACTTCTTTTATAACATATTTAAGATAAAAATACCAGAAAATAATGAAAATAATTTCAAATAATAGTAAAAATATACAAACATATTGTGAAACTTACAGAATAAATATCTGGATTAAGGTCTAGTGGGTGAGAAATTTTAACGGGTTTTCACAAACCGCACAAAAAAGCCTACACATTTTTCAATTAAAGTAAATGTATAACATATTTGGAGGACAGAGGAATGAAGCGACGACGCAAAAAGCTCATGATAATTATTCCTGTAACTTGTGTCTGCGTGGCAGGGGCGGGCACGTTCGGGTATTTTAGAGCTGTACGGCGGCCGTTTTCTGAAGCAGACAGATATAGATAATAATTCTTATGTAGTAGTCATTACCAGGGATACAGCAACAGAGCTCCTTGGCAGGGCAGATGCAGTAGGTGAGAGCATTAAGCTTAATGGAAAAAGCTTTCTTGTGATCGGTGTGCTGGACGACAGTAGTTCTCTGACACAGGGGACAGCTTCCATATCCGGTTCTGATGATTCTGATTCCGACAGTTCAGAGAGGTCTTCCGTGCAGCTGGAAGGGTATATTCCTTTTTCCACAATGACAAGAATTGCGGATAATGTGCTGGATGTGACTATGTTTTATGCATCCGGAACAGATAAAGAAAGTCTGGATCCTGCAAAAAATGCTCTTACGGAATTATTGCTGGAACGTTTTGAACAGGATGAGGATGCTTTTTCAGTTGCGGACCAGTCGGAGATCATGGAAGCCATGTCGAATGTGAACAATACCATGTCTCTGATGATCGGCGGAATTGCAACGATTTCTCTTCTGGTCGGCGGTATTGGCATTATGAATATCATGCTGGTATCTGTCACAGAACGAACAAGAGAGATCGGAATCCGTAAGGCTATTGGCGCAGGCCGTGGAACGATCATGCTTCAGTTTCTGATCGAGGCTTTGCTGGTAAGTCTGATGGGATGTCTGGCAGGAATCGGTATTTCCTGGTTGATTCTGAAAATAACAGCGGTTGTGATGAATAATACCATGAGTTTTACCATGGATATGAAAGTGGTATGGTTTTCAGTTGCATTCTCAGTTCTTATTGGTGTACTGTTTGGATTGTATCCGGCTAACAAAGCGGCGTCCAAGAAACCGATTGATGCACTGAGATATTCCGGATAAATGGAGTATTTCAGGAGTAAATGCCGTAAAGGAACAGGTGACATCGGCTTCCATGGAATTTTGTCTGGAAATCCCCAGAATGATAATGTATAATTTATAATAAATGAAACAAGCAGAGAAAGGGTGATAGAAAACTTGAACATCGTGGAGAAATGTGTTTCGTGCCTGGACATCAGAGAGTCCTATGATCTGGCCAAGCGCATGGAACAGGAGAAGACTAACCCCGCCTTAGGATATCGTACAGCAGGTTCCCTGGCAGAGAGAAACACCGGAGATATGCTTTGTGAAGAAATGAAGAAAGCCGGTCTTGCCCAGGTAGAGAAAGACCGCATCACAGTAGATGCCTGGGAATTTAAAAAGGCAGTTATGCACTATCAGGATAAGGACGGACAGCTCAGGAAGATCCAGCTTGGCGCGTACCAGACGGATTTTAAGACAGATGGTTTTGAGAAATTTGAGCTGGTTTATCTTGGGAAGGGAACAGCAGCAGAATATCAGGATATTGATGTGAAAGGAAAACTGGTTCTTGTTGAGATCAACCAGAGAGAAGAATGGTGGATCAATTATCCCGTATATCAGGCATATCTGAAAGGAGCAGCAGCACTGATCGCCGTTCAGAGCAGGGGATATGCCCAGGTAGATGACACGGCATTGAATGCCCAGGATATTGCCGGCCCGTCCTTTGCACCTGCTTTTTCCATGTCAAGAGCAGATTTTCTTGAGATCAGGGAGCTGATGCAGGAGAAAATGGAAGGTGAAAGAAAACTTCCGGAGATTACGGTGGAATTCGATGCGGATACCCAGGTGATAAAAGATCAGCATACCTATAATATTATAGGAAGAATCCCAGGTACCTGCTCCGATTCCATGATCCTGTTAAGTGCACATTATGATTCTTATTTTGAGGGATTCCAGGATGACAATGCAGCAGTCGCCATGATAATCGGGATTGCCCGGGCACTGATCCGCGGCGGATATAAGCTTACCATACCATTGTTGTATGTGCTCTTGCAGCAGAAGAATGGGGAATCTCCGATACAAAGTATGACTGGTCAACAGGGGCTTACAGGCAGGTGTTTGAAGCAAGACCGGACTGGCCGGGACATGTGATAGCTGATTTTAACTTCGAGCTTCCGGCCCATGCACACAGCACCAGAGATGCTGTGCGATGTACATACGAATATGCGGATTTTATGCGGAAATTTGTAGATGCAATTCAGATGCCGGAGGGAATCTATCCGGATGGAATAACAACACTTTATCCTATCGAGACGTGGTCGGATGATTTTACCATGTCGATTTCGGGAATCCCGTCTTTTGTCAATGATTTCAGCGGCGGCCCTTTTATGGAGAATTACTATCATTCTCAGTATGATAATCAGGATGTATATGAAGAAGAGGTTTACAAATTTCACCATGAGTTTTATCTGCGTCTGATCATGGCAGTGGACAGCCTTGCACTGCCGCCACTTGATTTTGGCCGTGCGCTTGCAGGAAGTATTGAGAGTCTTGATATGGATCTCTGCATGCAAACAGGAGCCAACGGAGCCCTGCTTCTGGAAAAAACAGAGAAAGCCAGGAAAGCAGCGGCTGTACTTGCCGAACAGGTCCGCCGATTCAACAGCCTTCCGACGGAAAGTTACGACTGGAAAAAGCAGATATTGTTACAGAGAAGCTTCTTGCAGTGTTCAAAAAATCCCAAGACTATCTGGTGCGCCTGGACTGGGATGATAATGTGATATTTCCGCAGCAGGCAGCACAGAACAATCTCCATGCTCTGAATGAAGCAATGGGATTTCTGGAAAAAGGTGAGATCGCGCCTGCACTGGAATCTTTTTACAGTATTGATAATAACTGCTATGCGTTCCAGTTTGAGAGAGATGTTTTTTACCATTTTACAGAATATATCATGAAACAGTCCCCGGACCGTCTGATGTGGGGAAAGGGACGAATCATTCATCATGAAAATCTTTATGATCTGGTGAAAAGCCTGAAAGAGAAGAAATCCGGGGACAGCCTGGAGAGAGAACGCCGGAGCCTTAAAGAGCCTGGGAACGGCAGAAGAATTATTATATAGAGGACATCGAATATCTGATCCGTGCCGTTGAGAAGCTTACGGATATGATCCGCGAAGTGTCACGGATGTTCGAAGAAGATTCAAGCGAAATGCTGCATACCTGGAGGAAAAAATGGAAAGCCAGAAATTATACCGAGTGAAAGAAGGAGACCTGGATAAACTGATCCGGATTTTGACTGTATGTTTTGCGGAAGATCCGCTGTACCATGCGCTGATCCCGGACAAAGATACAAGGGAACGGCTGATGCCGGAACTGTTTACCTGTGATCTTACAGAATTTTTTGAGACCTGTGAGATTTATGCGGACAGCAGTGAATTGAACAGTATCCTGGTAGTATCTGACGGAACGGAGCACGAAGCTGCATTACATAATCTGATGGTGGATTTCTTTGCACTTCTGAAAACAGATGGTTATCTGATCAAGGAAGATCCAAGCCTTGCAACCTTAAGGAAATTTATTCAGGGAAAAGATTATCTCAATTCCAGCTGGACTTCCCAGCTTCATACAGCAGAGAGACTTCATGTGATCTACTTGGCCGTAACTCCCAAGATGCAGCATCATGCTGGCAGAGAAGCTGATGGACGAAGTGATCGATTATGCAGACAGGCATAAACTGATGATCTCCCTGGAGACACATAATCCGGCTAATGTAGCCATGTACGAAAAGTTTGGATTTAAATTATATGGTATCGTGCAGAAGAAAGGCTTTGACCTGAAGCAGTACTGCATGATCAAACAGGCATAAGGAGGAAGAGCATGAAAAAATGGTGGCATGACAAAGTGGTATATCAGATATACCCTAAGAGTTTTTATGATTCCAATGGTGACGGGATCGGAGATATTCCGGGAATAATCAGTAAACTGGATTATCTGAAAGAGCTGGGTGCAGATATTCTGTGGCTGTCTCCTGTTTATAAATCCCCTCTTGCTGACCAGGGGTATGATATTGCAGATTATTATGCCATTGATCCGCGGTTTGGAACCATGAAAGATATGGATCGTCTGATTGCAGAGACAAAAAAACGTGATATGTATATCCTGATGGATCTTGTTGTGAACCATTGTTCCGATGAACACGAATGGTTTCAGAAAGCTGTTCAGGATCCGGAAGGAAAATACGGAAATTTCTTTTATATAGAAGACAAAAAAGACGACAGGACTCCATGCAACTGGAGAAGCTATTTCGGAGGTTCTGTGTGGGAAGAACTTCCCGGACATTCCGATAAACAGTATCTTCATCTTTTTCATAAAAAGCAGCCGGATCTCAACTGGGAGAATCCGGAGGTACGGGAAGAAGTATTTAAGAATATCCGATGGTGGATGGAGAAAGGCCTTGGCGGCTTCCGCATTGATGCCATCATCAATATCAAGAAGAAGCTTCCGTTTCAGGATTATCCGGCAGATCGAAGTGATGGAATGTGCAGCGTGGAGAGAATGCTGGAAGATGCAGATGGCATCGGAAAATTTCTGGGTGAGATGGCAGAGAAATGTTTTCATCCGTATGATGCGTTTACAGTAGGCGAGGTCTTCAATGAGAAAGAGGATGAGATCTGTGATTTTATCGGAGAAAACGGATATTTTTCCTCCATGTTTGATTTTGAGGAGACCTGTTATGGAAAAAGCGAGGATGGCTGGTATGCTTCCAAATATGTGCTGACGCCGGAGGATTACAAGAAATGTATTTTCCATACTCAGCAGAAGATCGGAGAGACAGGGCTGATTTCCAATATTATTGAGAACCACGATGAGCCAAGAGGCGTCTGTCACTACATTCTCCCGGAAGACAGATGTCTGGATTCCAAGAAACTTCTGGCTGGTGTGTACTTTTTTCTGAGAGGAATTCCTTTTATCTATCAGGGTCAGGAGATCGGGATGGAGAACATGGATTTCACTTCCATGGAGCAGATTGACGATATCAGTACCATTGACGAATATAAGGTTGCCCTGAATGCGGGCTGCACAGAGAAAGAAGCACTTCAGGCAGCATCTGCTTTTTCCAGAGATAATGCAAGAACTCCGGTGCAGTGGAATACGGAAAAAAATGCCGGTTTTACAACAGGGATACCTTGGCTTGAAGTAAATCCTGATTACAAAGAAATTAATGTAGAGTCCCAGTTAACGGACAGCGACTCCCTGCTTTCGTTTTACAAAAAAATGACAGCACTTCGAAAAACACAGGAGTACAAAGATACATTCGTATACGGAAGTTTTAAACCGTATAAAGAAGATCAGGAAAATCTGATCGCCTACACAAGAACAGAGGAGAAAAACATTCTGGTAATGGGAAACCTTCAGAGCCAGTCCCGGAATGTGGAACTTCCGGGAGAAGTGAAGAATGTACTTCTGAACAATCAGGAAGAGGTGCAGATCAAAAATGGAACTATCAGTTTGAATCCGTATCAGTTTGTGATCCTGGAATATTAACAGTAGATATTTCTGTCAGGGTCTGTTAAAATTAATGTTTAGCTGTGATCGTAATTGACAGCTGTGTATATCGATATGTATTGAAAGATAATAATTTCAGAAGGGAAAAAATATGCTCAAGATAAAAAATTATGTAAAGGCAGAAAGTCTTGCCCAGGCATATGAGCTGAACCAGAAAAAAAATGCCATTGTGCTGGGTGGTATGGTCTGGCTGAAAATGGGTAACCGGAATATTGTTACGGCGATCGATCTTTCCGGTCTGGGGTTGGATAGTATTACAGAAACAGACGAAGAGTTTGTGATCGGCTGCATGACACCGCTTCATGCCATTGAGACTCACAAAGCTCTTAATGAATATACAGGAGGAGCCGTGAGAGAGAGCGTACGCCATATTGTCGGCGTGCAGTTCCGTAACTGTGCTACAGTAGGCGGAAGTATTTTTGGCAGATTCGGGTTTTCCGATGTGTTGACGATGTTTCTGGCTATGGATACCTGGGTGGAGCTTTACGACAGAGGGCGGATCCCGCTTACAGAGTTTGTACTTATGGAGAAGGATAACGATATCCTGGTCAATGTTATTGTGAAGAAAACTCCTCTGAACACAGTGTACTTAAGCCAGAGAAACAATTCCACAGATTTTCCGGTGCTGACATGCGCAGTTTCTCTTATTGACGGAGAGGCAAGAACTGTGATCGGTGCCAGACCTGCCAAGGCCATGGTAGTGAAGATAAAGAAGGAATACTTAAAGGTTTTTCAGAAAAAGGTCCTCGGGAGAAAAAAGAGGCAGCGGTATCTTTTGCAGCATATGCAGCAGGACAAGTTGTTACAGATAAGAATATGCGTGCCTCAAAAGAATACAGAACTCTCCTTGTAAAAATTCTTACGAGAAGAGCCTGGGAGGAGATTGGAGGTAGAGAGTCATGAACATTACTTTCTGGCTGAACGGAAAAAAGAAACAGGCGGAAGTGGAACCGTCAGAGCTGCTTCTGGATTTCCTCCGCAAGAACAGCTGCTACAGTGTGAAACGTGGCTGTGAAACTGCAAACTGCGGTCTCTGTACAGTTCTTATGGACGGCCGCCCGGTACTTTCCTGTTCCATGCTGGCTGCCCGTGCAGACGGCAAAAAGATCGTAACACTGGAAGGTATGCAGGATGAGGCGAAAGAATTCGGAGCTTTCATGGCTAATGAGGGTTCTGAACAGTGCGGATTCTGCAATCCGGGTTTTATCATGAATGTGTTTGCCATGCTTCAGGAGCTTGAAGATCCCACAGAAGATGAGATCCGGGAATACCTTTCCGGAAACCTGTGCCGCTGTTCCGGTTTTGTGGGACAGACAAGAAGTATCCTGAAATTTCTCGACTATAAAAAAAGACAGGAGGAAGGAAAATGAAATATGTAAACATGCCGGTACCGAAAACGGATGCTATGTCTTTGGTAACAGGCAAGCCGGTTTATACCGATGATCTTGCACCTTCAGACTGTCTGATCGTAAAGCTTCTCAGAAGCCCGCATGCCAATGCATGGTAGAGGAGATTAAAACCGATGCAGCGAAAAAAATCGAAGGTATTGAATGTGTCCTTACTTATGAGGATGTTTCACATAAACGCTTCACTCTGGCAGGTCAGACTGCACTGGAGATCAGCCCGTGGGATCGATATATCATTGATAAACATGTACGCTTTGTGGGCGATACTGTTGCCATTGTAGCAGGTGAGACAGAAGAAGCAGTTGACAAGGCTCTGAAAAGGATCAAGGTAAAATACCGTGTGGAAGATCCAGTTCTTGATATCCACACAGCCAAAGATAATCCGATCCTGGTCCATCCAGAGGAGGACTGGTACATGCCGATCCCGGCAGGTGGAGATAACAGGAGAAATCTGTGTTCTTCCAATGTGGAAGAAGTGGGAGATGTAGATGCCATGCTGGAAAAATGTGCCTACACAGTAGATCAGGTGTATCATACCAAGGCGAACCAGCAGACTATGATGGAGACTTTCCGTACTTACTGCTATATGGATCATTTTCAGAGACTGACAGTGGTTTCCTCCACACAGATTCCGTTTCATGTCAGACGAATCGTAGGTAATGCCCTGAATATCCCGTCATCGAAGGTGCGTGTGATCAAACCTCGTATTGGAGGTGGCTTCGGTGCAAAGCAGACTTCAGTCAGTGAGGTGTATCCGGCACTTGTAACCTGGGTCACAGGCAAGCCGTCCAAGATTGTTTTTTCCAGAAAGGAATCTATGATCGCTTCCTCTCCGCGTCACGAGATGGAAGTTCATATCCGCATGGGAGCTGACGAAAACGGTATCGTAAAGGCTATTGATCTTTATACTCTTTCCAATACAGGAGCTTACGGCGAACATGGACCGACAACGGTGGGACTTTCCGGCCATAAATCCATTGCTCTTTACAGGCATACGGAAGCGTATCGTTTTGCCTATGATGTTGTGTATACAAACATGCAGGCAGCAGGAGCGTATCGAGGATATGCGCAACCCAGGGCATTTTTGCAGTGGAATCTGCTGCAGATGAGCTTGCTCACAAGATGGGAATGGACCCTGTAAAATTCCGTGAACTGAATATGCCGATGGAGGGGGAAGCACTTCCCGGATATCCGGATGTCCCAATCAACGGAAGCTGTACTATGGATAAATGTCTGGCCCGTGCAAAAGAGATGATCGGATGGGATGAGAAATATCCGTTTCGCGACATGGGCAACGGCAAAGTCCGCGGAGTTGGTATAGCCATGGCTATGCAGGGCTCTTCCATTGCAGGTCTTGATGTCGGCGGTGCTGATATCAAGCTTAATGAGGATGGTTCTTATACACTGGCTCTTGGGTGCTCAGATATGGGAACAGGATGTGATACCATCCTTGCACAGATGGCAGCAGACTGTCTGGATACAGATATGGAGAATATAGTTGTATTCAGTGTGGATACAGATATATCACCGTATGATTCCGGTTCCTACGCTTCCTCCACGACCTATGCAACAGGAAATGCAGTTATGCAGGCCTGTGCGGAGCTCAGAAAAAGGATACATTCTTTTGGTGCACAGATGCTTGAGGTATCTGTGGAGGAGTCTGATTTTGACGGAACAGCTGTCCGCACAGAAGATGGAAAAGAAGTAACCTTGCGTCAGATCGCACTGAAGGCAACTGCCGGTATCTGCAGCGAGCTTCAGGTTGTGAAAGAATATTCATCCCCGATCTCACCGCCTCCGTTTATGGTCGGGGCAGCAGAAGTGGAGATCGATAAGGAAACCGGACAGATCGATGTGATTGATTATGTTGGTGTGATTGATTGCGGAACACCGATCAATCCGAATCTTGCAAGAGTTCAGGCTGAGGGAGGAATCGGTCAGGGTATTGGAATGGTTCTTTATGAGGATGTGCAGTACACAGAGAAGGGTAAGATCCGAAATAATTCCTTTATGCAATACAAGATTCCGAATCGTATGGATATTCCAAGCGTACGCATTGAATTTGAGAGCAGCTATGAGAAGACAGGCCCTTTTGGTGCGAAATCGATCGGTGAGCTTGTAATCGACACGCCATGCCCGGCTATTGCAAATGCTGTATACAATGCAACAGGAGTACGGGTGCGAGAGCTTCCGATCACACCGGAGAAAGTTGCCATGGGAATCCTTGCCATGGAAGCAGGAGAGAAAGAATGAACATTGTGATCAAGGGTCTTCTGGTCATTTTATGGCTATTGGCTGTCCCAGGGGCAGCCGGTGGCATAGTTCTCTTTGAAAATGAAAAGAAATCACCGGGAATGTGCCTTCTGGCAGGATATCTTTTGATGTTCTCAGTAGCAGAATTGATGATTTTACCTATGATATGGGCAAATCTTCCTCTTCATATTCTGAAGTACAGCTTTGCCGGTGTTATGATAGTTTTGGCGTTGGTCGGAATGATTCTGCTGTATAAAGATAAAAGACATAAAAGTTTCGGCAGCGGGAAACGCAGAAAAATATCTGTGTATTTTCTGGTGGCAGCAGTATTGATCTTTTTTCAGCTTGGGGCAGCTTCGTATCTGGCACATATGGATGCTGATGATGCTTTTTATGTGGCAACAGCCACGACTGCTGTGCATACAGACACGATTTTTTCTGTAAATCCTTATACAGGTTATGCTTATGTGCATTTGCCAAGTCGCTATGTTCTGTCACCATTCCCCGTATTTCTGGCAGTGATAAGTTCGCTTTGCAGGTTCCATCCGGCAATTGTGGCGCATACGATATTTCCGGCACTGTTTATTTTTATGGCATATGTGGTGTTGTACCAGTATGCGAAAGAATGGTTTCCAGAGGAACAGAATGCCAGAGGGATCTTTATGATATTCTGTGCTGTGATTATATGGTTTTCCGGATATTCGATTTATAACTCTGAAAATTTTCAGATGATCCGCATCTGGCAGGGAAAAGCATGCATGGCGTCAGTTTTTCTTCCGTTGCTTTTGTATCTTGGTATGTGTATCATAATGAAGAAGCAGAGAGAATACTCCTGGATCATGCTTCTTATGACTGATATTTCCTGCTGTCTGCTTTCTTCCATGGGGATCATGCTGGCATGCATTATGCTGGTGATACTTTTGGTCATGGGCCTGGTGAGATACCGTGATCTTCAGAAAACGGCATGTGCTGCATTATGCTGCCTGCCGTCGCTGCTTCTTGGTGCAGTGTATATTATGATCCGATAGGAGAAAACAATGAAAGAAATATTTACATGGACGGTCACTATATGGAATATGTACTGGGGAACCGGCTGGATACAGTATCTACTTGCACTTGGAGGCATTTGTATTCTGATTTTTGGAAGAAAAAGTAAAATAGGTCTGAGACTGCTTTGGTATACGGCATTTCTTCTGGTATTGTTTTTCTGCCCGGTATCAGCTGATGATCATGCGTTGCATCGGCAAAGATGTATATTGGCGTGTGTTATGGCTTCTGCCTGTTGTACCACTGATCGCAGGTGGTTTTACAATATATGTAAGTAAAATTGGAAACCGTATAGTACAGATGGGACTGATCATCGTACTGTCAGCGGCAGTGGTTGTTTCCGGAACAGGAATGATAAAAGCCGGGAATTTTGAAAAGGTTTCTAATCGTCAGCAGGTGCCGGATGAAATTGCAATGATCTGCGAGCGGATCAATAATGACAGAAACGGAAATGAAATACGGATCGCAGCAGATGAATATGCATCTTCGTATATCAGAGTGTATGATCCGGCACTGAATATGGCGTACGGACGAAGAGGTGCAGGTGCTGTTGACAAGAATGCGAAAAAACTTTATCAGCAGATCAATGCGCCGGTTCCAGATGGAAAAAAAATTTCAAAACTTGCGGATCTAGTGAAATGTACATATGTGGTCATGATGGCTGCAGATGAGAATTTTCTTTCAGATATGGAATCAGGCGGCTATAAAATTCTTGGTACCGCAGATTCCTATTATATATTTGTATGCGAGAAGTACAAATAAAACGGATAGTATTTTATGAGCGCGGGTTGAGGTCAGTCCGCGCTCGAAATAACATAAAATGTGTAACGAATATGCACTGTTCAAAAAAATCTTTACAATTTCAGGGTTATGTGTTAGAATTTAAGACAGTGTAAGCCGACTTTGACAATTTCATACCTGATTTTAGAAGTTATGTTTTTCATTATGCACCTGTAGCTCAGTGGATAGAGCAGTGGTTTCCGGTACCATGTGCGGGGGTTCGATTCCCTTCAGGTGTGCTACCCGGAGCAGTGGAACTGTTCCGGCGTGTTGTTATGATAAGGAGGACAAGAACTTGGATGATTTCAGAGAATGGTTATCAGATAACCTTCGTTATTTTATGTTAGGCGGAGCAATTCTGTTAATCGTGCTTGTTCTGATCTTTGGCGTTCGCGCCTGTGTTGGAGGTAAGAAGGGGAATTCCAATGAAGATCAGACAACAGCCAAAAGTAACCAGGAAAATGATCCTTCTTCTCCGGCAAATGATGGGGAGACAGACGAGAAGAAAGACGCCAGTTCCGCAGACAGTACAGAAGCGGAAACAACCATGGAAAAAGCCAGCACGGAAGTAACCGAGCTGATTCAAAGCTACTATAAAGCTTTTGGGGAAAAAGACATTGCAACACTTAAGACGATAGAGGACGGATTCACACCGGCCGATGAGTCACAGATTAATTCAAGGGATTATATTGACGGGTATGAAGTACAGGATGTTTACGCGAAGAAAGGATTAACGGACGATTCGTATGTCGTCTATGTGGTCTTTAACTATATCTGTACGGGAATTGAGACTCCGGTTCCGGCACTGAGTCAGTTTTATGTAGAAACAGACAGTGACGGTAATCTGAAGATCAAGGGAGGTGCTGACGAAGATACAGATATCAGCACTTATGTAAAAAAACTGGAATCTGAGAGTGATGTGAAGGCCCTGATCACACAGGTCAAGGCGGATTATGACGCGGCACAGGAGAATGATTCTGCTCTGGCAGAGTTCCTTCGGGGACTTGGAGATGATGCAAGCGCATCGGCAGAGACTGGAACTATGCTTACAGTTACAGAAGACTGTAATGTTCGTGCATCAGCAGATTCAGAGGGTGAGGTTATCGGTGGTTTTTCTGCAGGAACGGAAGTTGAGAAGAAGGGGCAGGAAGGCGACTGGATACAGGTTGACTATGATGGACAGACTGGATACATATATAGTGGTTTATTAGAATAATAAGGGTGAAAAATGCAGGTTCCATTGCTTGTGGAGCCTGCATTTTTTTACCATCATTTTTTCAGAGAACCATCGGAAGCCAGCTTATATTTCTGGCCATCTACAGTGACGGTGCCTGTCTGCATGATTCCGTCTTCGTCCAGATAATATTTTTTGCCTTTCAGTTTCAGCCACCCTCTCTGCATAATTCCTTTCTTATCGAAATAGTAACGTTTTCCATCAGTGTCAGTGAGCCAGCCGGTGTAAGCGGTTCCATCTACCATAAAAAGCCAGTTGGAACCGTCTGCTGTCCAGACACCATTTTCGGCTTCCGGAGAAACTTTCTGTTCTTCGGGAACAGGAGTTGCTGTTGGTGCTGCTGTTACAGATGCTGAAATATCTGTATGATCGGTCTGATCCGGAATATCTGTGATTTCCGGGATGATCTGAGTGTCTTTTACGGCAATGGATACTGGATTGTTTCCGGAAGGATCTGCTGATGACTGAGTAAAAAGAAGACCGCAGATCAGGCATAAGAAGACAGAAAATAAAAATCAAAAACCGATTGATATGTGAATTACGGCCTGCCATATTTTTTCCTCCTGACATTTGGTTTATTCCTGCTAATCATACAATACCTGCCTGTAAAATACAAGGAAAATAAGCGTTGCGAACACCAGGGAAAAAATATATAATAAAATAATGGACGAAAAAATCAGAATCAATAAATTTTTAAGCGATGCAGGTGTCTGCTCAAGAAGAGAAGCGGACAGACTGGCAGAAGATGAGCGGATCACGGTTAATGGAGAGACTGCTTCCCCGGGAATGAAAGTATCACAGGAAGACAATATCTGTATTGACGGAAAGCCCATAACGATACAGGAAAAAAAGATCCTTATTCTTTTTAACAAGCCAAGAGGGATCGTCTGCAGTACCAGACAGCAGAGGGATGAAATGACAGTAACGGAATATCTGGATTACCCTGTGCGGATATATCCTATCGGCCGTCTTGACAAGGAATCTCAGGGACTGCTTCTTCTTACGAATGAGGGAAGTCTGGTGAACCGCATCATGAAAGCTGGGAATTATCATGAGAAAGAGTATCTGGTAACAGTGAACAGGCCTGTGACACCGGAATTTATCAGAGAGATGAGCCACGGTGTTCCGATCCTTGATACTGTGACGCGTCCCTGCACAGTGACTAAAACTGGGAAAAACAGTTTCAGGATCATCCTCACTCAGGCCTGAACCGCCAGATCAGGAGAATGTGTGAATATTTTGGCTATCGTGTTGTCACACTGAAAAGAGTAAGGATCATGAATCTGAACATAGATGGTATTGAAGAAGGAGAATACCGGGAAATTACGCCGACAGAGCGTAAGAAGCTGGAGGAGATGCTTTCCTCCGGAAGATCACAACAAGAAACGGGAGGAAGGCATGAACGAAGTAGCTATCAAAAAAATGAAAGAACTGGGGGCAAAACTCCGGGAAGCGTCAAAGGCGTATTATCAGGAAGACAGGGAGATCATGCCAAATGTGGAGTACGATGCTCTGTACGACAAGCTGGCAGCTATGGAAAAAGAAACAGGAGTGGTTCTGGCAGACAGTCCCACCGTTAATGTAGGCTATGAGGCAGTAGAACAGCTTCCGAAGGAGGAGCATGAAAGACCGATGCTTTCTCTAGACAAAACCAAGGAAAGAGAAACTTTACGGGAGTTTATCGGGGAACATCCCACACTACTTTCCTGGAAACTGGATGGACTTACCATTGTTCTTACCTATGAAAATGGTGAGCTTGTCAAGGCTGTCACAAGAGGCAACGGTATTGTAGGTGAGGTTATCACCAACAATGCCAGAGTGTTTAAAAATATCCCGTTGAAGATTTCCTTTGAAGGAAGACTGGTTTTAAGAGGAGAGGCTATTATCACTTATTCTGATTTTGAACGGATCAATGAGCAGATCGGTGATGCAGATGCGAAATATAAGAATCCGCGTAACTTATGCAGCGGTTCGGTCCGTCAGCTGAATAATGAGATCACAGCGAAGCGAAATGTTCGTTTCTATGCGTTTTCCCTGGTAAGTGCAGATGGTGTGGATTTTCATAATTCAAGGGAGGAACAGTTTAGGTGGCTGGCAGCCAGGGATTTGAGGTTGTTGAATATCGGAAGGTGACGGGAGATACTCTGGATGCGGCGATGGACTATTTTGCGGAAGCAGTTATAAAGAATGATTTTCCATCAGATGGCCTTGTGGCATTATATGATAATATTGCCTATGGGGAATCCCTGGGAACCACTGCGAAATTTCCACGTAATGCCATGGCATTTAAATGGGCGGACGAGATGCGTGATACGAAGCTTCTGGAGATTGAGTGGAGCCCGTCAAGAACAGGGCTTATCAATCCTGTGGCCATCTTCGATCCTGTGGAGCTTGAAGGTACCACAGTCAGCAGAGCCAGTGTCCACAACATCAGTATCATGAGAGAGCTGAAACTGGGAATCGGAGATACGATCCGTGTTTACAAAGCCAACATGATCATTCCTCAGATCGCGGAGAATCTTACAGGAAGCGGCAATGCACCGATTCCCCACAGCTGTCCTGCATGTGGACGGGATACTATGATCCGAAAAGACAATGAAGTCGAGAGCCTTTTTTGCATAAATCCGGACTGTCCGGCTAAGAAGATCAAATCTTTTGCACTTTTTACAAGCAGGGATGCCATGAATATTGACGGACTTTCTGAGGCTACTCTGGAGAAATTTATTGCAAGAGGTTTCATCCATGATTTTGGAGATATTTTTGAGATCAGCAAGTATAAAGAAGAGATCGTAGAGATGGAAGGTTTTGGACAGAAATCCTATGACAATCTGATCGATAGCCTGGAGCGGGCGAAGGATACCACGCTTCCAAGAGTGATCTACAGTCTGGGAATCGCCAATATTGGCCTTGCTAATGCCAAGGTGATCTGCCGCCATTTTGATAATGATCTTGAGAAGATCCGTCATGCTGAACTTGAGGAGGTCAGTGACATTGATACGATCGGACCTGTGATCGCGGGAAATCTTGTGGAGTATTTCAAGGATGAGGATAACAACCGGCGTCTGGATCATCTGATGAGCTTTCTCCATATTCAGGAAGAAGGACCGAAAGAGGAACAGATTTTTGCAGGGATGAATTTTGTGATCACCGGCAGCCTGGTTCATTTCGGAAACCGCAGTGAAGCCAAGGAGCTGATCGAGTCTCTGGGTGGAAAAGTAACAGGCTCTGTGACAAAGAAGACCAACTATCTGATCAATAATGATGTACAGTCCAATTCCTCCAAGAACAAGAAAGCCAGAGAGCTTGAGATCCCGATTCTTTCTGAGGAGGATTTCCTGAAACTGGCAGGAAGATAAACGGGCTGTTTTATATGAAAAAGTATCAAGGCGGATTCTGCGGGAGTTCGCTTTACATAGATAAAGGAGGCTTAAAATGCCGATTAAAACACAGGGGGATCTGCCTGTAAAAGAGATCCTTGAAAGAGAAAATATATTTGTAATGGATGAGAAACGTGCCATGCACCAGGATATCCGTCCTATTCAGATTCTGATCCTGAACCTGATGCCGTTGAAAGAGGAAACAGAGTTGCAGCTTTTACGATCTCTTTCCAACACACCTCTGCAGGTGGATGTAACTTTTATGGCTGTGGAGAGCCATGAGGCGAAGAATACTTCCCTCAGTCATCTGAATAAGTTTTATGAGACTTTTTCAGATGTGAAGAAGCGTAAATTTGATGGGATGATCATTACAGGTGCCCCGGTGGAGCAGATGCCTTTCGAAGAGGTGGATTACTGGGAAGAACTGACGAAAATCCTGAACTGGACAGAGAAGCACGTAACATCTACGATCTTCCTGTGCTGGGCAGCGCAGGCTGGTCTTTACCATTTCTATGGCCTGGAGAAAAAACCTCTGGAGAAAAAGATGTTTGGCCTTTTCTGGCATAAAGTTCTTAATCGCAAGATTCCGCTGGTGCGTGGTTTTGATGATGTATTTCTTGCTCCTCATTCCAGACATACCGAAGTTCCGATCGCCGATATTCATGCCTGCAAAGACCTCACTGTTTTGGCGGAAAGCGATGAGGCAGGCCTGTTTCTTGCAATGGCAGAAGGCGGCCGTAAGATTTTCGTCATGGGCCATCCGGAATACGATCGCATAACCCTGGATGGTGAATACAAAAGAGACCTGGCCAAAGGACTCCCGATCGAAATTCCGAAGAACTATTATAAAGACGATGACCCGAACAACAAACCTCTGCTCACATGGAGAGCCCATGCGAACAACCTGTATACGAACTGGCTGAATTATTACGTATACCAGAGTACTCCGTATGACCTGTACGGGACACCGGATTTCAGGGAACTGTAAAGAAGCTTCTTTTGTTTAGGACTTAATGCTGTAAAGAATCACAGTTTTTATAAAACTTTAATTGCACATTAAATAGAATGGTGATATAGTAAAATTGGTTCCGACAACGAAAGATTTTAAGATTTCAGCGATGACCGGGCGGAGCGTTTTTATTTGATGTATTCGGTTATAAACTGAAACAGAAAGAAGGAAGAGGGAAAAAATTGCGTAAAAAATCACATATACTGTTAGGCAGATACCTGGCTGATCAGATGTCTGAAGTCTACAGCCTTCAGCAGCACAGAAAAGCATTTTGTCTGGGGAATATCATGCCGGATCTGAAACCGTCATTTCTTACTACAAGACATGAGTTTTTTGGGACTTTCAATCAGCTTCAGAGTAATATGAGAGAGTTGGTGGAGAGAAGCCTGAGGAAGATAATGCCAGAGTGTACTGGCGGAGATTCGGTGAGGTTATGCATTATATGGCAGATTATTTTACTTTTCCTCATAACAGAACATACAAAGGAAGTCTTGCAGAACATAATTCCTACGAAGCTGAACTGAAGAACCGTCTGAAAGAGTGTATTTTAAGCGGCAGGGCAGACAGCCAGCTGGAAGAAGCGAAGCATTTCGACAGTTTTGAGGAACTTGTAGAATATATCCGGGAGCGTCATACCTGCTATCTGGAAAGTCCAAGATGTATTGCAGATGATATTCGTTTTATCCTGAGAGTATGCTATCAGGTGGTGCAGGGAATCTTTCAGCTTTGCATGAGAAGACAGTTTCATATGGAAGAACAGCCGTTGATGGTGGGCTGAACAGTATACAACATAGACTGCAGTGTAATAACACTGCAGTTTTTGCGTTACAGAATGTCTGAAGTACTTTTTGCAAAAATGTGAAGAAAAAGTGAAAAATAGATAAATTGGAAAGGTTATCCTGGCGGAACGGTTGATTTCATAAAATTCCTATGATAAAATAAGTGGAGTTGAACTTTAAGTTATCTAATATGGTTTCAGGCAGACCTTTATTATAGGGGAAGTAAAGGGATGTTCAAGGAAAGAAGGGAGCATCTTAATAAATATGAAGAATAAGTACCTGAATAAGTTTTTGTGCATTACGACGTTATCAGCTATGGTACTGTCGTCTCCAGCAGGAGTTATGGCTGCCGAGGAGACAGGGGTTGTTGTTAGCAACGAAGGTGAGGCAGTGTCTGAACCTGCAGAGACAGAGACGCCAGAGCTGGAACCAACTGCAGCACCGGAACCGATTGAAACGCCGGCACCAGAACCGACAGCAGCACCGGAGCCAACCGCGACACCGGAACCGCAGCCAACTGCAACGCCAGAGCCGACAGCGACGCCGGAGCCAACCGCGACACCGGAACCAACCGCAACGCCGGAGCCAACCGCGACACCAGAACCGACAGCAACACCGAAACCGGATAATTCTGAAGCTGTACAGGCGGTCATTGATAAAATTGCTTCTCTGGCAGGCAAGGATATCACTGTGAAAGATAAAGCACAGATTCAGGAAGCGAGAGCAGCGTACGATGCATTATCAGATACAGATAAAGCTAAAGTTACAAATTATGCTATATTGACTGCTGCGGAGAAGAAGCTTTCCGCAGCAGAAAATAAAGATAAGAAAGATACTGATGACAAGAAAGATGATATTACGGATGGAAATAATGCATCAGCATCTCAGATCGGAAGTCCTGTATATGTAACAAATATGGTTTCTAATCTTCATGCAGGTAAAGATTTTTATCTGGACAGTCTGAAGAACAACTATAATCTTACATTTTCTGATGATTTCGCATCTGTAATGGATCAGATCGAGAAGGAATATAAAGAAAGTAATAAAGTTACAGAGGATACACTCCTGGTACGAAACTGGCAGGATATTCTGGCTGTTTATATTTATGAACAGACTCAGAAAGGGGCATCTTCTTTTACAATGGATGCTTCCTGCAAGGACGAGCTGGCAAAGATTTTTACAGATATGAACCCGATCGTCAGAGATAAGCAGGATATTACCAAGGTATCCTATGGAAACCGCAAGATCAACTATTATATTAAGAAGAATAATATTGCGAAAGAAGACAGAACGGTTCTTAAGAAATATGTGGAAACAGACTGCAAGCTTCTTTGCGCAGTTGTTACAGCTTCCAAGGGATTTGTACGTGAGAGTGTTGGCGATAATGTATCGGAAGATCGTGTGGATGTAATTGCAGCTGCGTATAGTCTGGTAGGTAAAGTTGGATATTTCTGGGGCGGTAAGTCCACAGTTATCGGTAATGATCCGAGTTGGGGAAATGTTGAGAAAGTATCAGCGGAAGGAAGCCGGAGCTCCGGTACATTACGTGCATATGGACTGGACTGCAGCGGATTTGTAACATGGGCTGTAATCAATGGTTATCAGGATCAGGGAATGCAGGAAGTTGTCGGCGATGGAACGTCTGATCAGTGGGAAAAAGCTAGTGTGGTAAGCGAAGCAGATGCACAGCCAGGAGATCTTGTATTCCAGCGGGGACCGGAATCAGGAAGCGATAATCATGTTGGTATTCTATGTGGAAAAACAGACTCAGGAGACTGGATTGCAGTACATTGTTCTTCAAGTAAGAACGGTGTAACTGTTGGTGAAGCATATAGTGCAAGTTTTCGTTATATCAGACAGCCATCTTTCTATGATGATACAGCTGTCGAGGAAACAACAGTGGGAAATACAGATGACGAGATTCTTGATGAGACAGTTGAGACTGCGAATACAGTTCTTACTGATATTGTGAAATCCAGTGCTCTGAAAGATGCTCTGGCGTCTGGAAGTGATTCTTCTGGTGATATTCTTTCAGACTTCAAGAATACTGCACTGCAGGAAGATGAAGAAGAGGAGAATGTAGAGACACTGACTCTGGATCAGGAAGATATTGATGATGCAGTGGATACTTATGATGAGGTAGAAACACTGGAACTGGAAAATTAAGAGACAGCGACTGATGAAAGGGCAGTCTCCTGCGGGAGGCTGCCCTTTCTTACAACCTGTGTAGAATAAAGGAATTGGAATGAAAAAAATATTTTTCAGCCAGATAGCGGTGGCACTGATACTGGCAATTTTTATATATTGTCCCTGTAATGTTCATGCTGGGGCACTGAAAGCAATATGTTCAGCTGCTGAGAGCTTTTTTTCTGATGAACCTTCCGAGGTTCAAAAACTCAGACAAATGGAAATTGTCAAGACAGATGAAGGACATCAGGAATATTATTTCAAGCAGCTTACAGAAGAAGAACAGCGTGTATACCGGGAAATACTGAATGGAATCCGAAACAGAGAAGAACAGTTTTATCTGACCCTTGCAGATGATGACAGTATTGATCGGACATACCATGCGGTCCTGAAGGATCATCCGGAGATTTTTTGGGTACACAACAGGGAAAAGATTTACAAAACAACTTATTCGGATAAAAATTATTGTATGTTTACGCCTGGCTATACATATACAGAAAATGAAATGAAAGAAATCAGGACTGCAATGGAAAAAAGCTTTCAGGAGGTGAACAGCCTGATTCCGGAGGAAGCAAGTGATTATGAAAAAGTGCGTATCGTTTATGCTTATGTGATCGATCATACTCAGTATCAGACGGGAGAAGATGACCAGAGTATCGCTGGTGTGTTTTGGAAAAAATCTGCAGTCTGCGCCGGATATGCAGGGGCTGTTCAGTATCTGCTGGAAAAACTTGATATTCCTTGCATTTATGTGGATGGAAGCACAAAAGGAAGTACAGAAGGACATGCATGGGATATTGTAAAAATTGGTGAGTCGTATTATTATGTAGATACAACGAATGGTGATCAGCCGGATTTTCTTAACGGAGAAGCGGCACAGCTGAAAGAACATAAAACGATCATCTATGATTATCTCTGTCCGTTTCCGGAAGAATATGAGAAAACATATACACCTTCAGATGAGCTTGAAGTTCCAAAATGTACAGCAAAAGATCTGAATTTTTATGTTCTGAACCAGGGGTGTTTTGAAGAATATGACTGGCAGACTATTTATGATTATTGCAAAATGCGGCTGGATAACGGGGCGGCGGTGGTGAGATTTAAATTCAGTAACCAGGAAGCTTTTGATGCAGCGCGAAAAGACTGGCTGGATGATGGGGAAGTACAGAATGTGGCACAGTACTATATGAAGCTTAATGGTTACAGCCAGGTAGAGTATCATTATGGTCTGTTGGATTAATTTTTATACCATATATTTTATTTT
>ENA-OQCN01000164-OQCN01000164.1-human-gut-metagenome-genome-assembly--contig:-NODE-164-length-33732-cov-3.059336_pt1 | contig 33732 bp, 38 predicted proteins | sample MGYA00242497_ERZ504576 | MGnify/ENA primary metagenome ERZ504576 (study PRJEB26092, sample SAMD00036296) | human gut metagenome | host: Homo sapiens | study: EMG produced TPA metagenomics assembly of...
TCTTCTTCTCTCGGAATGTGTTTTTTCTCCGGAGTTATGTTTCCGCTCCGGCTTTTCTTTTCTCTTCCGGCCTTTGTTTCTCCTTCCGGTTTTTCTTTTCTCTCCGTGCGCTGTTTTTCCTCCGGTTTTTCTTTTCTCTCCGGCCTTTGTTTCTCCTCCGGTTTTTCTTTTCTCTCCGGACGCTGTTTTTCTTCCGTTTTTTTTCTTTCTACCGGCAGGAAATCTTCGTCCTCTTCCCAGTCCTCATCGTCAAGATCGTCAGACATGCCACGTCCAAACAATCCCGCACGCACTTTATGGATCTTTGATACGCCGACTTCGTTCTCTGTATCGTTTTCTTCCACATCATCCGGCTCTTCTTCCACTTTTTCTTTTGGTTTTCTGTGGAAAAATCCTTTTCTCTGTGTTTCTTTCTCCTCCCAGTCAGCGTCTTCCGGATCATCTACTTCCAAATCATCTTCTTCCACGCCAGGATTCTCTTCTATATTATCATCTTCTTCCAGATCAGTATCATCTTCTGCTTCCTGATCCTTTCCCTGTTTTTCGGACTTCCAGTCCCAGTCATCCTCTTCCTCATCCCAGTCGTCACTCTTACGTCCTCTCAATAGAAGATTGATAATAATAACGACAAGTACTGCGATCACAAAAGCCATAATTCCCATCATATTTCTGGAAAAAGACTTTTCTTTTGCATATTGTTCAGAGAGATCATTGTATTCCTGCTGGAGATATTCCATATTAGAAACATCTTCCGCTTCTTCTGTTTCAAACTCTGCGTTCTGGTCTGCTGCCTGTCCATCTGTTCCATCCGCCGGCTGGTCTGTTGTCTGACCGTCTGTTCCATCCGCCGGCTGGTCTGTTGTCTGACTGTCTGTTCCGTCTGCCGGCTGGTCTGTTGTCTGACCGTCTGTTCCATCCGCCGGCTGATCAACTGTTCCGTCTGCTGTCTGTCCATCTTCTCTGGTCAGTGTGATCGTATACTGGGCGAGTGCTCCGTTCTGCGCCTTCACGACTACTTTTATCGTATTTGTACCGACCTGCAGATTGTCATTTCCTGTGATCGACTGCACCGTCGCAAATTCATTAACCGGTGTTGCCGTCACTGTAACGCTTGTGACATCATTCGGTACGGTAGCTGTATATTGTACTGTCTTTCCTGTAAAGTCCGGGGATAATGTTCCCGCAGAAAGTGATAACACTTCCAGCGAATTATCTGCGGAAAGTGTTGTCTGTGCAGCAGCCACCTGGATTCCGGCAGCCTTTATGTCTGCCGCAGGTTCTGTCGCAAGACATCCCATGCAGAAAAGTGCAGCTATGAATCTTACTTTTCTCTTCATTCGTTTCACACTCCCTCTATTGCCATCATTACTATGGAATTATATGAGATATTCGAAAATGCGTCAACCTCAAACTCCCTCATTGTCAAATTCCGGAATAAAACTCTCCTCCGCCGTCTCCCCCTCCTGGATAAAACCGTTTTCAATCCCTATATCGATTGCAAAATCAATAACCTCATCATATTCCCGATCCGTGATCTTACGGTTTAATTCCGGATATTTTTTCACGTTAGAGAGCGGTGTAAACTGGTGCATGATACTGATATATATTTGATTCTCATAGGTTTCATGCAGATATTTCAAAACTGCTTTGGAATCTTTCGTGCACCCCGGCAGGATCAGATGGCGCACGATCGTACCACGCTTCATCAGGGAATCCTCCCCGTTTTCAAAAACTGCCGCACCCGTCTGACGCACCATCTCCGCTATCACCGCCTTAGCCACAGCAGGGTAATCCGGCGCATGGGAATATTTTGCACTCAAAGCGGTATCAAAATACTTAAAATCCGGAAGATAGATATCCACAATTCCTTCTAAAGAACGGATCGTATCCACATTTTCATAGCTGCTGGTGTTATAAACGATGGGTATCTTTAAATTCTGATTTCTTGCAAGCTCTACCGCTTTTATGATCTGTGGTACAAACTGCCCCGGTGTCACAAGGTTGATATTATTTGCACCCTTTCCTGGAGTTCCAGAAAAATTTCGCCAAGCCGCTCCGTACTTATCACCTTACCAGCCGTGCCATTTGCAATATTTTCATTCTGGCAGAACACACAGTGCAGTGCACAGCCGGAAAAAAAGACCGCACCGGAACCCATCTCCCCGGAAATGCAGGGTTCTTCCCAGAAGTGCAGTGCCGCACGCGCCACCTTAATCTCTGTGGTCTGTCCGCAGATGCCGCGCTCACCGGATTTTCGGTCCACAGCGCACATTCTAGGACACAATGTACATATTTTCATGGTATACCATCACTCTTTCTATTTAATTTAATGATTGCGCAACCGTGCCTTTTTTGTATGATAGACATTGCAAAAAGAAGATCAAACACAAAGGAGTTTTCTTATGAGTCCAAAAAACTGTATGGTAGCACAGTCAGGCGGCCCTACTGTTGCGATCAATGCCAGCCTTGCCGGTGTGATCGACGGTGTAATGCGTTCTGACATGTATGACACGGTTTATGGTTCCTTAAACGGAATCACAGGTATTTTAAACAACGATCTGACGAATCTTTCTGAATTAATGCAGCAGAATTCGGAATATCTCGACCGCTTAAAGGTCACTCCGGCAATGTATCTTGGCTCCTGCCGTTACAAACTGCCAAATTATTTAGATGATGATTCTTCCTATGTATTCATTTTCAAACAGTTTGAAACTTACCATATTGATGCCTTCTTTTATATCGGCGGCAACGATTCTATGGACACCGTCTTAAAGCTCTCCGAATATGGCAAAAAAATCGGCAGTCCGGTGCGTATTGTCGGTATTCCAAAGACCATCGACAATGATCTCTGTGAGACAGACCATACACCAGGATTCGGTTCTGCCGCAAAATATATCGCATCTTCTCTTTTAGAAATCGCACATGACACATTTATCTATGCAGTCAAAAGTGTGACGATCGTGGAAATCATGGGACGTGATGCCGGATGGCTGACCGCTGCTTCTGCACTGGCAAGAAACGGTTATAATACAGCACCACATCTGATCTATCTCCCGGAGGTTCCATTTGACAAAGAGGACTTTTTACTGGATGTAAAGCGTATGCTTTTCGAGCGCAATAACGTGATCGTTGCCGTATCTGAAGGTATCCGCGATGCTTCCGGCAACTATATCAGTGCTTCCGAAAGTTCTGTTGACACCTTTGGTCACAGCCAGTTAAGCGGAGCCGGAAAAACACTTGAATTTTTAGTCAAAGAAAAACTAGGCGTTAAAGTCCGTTCCGTGGAAGTCAACGTATTACAGCGCTGCGCTGCACACCTTGCTTCAAAGACTGATCTTGATGAGGCTTTTACTCTCGGTCAGAAAGCGGTTGCTCTCTCCGAGGAAGGTGTTACCGCTTCCATGGTAACAATACGCCGTATCTCTGATTCTCCGTACGAAATCGCCTATGAGCATGCCGAGATCCGCCACATTGCAAACGAGGCAAAATCAATTCCGAGAGAATGGATCAATGATGCAGGCAATGATGTCACACAGCCACTGATCGATTACCTTTCACCTCTCATACTCGGTGAAGTTCCGGTAAAATACGAAAACGGTATCCCTGTCTATATGGATGTCAGTCATTTAGCAAAACATCAATAAATTTACCGATCTCAACCCACGCTCTTTTAGATTCCGGCAGCATTTTTGCTGCCATCTGAAAGATGTGGAACATTCCTTCATAAATACTGATTCTTACTTTTACTCCCTGTTCTCTGGCTTTTGCAGCCACATCCACAGAATCCGAGAGCAGCATCTCATAGGAACCAACCTGTATCAGCATCGGCGGAAATCCCCTGAAATCCCCATATAAAGGCGAAATATAAGCATTATACGGATCGTTATCCCCAATATAATCTTTATTATAAATAAGGCTGTCCCTTGTTTTTCCAAATAACGGGTCGCGCTCAAAGTTTGTCTCGTAAGATTCCCCGCTCGCCGCAAGGTCTGTCCACGGTGACATGGCTACGATCCCACACGGAAGCTGCTTTCCGTGATCTTTCAGATAATGGCATAATGCCATCGCAAGACCGCCTCCTGCGGAATCTCCTGCGATGATGATCTGCTCGGAAAACCACCCCTGTTCCAACAGATAACAGTATGCGGCATAGGCATCTTCTAAAGCCGCCGGATACGGATGTTCCGGTGCCACACGGTAATCGGGTGTCAGAACACTCATTCCATGGCTGACTTCACAGTAAAGTCCGGCAAACATACGGTATGCATTCCGCATCGCTCCGACATATCCGCCTCCGTGAAGCTGTAAGATTACTTTTTCCGTATTCGGATTTTCTTTTGCCTGTAAATACTCCATGGAGAAATTATCCATCTCGATCACATCTAATGAAAAACAGTCCGGACATTTCCACGGCGGCTCCGAATCCCCGATTTTTTTCCTCAGTTCTCCATTTTTTATCTTTTTCCCAATCAGGTGATCATTTGTCACATGGGCGATCAGGTCCCTCATGACTCTTCCCCTGATACTCGCTTCGCTCTCTCTCATCCGATTGCTCCTGTTCTTTTATTCTAATATAACTCAGCGGTACATGAAATCTTCGTTTCAGTTCCACCCTTGCCCTGCGGTCTCCGATGATCAGTGTTCCAAGAAACAGAAACAGGGAAAACGCAAATGCGATCAGTGCAAAAAGCTGTGCCGTCACGATACCGGTAAAAATCAGTATTACCGGAACAATGCTGCATAAAATCATAAAAATCTGCCACATCATATAGCTCTGCCAGTTTCTGCGGTTTACGATCATACAGATGATAATACCAACATCGACTAAAATGATCGCCGACGGCAATGCATAATTGACAGACCATCCGCGGTAGCCGACCAGAAAATCGATTGCGATCACGATCAGTATCGCCATCAGCGTGAGTACCGTGATTTTGGCGCGGTAACCTGTCTTTCCAAGAATTGCAAAACGGATCAGCATATATCCGTAAAAGAATCCAAGCCCCGTGATCGCACTCCATGCAATCTGTGACTCGGTGACCACATTGATATAAATGAGCAGCACCTCAACCAAAAGTGCACAAAACAGATAGATTTTACTGATCATTGTCATTTTCCGGGTGTGCACTCTCACATCCGGGTACATATTCTCCACTTCACCTGTGTATTCTAACACGGATCCGCAGAGTGGACAGCGCTCTGTTTCATCTGATATCTCCACATTACAATTTCTGCATTTACTCATAATTTACTCCATTACTCTTTATTTCTACCGCAATCCCGTCCGAGGCTATTTCCGGAAAAATCCACGCTGCACAGACGCATCGACAAGATCATAACTGAAACTGAATACAAGTGTATCCCCGTAAGAGCAGATCGTTCCTTTCAGATGCTGCCCCTTTGACATGGCAAGAAATGCATGAAACATTTCCACATAAGGGCGGTACTCTTCTGTCACGGAAATATTGCCGATATTTGTGATCGTCGCAGTATTGGCAAGTGCAGAAGTTGTATATACATACTTCATTGCAAGGTTTTTCAGGAAAAGCGGCACAACTCTTGCAATCAGCAGTTTTTCATTGGAAACGTTATAGGAAAACAGCTTTTCAAGATTTTCCCGGTTGATCTGGCTTCGCAGGCTTTCCTTCACGATTGCAGCCACCTCTGCAAACGTATAGGTCTCTTTGGTCGGATGAAATTCTGCGGACACCATGACAAAAAAGTTTTTCGTGGTAATAGAATTAAAATACGGCCGCAGATTAACCGGCACCGCAACACGGATCGGACACTTTGACGGCATGCCGTGCAGACATTCTGTATAAACGCTCCAGATGTACACACTTACCAGATATTCGTTGATACTGATTTCCATCGCATGACAGACCCGTTTCAACTCCGGTATTTTCATATAACCGTGCATCACGCCGAACTCGCCCGGTCTTAACTTTTCTCCACGGATCAGATATGCCTTTTTTGTCTGGTATCCTTTTGCGGAACTTTTTTGTAATTTTTTAAGAAACTGTCTTCCCGGTTCAAAGACGTATCAACACTTAATGAATCTCCCAGCTTTTCCTGCAGGTCTTTATGTGCCAGACGCAGATACTGGTAAGTCAGCTCTTTTAAGAAATTGATTCCTCCCATTCCATCCGTCAAAACATGGAATACTTCCAGATTGATCCTGCATTTATAATAGGTCACACGGAACATATAACTGCGGTTTTTATTCTGCTGGATATATCTACATGGAAAATTGTTCTCCATGCGAACCTTTGGCGCCGCTTTTCCGTTTTCCTCAAAATAATACCAGAACACCCCCTGCCGCAGTCTTAAGTTAAACCCGTCAAACTTCGGAAGCACCATATCAAGTGCCCTCTGCAGTAATTCCGGATTGATCTCCTCTTTCAGTGTAACACTGATCCTGTACACATTGCTCATGCTCTCCCCGGCAATGACCGGAAAAAGGTGTGCTGTATTATCAAGTCTGTCCCAACGGATATCACGGTTTGTCGGAACTCCTTTATTCTGTTTTTTCATATATTCCTCGTTTCTGCATATTTTACAGGCAGGCTGGGTTTCTGTTTTTTCTTCTCTCCCCCCGCTCATAAAATACACAATCTATTGTATGCAATTATAAAATAACCTGACATAAAATACAAGTTTGGGCATATCAAAATTACCTGATATAATGCTATAAATTTTCTTAAAATTCCCTTATTTATTTTTTAATTTATGATTGTATAAAATTTTCCTTCATATTATAATGTTTTTGTAACATCTATAAAATATTTATAAACAAGAAGGATTCACTTATGAAAATTTTCAAACGAACAGTCAGCTTATTTTTAGCTTTCTGTCTCTGTGCCGGGATGCTTTTACTGCAGCCGCAGTCAACGGTATCCGCAGCCGTCAGGAACAAACCGACCACCACTGTACTTCGCATGTCCAGTAATTCTTTCGACAGTTCTGCAATCTATGTCAATCTGCCAAAAGCCAAAGTATGTTATATCAAAAACATCAAAACCAGCAGTAAAAATCTGATTGCAAAAAACACCCACTATTATACTACCAGTTCAGACGATACATACACGGATACCTTTGCGTCTATCGGCCTCTATGCCAAAAAAACCGGTAAATACAAAGTCACCTATAATATCTGCGATAAATCAGGAAACAAACTTTCTTCGGGTAAAGTAACAGTATATGTAAAAAATGACCTGCCAGTCAAATCTGTCAAATTTGCAGGTAAAGAAGTTGTAAAAACAATGAAAAACAACAGCACCTTAAAGCTTGGCGAGTACGCATATATATTTGATAATTCATATTCCAGCGGCAGAAACTATTCTACCTCACTTGCTGCGCGTACCAAGATCACTATTACTTATATCGACAAATATACCAAGCAGGAATGTGAGAGTATTTATTCCATTTCCCGTCTTGCAAAATAATCCAACAGGAGGATATCTGATATGAAATTATTTAAGCAAATTACTTGCGCTGTTCTTACACTTTGCCTGTGCGCCGGATTATTACTGATCCCTTCTGCGCCGGTATCTGCTGCAACAGGTCCAAGCGCCCCAAAGGCTGTAGATGTTTCTTATTACAAAAATTATCCGATGGTCAATGATTCGGCTATCTCCGTACAGCTCGGTACAAACGGAAAAAACATCAAAAATATCAAAACATCGAGCAAAAACCTGAAAGCCAAAGTAACAAGACTTTCACTTTCCAGCTCCAGTAATTCCGGATACGTTGGTGTCTATGCCAAGAAAACCGGTAAATACACAGTATCTTTTGATGTATATAATGCACAGAATAAAAAGATTAAAAAATTTACTGTCAAAGTCAATGTAACCGAGCCGACATTCTCTAACAATAGTCCTTTTAAGAGTGTAACTTTTAACAACAAAGAATATGATTACGCAAAGGCAGTCTACAATAAAAATTCTGTCAAAGTCAATGTCAAAATGAACAAGGGTTATAAATTAAAGAAGATCGAATACTCTACTTACAGCAAGCCAGTTGCAAAAACAAATTCTTCCTATTCAACCACTTATTCAAACTCCGAGATAACAAAAAAGGTAAAAAATGGAAAGAGTATCCAGTTAGGACATTATGGATACTATTACGGACATGACTACTCTTACGCATATGGTACTTACTCTTATGAGTCATACAGCCGTGATGGTGATATTATGGCACCGACAATCGTGAAAATCACATATCTCGATAAAAATAAAAATACGATTTCTACCTCGTACACACTGTACCGTATTGCAGATGATGTAAAATAACAAACTCAAAGGTCACAAAAAAAGAGGAACCTGTCACGAAACAGGTTCCTCATTTTTTATTCATTATTAAATTATATTCTATTCTCTTTTATCTCTCCAGCGGATATTTCTCTGTCAGCGATTTTACGATTGCACACGCTTTATCAGCTGCCGGTTCACCCTCCTTGATCATCATGGCGATTGCCTCTGCAATCTGATCCATATCCTCTGTGTTTAGTCCACGGGAAGTAACTGCCGGCGTTCCAAGACGTACACCGCTTGTTACGAATGGGGATTTCGGATCGTTCGGGATCGTATTCTTGTTGCAGGTAATATTGACAGAATCGAGAAGTTTCTCCACTGCCTTTCCGGTCTGATCATAATTTGTCAGATCAACAAGCATCAGGTGATTGTCTGTACCGCCGGATACGATTTTAATATCACGGCTTAACAGTCCCTTGCAGAGTGCCTGTGCATTGTCAATGATATTCTGCTGGTATACTTTAAACTCCGGCTGAAGTGCCTCCTTAAAGCAGACTGCTTTCGCTGCGATCACATGCATCAAAGGTCCGCCTGGATTCCAGGGAAAATAGCTTTGTTAAAGTTATATTTGTCTGCGATTTCCTGACTGGATAAGATCATACCTCCACGCGGTCCACGCAGTGTCTTGTGTGTTGTGGTTGTGACAACGTGTGCATACGGGATTGGGCTTGGATGAAGTCCTGCAGCGACAAGTCCTGCGATATGTGCCATATCGACCATCAGAACTGCTCCGCATGCATCTGCGATCTCACGGAATCTCTTGAAATCAATGGTTCTCGCATAAGCACTTGCACCTGCATGATCATCTTCGGCTTGCACTCCATCGCGATCTCTTCTACTTTGTCATAATCAATAAATCCCTCGTCATTGACACCGTAAGGTACAATGTGAAAATAAGTACCGGAAAAGTTTACAGGGCTTCCGTGTGTCAAATGTCCGCCGTGATCTAAGTTCATTCCCATGACCGTGTCACCCGGTTTTAAGATGGCAAACTGTACAGCCATATTCGCCTGTGCACCGGAATGTGGCTGTACGTTCGCATACTCACAGCCAAACAGCTCTTTCGCACGCTCTCTTGCAAGTTCCTCTACAACATCCACACACTCACATCCGCCGTAATATCTTTTCCCCGGATAACCTTCTGCATATTTATTTGTAAGAACACTGCCCATCGCCGACATCACTGCCTTGCTTACCCAGTTTTCGGATGCAATCAGCTCAATATGACTGTTCTGACGTTCAAATTCATCGGTGATGGCATTTGCCACTTCCATATCAACTGCCTGAATATCTTCCAGTGTATACATAATCCGTAATTCTCCCTTTCTTTGCTGTTTGATCAATGTGTCTTTCTACGAAAAACACTTGTTTTTTGCTATGTTTATCATTATATATGACTTCCTTTTTTTTGGCAATTCCAAATGCCAGAATAGTTATATCAAATTATTATAAATGATATAAGCCCTGACGATAAAGCCAGATGGCACCTGCGATCTGTAAAATGAGGATCAGCGGCATTCCCATAACAAAATACCAGTGTCTCGTCTTGTGGCGGAACACATACATTCCCGCCCACGTTCCGATACTGCCGCCTAAAATGCTGACTAAAAACAACATTCTTTCTGAGATCCGCCATCGATGCATTTTCGCCCTTCTTTTATCCTCTCCCATAATAAGGAAGCCCACCAGATTTAAAAAGATCAGATAAGCTGCGATCGTATCCATATGTTTCTCCTTTTTTCTAAAATAGAATCCTGTCCTACAGGATTCACCGCCTGCGGCGGTGTCGCCTCCGCGACATAATTCATCTCCGACGCAGTGTGATCCCGCCCGGAGGCTTTAAGATTCATAGGACGTAATTTCCTATGAATCTTAAAAGTCCCGGCAAATAACTGCCAGGACTTTCACTTTTCTTCAACAGATCTTATTCTGTTATTTTATTTTTACCAAGATGAACTTCATCACATACCACAACTCGGTTGCAATGCAGATAGATGAATATGCACCGCAGATCATACCTGCCATCAGTGGCAGCGCAAATTCACGAATACTTGCTACACCAAGAAGGAACAGCATAAATACCATAATAAATGTTGTTATGGATGTGTTGATGCTTCGTGATAAGGTCTGTGTCAGGCTTCGGTTTGCTACTTCCATCAGATCTTCCCTTGTCTGTTTTCCATGCTTTAATGCAAGGTTCTCACGGATACGGTCAAAGATAACGATCGTATCGTTGACAGAATAACCAATGATCGTCAGCATACATGCGATAAATGTATTGCCGACTGAAATACGCATCAGCGCATATACGGTAAGTACAACCAGTACGTCGTGGATCAGGGCAATGATCGCACTGGCACCGAAACGGATATCTTTAAAACGGAACCAGATATAGATCAGCATACAGATTGTGGAGATAATAACCGCCTTGACTGCATCCGCACGCATCTCACCACTGATCGTGGAACTGATACTCTGGAATGTAATGGTGGATTCATCTACATCAAAACTGTCTGCCAGCTTATTATTCAGATCATCACGCTCTTCTTTGGATAAAGTACGTGTCTTGATCGTAATCTGAGTTGTTCCCTCTACTTTGTTTGCCTGAATATTGCTGTCTCCAGTTACTTCTTTTACAACCGGGATAATATCATTTTCAATATCTTCGATCGTATATTCTTTGCCGAAATCAGCAGTAGTGGAAGTTCCTCCCATGAAGTCAAGTCCATAATTCAGGGAGTTCTGACCAGATGCCTTATGTACTCCCATACCGATAAATCCGGCAGCTATAACTGCAATAGAAATTGCAAAGAATACATATCTCTTCTGCAGGAATTGATCGTCTTTCTCTCTTTTGCACGTCCGTAGAATTTTTCATCTCTCATTCCTAACCAGTAGAAAGAATAAAGGATCCATCTTGTGACAACAAGTGCTGTAAACATGGAAAGGATAATACCGATCATCAGTGTATATGCAAATCCTTTTACAGTACCGGAACCTAATCCCATAAGAACAATCGCTGCAATCAATGTTGTGATATTACCATCTAAGATTGCAGACATCGCTTTGTGGAAACCATTCTTCATTGCAGTAATCACGGATTTTCCTGATGCAATTTCTTCACGGATACGTGCAAAGATGATAACGTTCGCATCCACTGCCATACCAATACTTAAGATAATACCGGCAATACCAGGTAATGTTAATGTGATCTCGAATAAGTATAAAGTTGCAATCACAAGTGCTGTATAAATTGCAAGTGCTAAAGCTGCTGCGACACCCGGAACTGCATATACAATGATCATAAATACCATTACGATCACAAGACCGATTGCTGCCGCTTTTAAACTGGAGGAGATTGCCTGGCTTCCAAGCTGTGCTCCTACCACACTGGACTCTAACTCTGATAACTGCAGGGAAAGAGAACCGATTCTGATCTGTGTTGCTAAAGTCTGTGCCTCTTCAAAGGTGCTCTGACCGGAAATCTGTGCAGTACCTCCGGTAATTGCCTCCTGAACAGTCGGATAACTGATAACTTCTCCATCGTATACGATTGGAAGTGCTTTTCCGACGTTTTCAGAAGTAACTTCTCCGAAAGTCTTTGCTCCCTCATCTGTCAGTGTAAGCTGTACCACATACTGCTTGTTTCCATACTGATCTGTGGTTGTTGCAGCCTGTGCATCTGCCACCTGGTCACCCGTCATAAATACGGTACCATCTGAAAGCTGGAACTCTAAGGAACCCGGATTACCAAGTTCTTCCAAAATCTTGCTTGCGTCCGTAACACCCGGGATCTCAACGGCGATACGATCATCTCCAACCTGATATACGGATGCCTCTGTACTGTAACTTTCCACACGCTTCTGGAGTTTGTAAATCGTATCACTCATATCCTCTGCGCTCGGATTTTCATCCATGACCTGATAGGTGATCGATACACCACCGGACAGATCAAGTCCAAGCGGAATACTCATTTCTTCCCCAATACCAGTCGATGAAAGAATAATAGATGCATAATAGGCAAGTCCCGCAAATGCAGCGAGAATCGCAACTAATATGACTGCTGCTTTACTCTTTTTCATTTTCTTTTTCCTTCCTGTTTCTTATTTATTCACAATCGGCCTCGGCAGCTTGATCATGATCGCGCACTCAATACGTTTTTTCTGCAATTCACATCCGATATCATATGCCCCACAGATGTCACCGCTGAAATTATACGCATTTGCTGCACATCCGCCGCTGCAGTAGAATCTTGCGAAACATTTTCTGCATTTTTCTTTTGCATAGACATTACAGCACTTAAACTCATCACGGATCTCTGTATTTTTTATACCTTCATCCACATTGCCAAGTAAAAACTTTTCATTGCCGACAAACTGGTGACATGGATAAAAATCTCCCCATGGTGTCACTGCAAGGTACTCGGTTCCTGAACCACAGCCGGACAGACGTTTTGCCACACATGGACCGCCCTCAAGATCGATCATAAAATGGAAGAAGTTAAAATCATCTCCCTCTTTGTGACGTCTTACCATCTCCGCTGCAAGTTTGTCATATTCCTCAAACAGCTGTGGAAGATCTTCCTCTGTGATCGCATACGGTTCACTCGGTTCTGCAACTACCGGCTCCACGGAGATCTGTTTGAAACCAAGATCCGCAAGATGAAGTACATCTGCTGCAAAATCAGGATTGTAGTGTGTGAATGTACCACGCACATAATATTTGTCCTGATGTCTGCTCTCTGCAAATTTCTGGAACTTTGGAACGATCAGATCATAACTTCCTGCCCCTTTGCGGAACGGACGCATCTTATCATGAACTTCCTTTCTTCCATCGATACTTAAGACCACATTTGCCATCTCTTTATTACAGAATTCCATGATCTCATCATTTAAAAGCACACCATTTGTGGTCAGTGTAAAACGGAAATTCTTGTCATGCAGCTTTTCCTGCTCTCTTCCATAGGCAACTAAGTCTTTTACGACCTGCCAGTTCATAAGCGGCTCGCCGCCAAAGAAATCCACCTCAAGATTTCGTCTGTTACCTGAATTGGCAATTAAGAAATCCAGTGCTTTCTTTCCAACTTCAAAGGACATCAGTGCCCTTCTTCCATGGTACTCTCCCTCCTCAGCAAAGCAGTACTGACATGCCAGGTTGCAGTCATGTGCTATATGCAGGCAGAGTGCCTTGACAACCGTCGGGCGTTTTTTGAAATCCATGATATAGTTTTCGTAAGTGTCCTTTGTAAAAAGTGACTCCTCATCGATCAATGTCTGGACTTCATCGATTGCTTCCTCCACTTCCTCTTTGCCGTATTTTCCGGACAGTGCAGATACGATCTCATCCCTTGCATACGATTCCGGCTGGCTCTGATCGATCATCTCAATGACATCATAAGTCACGTCATCCACCACATGAATCGCTCCGCTGTTTACATCTAAAACAATATCATAGCCGTTGTTCTTATACTGATGAACCACTATAATATTTCCTCTCTTTCTATCTGATTTTACAGCAAAACATTTAAAGTTTTCTGCAAATCAATATATTTTTTTCAAGTATTACGGCATTTTAATGTTGCCGATAAAACGTACAAATGACCGCACGCTATGCGAACGGTCGTTTGCAGATTTCACTTATATACGACCGTATGATTTTCATCGTTGTATCACACAGTCATTTTGTATGATGCCATGATGGCATATCCGGCACTCATATGCACAATTTTTACCATGCTATGCATGCCCGGCTGTACCAGCTCAAATCTTATTTGTGCTCGCAGCTCTGGTTTCCTACTGTACAGGATGTTTTGCATGCAGACTGGCAGGATGTCTGGCACTCGCCGCAGCCGCCTTTTTTGATTGTGTTCTGTAATCTCTTGGTATTTAATGTCTTTACATGTTTCATGATGCTTCTCTCCTTTTTTGTAATTTCCGCACACATGGGATACGCCATTTGCCCGCTCCCCGTAATACTATGTATTTATTCGCTTTCGCGCGGAGTTCTGTTAACTTATACAGTATAACATAACTTTTTTCATATGGGAAGTTTTTTTTATTCCGCATCCTTCGGCAGGATAATATTAAAGATGATCGCCACAATGGCTGCCGGAACAATACCGGAACCGCCAAAGATCAGCTGGATGCCCTGCGGCAGATGTGCAAGGATGCCGCTGCTGGATCCGATTCCATAGCCAAGTCCCAATGCGACGGAGACGATCGTGATATTGCGCATCGTCATCGGTTCTTTGGTAATAAGCTGGATTCCGCTGATCACGATGGATGAAAACATCATAACGGCAGCTCCTCCAAGTACACTCTGCGGCATGATTGAAATCAGTGCTGCAAGTTTCGGGAATAAACCACATAAAATCAGGAATACGGCTCCGGATGCAAGCGCCATACGGTTTACGATTTTCGTCATTGTGACAAGTCCTACATTCTGACTGAAAGAAGTATTCGGCAGAACACCAAAAAGTGCTGCAAGCGAAGAACCAATTCCATCACAGATGACACCGCCGGAAAGTTCTTTGTCGGTAGCTTCTCTGCCCATTCCACCTTCCATAACACCGGAGATATCTCCGACTGTTTCAACCGCGGTAACAACAAACATGATCAGAACCGGAATGATTGCTCTCCAGTCAAATACCAGTTTGACCGGCATTAATTTCGGAACGGAAAACCAGGCTGCATTTGCAACCTTATCCCAGTTTAACACCCAGGCTTTTGTGTATTCCACACCATCCGCATTGACTGCTGTTGTCGCAGTACCAGTCCCATGATCGCAGCAATGATATAGCCTGCCACAATACCGATCAGGATCGATGATGCACTCGCCATACCTTTCATCCAGTGTTTCACTGCTACAATGATCAGTAAAACAGCTGCTCCGAGCAGTAAATTTTCTACTGAACCAAGTCGTTTGCCGTATTGCCGCCGCCAAAAGAATTGACGCCGACCGCGATCAGTGACAATCCGATCGACAGTACAACGGTTCCCGTTACAACCGCAGGGAAAAATCTGCGGAGCGGCTTTAACAGAAATCCAAGGATTCCCTCAAACAGACCACCAATGACGGATGCACACATAATGGCTCCATATGCAAGGATTCCTCCTCCCATTACCTGAACCACACTGTTAAACACACCGATAAATCCGGAACTCGTTCCCATGATGATCGGTACCTTTCCACCAACCGGTCCGATCGCAAATAACTGGATCAGTGTTACGATCCCGGCGATCAGCATCGCATTCTGCAGCAGATCGACCTGCAGACTGCCGAACTCCTCACCTGCAATACCACATGCCCCTGAGATGATCAGTATCGGTGTCAGGTTTCCCACAAACATTGCCAGCACATGCTGTAATCCCAGCGGGATTGCCTTTTTCAGCGGGAGTTTTCCGTAAAACTCGTACTCTGCTCCCTGTCTCTTCTGTCTTTCCATGTCTTCCTCCTCGTGCGTATCTTTTTCTGCATGAAACATTGATAATTTTTTTCATTCATGCACATTTTCTTTGAGTATAGCACGCCGCTGATATTCTGCGCAAGTCCTGTCTATATGCTAATTGGCACCCTGACAGTAACCACTAACTTATCATTCCGCCTGCCATCCCGGATGCCGCACATAGAATAAATGTTGTCGCCACTTTCGGCAGTTCCATGGAGACTCCCTGTTTAACCAGCACTGATATCAGGAATAAAATGCAAAAATAAATGGCTCCCGCTGCAAATCCCCATAAAAATTTCTGTGTTTTCATGATCTTTCCCATGAAAAATCCACCGATCACTCCGGAGACGATATAAATGACAACGATTCCCACCTTTACTGCCGATTCACTCAGATCAAACTTATATAACAGTGCAGCCAACAGTAACAGGAACAGGCAGCTTAAAAGGAACATGACCAGCACGGACACCAATACCGCAGTGACCGGATTGTTTTTTGCATCTCTTGTTTTCATTTTTGACTGTATATTCATTGACCACTCCACAGGTTTTCGATTCTGTTTCACTATATGAAAAAACGCAAAAGCTATGCTCTTTTTACATGCTTTTGCGTTTTTTATTTTTATGATCCACCTTTTGCTGACTCTATCTTACAGATATGCAATACTATAAGCTGCCTTGAATGTTCCGCCCTGCGGCAGCATGTTTTCGTAGTCGCGCTGCTGCAATGTGCCGGTAAAATCTGTGGCATCGCATCTTCCGTACCATGGTTCAATGCAGACGAAAGGTGCATTTTTTCCTTCCGGTGACCATACTGCAAACAGCGGGGTGTCAAATTTTACGGTTACATACGGGATGCCTTCACGGTCAAGCAGGGAAACCTCTCCGGTCTGTTTTCCTTCGACCATGTAAGTGCACTCATCAAAGAATCCTTCCGTAAATGTCACACAGCCATCTTTCAGTGCCAGGACTTTATCCTCCATCACCGCCATACCGTCCGGTGTGTTTCCATGATGATGAATAGTATCTGCCAGGCCGCCAAATTTGAGACCATATCCGGTTTTATTTTCCTCTCCGTGAACCGGGCAGTTGAATGCCGGATGTGCACCGATGGAAAAATATAATTCTTTTGTGTCGGTGTTTTCCACAGTCCAGTTTACTTTCACCTCGTTTTTGCACAATTCATAACCAATGTGCAGCGCAAAATGAAATGGATATTTTTCACAGGTTTCCGCAGTATCGGTCAGTACAAATGAGATGTTCTCTTCCGTCTGTGCCTCTAATGTAAACTCCATATCTCTTGCAAATCCGTGCTGTCCCATCGTATAAGTTTTTCCGTCATAACGGTATTCTTTGTTTTTCTGGCGCACCGACAAACGGAATAATACAGGGGATGTTCTGCCCCAGTACTTTTTTATCACCACACCACATATATTCAAAGTTATCTGATTTTCTTTTTACAGATTTGATCTCTGCTCCAAATGAGTCAATCTCCACTTTTAAATTTTCATTTTCCAACGTATATCTCATATCTGTCTCCTCTTCATACAGGCATTTCATTTCTCATCTGCCTGTCACTGCTCATTTTTCATTGCTGTTACATTATAACCTAACTTTTCCATAAAATCTATCCGGCAATCGTTTTATTTTTCACGCTACATACTGATACATGAATACAAAATGGCAGATGCTTCCAGCCATGACAAACAGATGAAATACTTCATGGGAGCCAAACTGACTGTGCTTCGCGTTGAACACCGGCAGTTTTAATGCATAGATCACACCGCCGACAGTATAGATCAGACCGCCTGCAAGCAGCCACAAAAATGCTGCCTGGGAAAGAGTGGCTAACAGTTCCCGGAATACAAACAGACACACCCATCCCATTGCGATATAGATCACGGATGAAAACCACTTCGGGCAGTTGATCCAGAGCACTTTTATCAGCATTCCTGCCGCCGCAATGCCCCACACTGCCGCAAGCAGCGTATAACCCGACTTCCCGCCAAGTACGATCAGACATACCGGCGTATAAGATCCGGCAATCAGGACAAATATCATCATATGGTCGAGTTTGCGGAATATCTTTAAAATTTTATCCCGGACAACAAGCGAATGGTACACCGTACTTGCACCATAAAGCAGCACCATGCTTCCCATAAACACTGCCATTGCCAGAATCGTTGTATGATTTCCATTCAGCGCAGCCTTGACTAACAACGGTGATGTGGCAAATATTGCCATCATCATAGCTATAAAATGTGTAATGGCGCTTCCCGGTTCACGAATCCCTATCTGTAACATAATATGACCTCCTTTTAGCAAAATAGTATTTATTATTTTTACATGTAGTATTTGTTACTATATCTTTTGTATTTTGATACTACTACTTATTATACATTATGTCAATTATATTTATGCTACATTTTTTCTCAATTTTTGCAGGTTTTTGGGAGGTTTACACAAATTTGCAGAACGCATTTTCCTATGAAGATTCGGATATCAAAAAACTGCCGCCCGCAGAATCTTATTCATCCGGGCGCAGTCCTCTGTAACTCTATTCTTTTTTATAATTCGCAGTTATTTACGGTTCTTGGGAACGGAATAACATCACGGATGTTAGACATTCCTGTCAAGTACATAACGCAGCGCTCGAAACCGAGTCCGAATCCCGCATGTCTTGCAGAACCATATTTGCGGAGATCCAGATAAAACTGATAATCTTCTTCTTTTAAGCCGAGTTCATTGATTCTTGCAAGAAGTTTATCGTAATCATCCTCTCTCTGGCTTCCTCCGATGATCTCACCGATACCAGGTACCAGACAGTCAACGGCTGCTACGGTCTTTCCGTCATCATTCATCTTCATGTAGAATGCCTTGATCTCCTTCGGGTAATCGGTTACGAATACCGGACGTTTGAAGATCTCCTCGGTCAGATAACGCTCATGCTCCGTCTGAAGATCAGTTCCCCAGGAAACTTTATATTCAAACTTGTCATTGTGTTTCTCTAAGATCTCAACTGCCTCTGTGTATGTCACGCGGCAAAATCGGAATTTGCCACATGCTGCAAGCGCTCTAAGAGTCCTTTGTCAATGAAGTTGTTGAAAAATGCCATCTCTTCCGGTGCATTCTCCAGTACATAGTTGATGATGTATTTTAACATGCTCTCGGCTAAGATCATGTCATCTTCCAGATCTGCAAATGCGATCTCCGGCTCGATCATCCAGAACTCTGCTGCATGTCTGGTCGTGTTGGAATTTTCTGCACGGAAAGTCGGTCCAAATGTGTAGATGTTCTTAAATGCCATCGCATAAGTCTCACCGTTTAACTGTCCGCTTACGGTAAGGTTGGTCGGCTTATTAAAGAAATCTTTGGAATAATCCACAGTTCCGTCCGGATTTTTCGGAAGATTGTTCATATCCAATGTTGTTACCTGGAACATCTCTCCGGCACCCTCACAGTCGCTTCCTGTGATCAGTGGTGTGTGTACATATACAAAATCTCTCTCCTGGAAAAATTTGTGAATTGCATATGCAATCAGGGAACGCACACGGAAAACTGCCTCAAATGTATTTGTTCTCGGTCTTAAGTGGGAGATCGTTCTTAAATACTCAAAGCTGTGTTTCTTTTTCTGAAGCGGATAATCCGGTGTGGAAACACCCTCGATCTCGATCTGCTCTGCCTGGATCTCAAACGGCTGCTTGGTTCCCGGTGTCGCAACAAGTTTACCTGTCACAATGATCGCTGCGCCGACATTTAATTTTTCAACGTCATCAAAATTTTCCAAAACATTCGAATATACGACCTGAACCGGCTCAAAAAATGTTCCATCGTTTACCACGATAAATCCAAAATTTTTGGAATTACGGATGCTCCGCACCCATCCACCGATCGTCACGGTCTGATCCACATATTCTTCCTGTTTCCGGAATAAATCCCTTACATTTACCATATCCATAATTGAATCCTCCAATCCCCATCTCTTTGGTCTTCTTTTGGGATATTTATTTGATTAATTTGCTGTTTCTGTCTCGGCAGCGTCGACAGCTTCCTGCGGTTCTGCACTCTCTGTGCCCTCAGTACTCTCTGTCTCCGCCGGAGCTTCCACAGTTACATCCGCATTATCTTTGACAGACTGTAATGCAAGATTATCAACATAGACCTGTCTTAAATATTTTTCACCATAAGCTGCATCACCGTAGCCATAGTTCTTATATAAATCGTCTTCAGATGACAGACTGTTATTGCTCATCAGAGTCTGCACATAAGAAGAAAATCCGTCCTCGTCAAGCTCGGTGCCCTCTTTTGCTGCGATCGCACCTGTGATAAACTCCATGGAAATATTTTTCTCCATGCCTGATTTCCACTCCTGACGCACCTCATCAAGTGTCATGTTGTACTGGCTGCTGACGTAATCCTCAAGTTTGGATGCATCTCCATCACAGTAATTCTGTACATACTGTTTCTCATAATCATTGACACGGGCTGTCAGATAATCTTCCGGGATATCCACTTTACAGTTTTCTAACAGGTACTCCTGCACTGCTGTGTAAGTGTCACTGTCCTTATTGCTGCTGGCCTGATTTTCAAGGAATGATTTAATCTGTGCATACATATCATCTACTGTGTCAGCCTGAAACTGTTTCTGCGCAAAATCGTCATCCACATCATCGAGTGTCATCTCTTTCTGGATTGAGTTGACGGTAAATGTGAATACAACCTGTTTTCCGGCAAGGTCTGCATTGCCATAGTTATCCGGGAATGTCACATCGCTGTCAATAACATCACCGACAGATGCACCTTTCAGATCATCTGTAAAGCCGTCGATAAAGGAGCTTGACTGGCTTCCTGCGGAACAGTTATTGTCCACATCGATATTCTGATCCTCGGCACTTCCATTATCAAATGCCACTCCGTCTAATTTTCCAACATAGTCCACGTTTACGATATCACCATCTCCAACGGTTGTTTTGGTATCATCTGCAACGTAGAACGGTCCGTAATAAGAAAACATCTGCTCAAAATAATCTTTTGCATCCTGGTCATCCACATCATAATCGCCTGTGATCGTAACCGGAACCTTGCTGTAATCACAGAGTGTCACATAATCGGAAGGATCCAGATCATAAGAAGTACTCTCATATTCCACTGTTTCTGTTCCTTCTGCTGTTTCCGTGCCGTTTACTGATTCTGCAGCCTCTGTCCCCTCTGCGGTATCATTCTTCTTCCCGCCGCATCCGAGTGCAGTGACTGCCATCATCGTACAAAGCATTAATACTACTACTTTTTTCTTCATAATTATAATTACCTTTCTAATCCTTTAAGACAAGCTTTTCCGTCTAACTTTAATAACATACCACAATTTCTGCAAAAATAAAAGTATGTTTGACAAAAGTTATCGTATATGATAGTTTTTTGAAAAAGGGGAAGAAACTATGGGAAAAGCACTTATATTAGGAAAAGATACAAAACATCTTGACAAAGATATAGAGTTATGCCGCACAACCAATGAGCGGATCAGTGATCAGGCGGCACAGTTATTGATTGAAAATCAGATTCCATTTACGCGGAGTTTTATTAAGATACCATTTTTTCTGCGCGAAAAATACCGGGGTGCACACCAGTTTTATGTCATCCATACCAACCGCAACCGCTATTCCCAGGCAAGACATACACTCGATCATATGGATTCCGTGTTCCGGCGCAGACTGATCGTGAGTAACTATTAAAATCCAGATACCCTTTTTCTTATATCTCACAGACTTTATACAGGTAACTATTCCCCTGTTTTCCCACTCTGTCCACGATTTCTAAATCCGTCAGAATCAGAAGCACAGTCTGTGCAAGCGACAACGGAATTTTTGCAGATTTTGAAAAATCTTTCGTAGTAAAAGGTTCCGGCAGGTCAAATGGGATAAACTGCATATAATCTTCCCGTCTCTCAATACAGACTTCCTCCACAAACTGCACCGGGATCCGGTCGTAGCGCTCACTGCCTTTCTTTTTATCTCGCTCCAGCCGTTTAACAGACGGTACTCCTCCATATCGATCAGTGCAAACCGAAATCTTAAGTTTTCATTTTTTAAAAACGGACGTATTTTATACAATTCTTTAAATGCCACATACGGATTTCCTTTTTTGGGGGACTTGCGCTTCGGTGACATCTCGCCACTCTCCTCATCGATCCACGAAAGCCATTTGACATGCGGGATCGGATAGACGATCGTGACCGGATAGATTTTTAAGAACGCATCCAGTTTTCTCCGCATAACCTGAAAGGAGCGTGTCTGTATCTCAATGATCTCGGTCCCCGTAAAAATGTCCGCCACAAAATTTTCGATTGGGATTTCGTGCATATCCGTATCCGGCGCATAATAATTTTTCAAAACGGCATGTACCGTTTTCTCTGAGAGCGTCCCGATTCCCTGACGCTCCCTGTTTATCCCGATCACTCTGTTTTTTGCAGCTTCAAACCTCAATTCATCAATACACATGACACACTCCTCTTGCAGAATGAAGTCTTATTTTCTCTCCGGATGCTTCATATCCTTTAAAATATCAAAGCAGTCAAAAGTTCTGAAGTAATCATCCGGTGTCTCTGCACGGCGGATCAGCTGGGTGGAACCATCCTCTTTTAACAATACCTCCGCGGAGCGCAGTTTTCCGTTATAGTTATATCCCATGGAGAAACCATGTGCTCCTGCATCGTGGATCACAAGCAGATCTCCCATATCGATCTTCGGCAGCATACGGTCAATGGCAAATTTATCACAGTTCTCGCAGAGGGAACCTGTCACATCATATTTGTGGTCGCAAGGCTCGTCCTCTTTTCCCATAACGGTGATGTGATGATATGCCCCGTAAATTGCCGGACGCATCAGGTTGACTGCACAGGCATCCACACCGATATACTCTTTATAGGTGTGTTTCTCATGGATTGCTTTCGTCACAAGGCAGCCGTAAGGTGCTAACATGAAACGTCCCATCTCTGTATAAATAGAGATATTTCCAAGTCCTGCCGGAACTAAGATCTCCTCAAAAGCTTCCTTGACCCCCTGTCCGATCACGCGGATATCGTTCGGTGTCTGATCCGGTGTATAAGGCACACCGACACCGCCGGAAAGGTTGATAAACTGAATATCACATCCGGTCTTGTCACGCAGTTCCACAACCAGTTCGAACAACTGTCTTGCCAGTTTCGGGTAATATTCATTTGTCACGGTGTTGCTCGCTAAGAATGCATGTACGCCGAAATGTTTTGCACCTTTTTCTTTTAAGATCTTAAATCCCTCGATGATCTGCTCATGTGTAAAACCATATTTGGCATCACCAGGATTATCCATGATGCCGTTGCTCATCTTAAAGACTCCGCCCGGATTATAACGGCAGCTGATCGTCTCAGGAATTTTGCCGATCGTTTTCTCTAAAAAGTCAATGTGGGTAAAATCATCTAAGTTGATGATCGCACCAAGTTCATTGGCAAATTTAAACTCCTCGGCAGGTGTATCGTTTGAGGAAAACATGATGTGCTTTCCGTCAAATCCCTGAGAGTCTGCCAACATCAGTTCTGTTAAGGATGCACAGTCGCAGCCGCAGTCATATTCTTTTAGGATATCAAGGATGTACGGGTTTGGCGTTGCCTTTACCGCAAAATACTCACGAAATCCGGGATTCCAGGAAAATGCTTCCTTGACCGCCTTCGCATTTTCACGGATTCCTTTTTCATCGTAGAGATGAAACGGTGTCGGATATTTTTTTACGATCTCTTCGAGCTGTTCTTTGGTTACAAAAGGTTTCTTCTTCATAATATTCCTCCATTTTATTAAAATACAGCCTGTATCAGCACCATATAAAGCACTGTCCCGACGCCGATACTAAGCAGGTTGTTTCGTTTCCAGACATGAAGCAGTATCACTACTGCCACCGCTATAAACTCCGGTAATCCATATGGATAGGATGTGATACTTACCGCCTTTAAACAATAAATCACCAACATTCCGATGACTGCCGGCGGCAATACTTTTCCAAGATACTGTATCACCGGCGGGATCGGTTTTCCCGGCGGAAAGAATAAAAACGGGCAGAGTCTTGTAAAAAAGATCGTTCCCGCAACTGCTGCAATGATAACAAGTGAACGCGCCACACTAACCGGCATGATGCTCTACCTCCTTTTTCTGATCTAATTCTTTATTCAAAAACTTTCTGCACGGAAGCAGGATCAGCATAATACAGATCATGGTCGGCAGAATAAAATTGTCTGCGCCAAAGATCAGAAGACAAACCAGTCCGCATCCAAGTCCGATCAGTACGCTCGGACGGTTTTTTGACTCCATCCACTGCTCCACCATGATCACGACGAACAACGCCGTCATCGCAAAATCAATTCCTGTCGTGTCGATTGGAAGTACTGATCCAAGCAGTGCCCCGATTGCGGAACCGATGATCCAGTAAAGCTGGTCTAACAGTGCGATTGCAAATAAAAACTGTCCTTCTTCCACATCCTTTGGCACCTTCGTGACAAAAAATAAGGAATATGTTTCATCTGTCAGGGAAAAGATCATATACAGACGCTTCTTCCCCATCTTTGCAAAACGCTCTAATAACGACAGACCATAAAAAATATGCCGGATATTTAACATGAACTCCATGAAAATCACCTGCAAAAGACTTACGCCCGGTGCAAAAAAGTTCACGCGAGATATTGTCCGCTCCCTGCATAACAAAGAACGCTCATCAATATCGCCCACAGAAAATTATACCCTTTTTCCTGGATCATCACTCCGAAAGCATACCGATAAACAGATATCCTGTCATGACCGGTATGGTATATGGAAATGCGGCTTTAAATGCTTTTCCATAGGAGGATTTTTTACTTACTTTATCTTTCTCTATTTCACAATCCATTTTTTATCTATCCCCTGCACTTTATCACTTTAGCTTATCGCACTATGTACTCTACAACAATTTTTACGATACATCAAGACAATTTTCAACAAAAACTTCACTATTGCAAAAACATGTGCTATACTCTTTTTAGTCGCGTTTTACACGAAAAGGAGTTATGAATGAGTATTACCGTTTTAAATTATATGGATCACGCATTAGTCAGCCGCATCAATGAACAGGCTGCAAAGCGTGCCGAAGCTGCAAAACAGTCTAATACGGATGATTTTGCGGCTGCGTTAGCTGACAGTACAAAAGCTTTGGAAAACAGCCAGAATACCTCACAGACCGGTACCACAGGCGCAGATACATCAGGGATATCCGCAGCCCAGACAACTGCATCCTCTGCAAATTCCTATACTTCAGGCGAACTTGACTCTATTTTTGAAGAGGCCGCCAATTCCTATGGTGTTTCTTCTATTATATTAAAATCGATCGCCAAAGCAGAATCCGGCTTCAATCCCTCTGCCGTGAGCAATGCAGGCGCTGTCGGGATCATGCAGTTAATGCCATCTACCGCTGCTGCTCTTGGTGTTTCCAATTCCTATGATGCAAGAGAAAATATCATGGGCGGTGCAAAATATATCAGCCAGTTATTATCCAATTATCAGGGAAATATCTCCCTTGCGCTCGCCGCTTACAATGCCGGCAGCGCGAATGTGGACAAATACGGCGGCATCCCGCCTTTTACCGAGACACAGAATTACGTCAAAAAAGTACTCTCTTATATGGAAGAATTTGGTTCTGCTGTTTCAAATACCGTATCTTCTGTTTCAGATCAGCTTTCTTCTATTTTTAATCTGACCGGAACTGCAAGAGATGAAGCAAATCAGATGCTCGCTGATTTCTTCTCCTCCAAAAATATCAGTAAAGATGCACTCGATATCTTAACCGCTATTTTAAAATTAAAAAATATGATATCTGGTCAGACAACATCAACAGATGTCTCTTCTGCTTTACAGAATACGGATACTACAACATCTGCTGTGGGAAGTACCTCTGAAACCCCATCCGACCGCACTGCAGTCCTTACTTCCATAAATTCTGATTCTGAAACAATTGAAGATATCACAAAAGACATCCCTGTACGCGTGATTCCTTCTGCAGAAACAGATACGGACGAAGATACTGATACTGAAACAAACACAGATATTGATGCAGCTGTCAGCACAGATACTAATGACGATGTCAGTACAGACACTGACAGTGAATCTTAAATATCCTGTTGCCTGCGGATTGCCCGCAGGCAATTTTTATGTCGATCCTATGGATCTCAAAACTTCTGTCTGATCCGTAACTGTTTCATACTTTCCTATATCGTTATGATAATTCTTCAATCTGTCCCTCTAAGTAGTGATTAAATTCTTTCATAAACTGATACACCGTCTTTACATCCTCTGTAGAATAATGGGACAAAAACTCCATATCCCTTTTTTCCCAGCGTTTGTGACGTTTTGCATGTTCCTCAAACAACATTTTTCCTAGATCCGTCAGTTTAAAATAGACTTCTTTTTTGTTCGATTCCAAAGTGTATTTTTCAATCAGACCTTTCGCTAACAGCTTCTTTGTCATTTTGCTGATCGCGCCTCTTGTCATCCCCATATGTTCTGCGATCTTGGTAACATTTGGTAACTCTAATCTTCCAATATAGTCAATACAGTGCGTCTCGGAATAGCCATATTCATCGAGACATTTCCCCTCGGTCAGCTTCGAGAGCATGTCCTGCCGCTCTAACATCAGCGCAAGCTCTTTTAACAGAAGCTCCTGCTCTTTCATACATCCACTCCCTTACATAAAAGCAAATATTGTTTCCTTGTCAACAATTACTTCTGTTTTAATATAGCGCAAGTTTGTTTCCTTGTCAACAATATATGACAAAGATTCTGGGCAAAAAAACAGAGGCGTCAAGATTTTTGTCTCTTGATGCCTCTGATGTTTTTACTGCTTACGCGTCAAAGTGAAATCCTGCCAGCAGCGAGCCTAGGCTGGTGCCTGTCGATTCTGTGTCGGTATATTTTTCCAGTTCTTCCTCGGCAACGCCTGCGGTATCGACCATTTCTTCCTGTAATGCTTTCATGCTGAGGCTGATCTTGTTGTCGTTGGTGTTAAGGACTTTTGCTTTGACTTTCTGTCCTTCTTTTAATACTTCGGATGGCTTTTTGATGCGGCGCTCACAGATCTGTGAGATGTGTACCAGACCGCTCAGTCCGTTTCCAAGGTTGATAAATGCGCCGTATGGCATCAGTGTCTCGACAGTTCCTTCGAGTACAGTTCCCGGCACGATCATGGAGATCTTGTGGCTGCGCTCTTCGGCTTCTGCTTCTCTTGCCACTGCCTTGCCGGATAAAACCAGTTTTTCTTTTTCCGGATCCACAGTGATCACACGCACTTCGATCTCTTTTCCGATCCACGCGTCAGTATCTTCCACATAGTCAAGTGTGATCTGGGATGCCGGGATAAATGCACGGATGCCTTCCAGATAGGTGACAACGCCGCTCGGTACGCTCTCTTTGATGCGGACTTTGACTGTTGTCTCATCTTCCATCATCTGTTTTAATTTATCCCATGCGAGTATATCGTTCGCTTCCTTTTTGGAAAGTACGATATTTCCGGCACCATCGTCCGTCTGTACACAGTTGCCTCGATCACATCTCCTTGTGTACCTGTTCCATGACATTAAAATCAGGATCATTGCTCAGATCAGCAACTTTGATGATTCCCTGCGCATAATATTTTAAATCCAGAGTCACTTCCTCTTCATTTACATCAATGACTGTACCGGAAATGATGTCTCCCTCGTTGATCCTGCGGAAAGAGGCTTCCAGTTCGTCTTTGTAGTCGTCCATTGTTTCCATTTTGTTATCCTCCCATTTGTTAATTCTAATACCTGCAAAACTCATCCACATTTTCTGAAATTGCGAGAGACTGACACATGAAACGAAGGCACGCTTCCGCTGCGTGTCGCTCGCAACGGATACTAAGTGACCAAAATACGGTCACTAAGTACCGGCGGCTCCCCAGCACCTTCTTATTCATTTGTCAGTCTCTCGCAATAGCTCCACATTTTGTTGAGTTTTGCAGAGATCTACATTTTCTAAACGGTATTATAACACACCCGTCCCTAAAACAAAATGACAACTTTGAACAGGTCCCCGTCGACCTCGACGTGGAATTCGCCGCCCTGGGCTTCGGTAAAACTTTTTGCGATCGCAAGACCAAGTCCGGAACCTTCTGTGTTTCTTGAACTGTCGCCACGCACAAATCGTTCCGTGATCTCATCACCGCTGATATGTATTTCCTCAGCAGACATATTTTTTAAGATGATCTCTACAAGGGATGCTTTCTTTCGCACCTCTAAATAAACCCTGCTGCCCTGCATTGCATATTTGACCACATTGACAAAGAGATTTTCAAAAATGCGGTAGGTTTTCTGGTTATCAAGCATTAACAGTACCTTTTCTTCCGGCACATTCCACTTAAGTTCGAGTCCCCGCTCTTTCATCTTATCCACATGTTCAATGCTGACCTGTTTGATCAGGTTTACAACGTCAAGTTCCATCTTATTAAGTACGATATTATTGCTGTTTGCCTTGCTGACTTCAAAAAGATCTTCGATCAGCACCTTAAGGCGCAGTGATTTACGCTCTAAAGTATCAATGTAAGAACGCCTTTCTTCCTCCGTGATGTCTTCTTTTTTCAGCAGTTCAATGTATGTCGTGATGGCAGTGAGCGGTGTTTTTAAGTCATGTGAAACATTTGTGATCAGTTCTGTTTTCATACGCTGGCTCTTTACCTCTTCCTCCACTGCTTTTTTCATACCGGTCTGGATCTGCGCAAGTTCGTCCCGGAACGGATTAAATATGCCAAAATCCCCCTGAATCTCCTGATCAAGATTACCTTCTGCGATCGTCTGCATGGCATCTAACATCGCATGATAATCTTTATTGATCTGCTCATAATGTTTCTTTATAATAAAAAACAGGACGATCGAATAGACAACTAATGCACCGATCCCAAAGAACCAGAACAAGGAACAGGCTGCAAGCACTGCAAAGTTTATAACGACAACTTTTAAGATCAGTTTTGTCGTTTCCTCACTGAAATCAATGTGTGTGATCTCCCCGGAGAGTGTGTTCCACCACTGTCTGATCCGGTTGCCTGTCTTTTTAAACTGTTTTTTTATCCATGGGAAGATCTGATAGACCAGACTGTATCTTTTAACATATTCCCATAGTCCGACTGAAAATACCGGTCTCAGCAGATATGCGGCTGCAAACCACATTGCATAGATCAGCCACAAAGTTCCAACTGCAGTAAGTACGCTGATCACAACATCATAAACCTGTCCACCCATCAGTTCATCTGCCGCATCCGAAAATGAATCAAATCCATATGACCAGATAAGTTCCATAAAGTAATTCTGCAGACACAGTCCGCAGATCACACCTGTGACTCCAAGTTCTGCCGCGTAAGCATGTACCTTTCCATCATTTAAGATATTGCCTCCGGCTTTTTTCCCTGTCATAAAAAACATAAATGCGATCACCGCTACAACAGATGCGCCATACAATGGAAGTGCCCCATTAATTTTATAGGCGGACAGCTTTTCAAAATAATCTTCTTCCTCATCACTGCCAGAATCATAAAGAATATTTTCAGATGCTTTCTCTTTGGAAATACCGATCACAAACTCTATATTTTCCGGTCCTTTGAGCACGGGCATGTCTGTTGGATTAAAATACTCTTCCAGATTAGTTTTTAACAGTTCACTGCGTTCCTGTGCCCCTAAGGATTTTACTAAAAGATCGCCGCTATTTTCCCTGTCTGACAGCAGAGGAATTACTTCCATCGCCCCGACTTCATTAAATTTTACCGCAAACAATTCGCTGTAATATTGTGCCAGTTGTTCACTGACATCCTTTTCCTCTCCACCGAGTACGCTCTCTAAATTCTGCGTTGTATTTTTCAGTTTACTTCCATCTTCGGATTCCATGACGCAATAATCAATCTGGGAACGGATTTTTTCAAACTGACTGCTCCATTCATCCATCACCGACAATACTTCATCATTGGTTACCTGCTCTAATTGTTCCTGTGACTCCCACCTGTCGGTTTCATCCGCTTTTGCATAAGATGCGATATAAAGATCTGTTGCTGACATCTCCGTCTCACTCTTCTGATTCTGATATTCCAGATCGAGCAGATAAAATCCCTCATACAGATTTTTCAGAAACTGTGTCCGAATCTGCGTATCACTGTCTGCACCTGTTTTTGCTGCTTCTGTCTTTTGCATCCAGTCTTTGCTTCTGCGATTGATTCCCGGATAGCATAAAAAATTGATAACTGCTAAAACAAGAAGAAACCCTGCTGTTATCACAATCCCCGCCTTACGGCTGTTTTTCCATTTTATATCCAACGCCCCACACCACCTTTAAATATTTTGGTTCTCTCGGATTGATCTCGATCTTATCCTGATATTTCTCACATGCACCATAATCGTATCCGTATTGATCGCTTTTTCATTCCAGACACGCTCGTAAATCTCGTCCGCCGAATAAACTCTTCCCGGATTTTTCATCAGAAGTGCTAAGATTTTAAACTCAATCGGTGTCATTTTTACCGGTTTTCCATCCACAAATACTTCTACCGTATCTTCATTCAGCTCAATTCCGCCAATGATATGTACCCTGTCATTTTCCTTTTTCTCCTGACTTTTGTTGTTAAACTTTGTATAACGCCGGATCTGGGAATTGACGCGCGCCATCAATTCTAACGGCGTAAATGGTTTTGTCACATAATCGTCCGCTCCGATGTTCAGCCCGATCACTTTATCTGTCTCCTCTGATTTCGCCGAAAGCATAATTACAGGAAAATCATGATGTTCCCTGAGTTTTAATGTCATTGTTACCCCATCCATACGCGGCATCATGATATCAACGATCGCAAGATGTATCTCCTTACTCTCAATAATCTCTAAACCTTCTATACCATCTGCCGCCTTATAAACGTTATAATTCTGGCTTTTTAAAAATATCTCGATTCCATCACGGATCTCTTTGTCATCTTCTACGATTAAAATATTGTACTGTTCCATTATTTTTGTCTGTGTGAAAGATTTTCACACTTCTCCCCCTTTTCTTTCTGTGCCGCAGATATTCCTTTTTGCCACACTTCCTATCAGTATATCATTTACCTTATCAAAATGAAACAAATCTTATGTTATTTCCGGCACACCTGAATTATTTCTGCTCTTATCCTCCTTTGTGTATTATCTTACCTTCCGAATGCAAAGAACGCCCGCAGAAAAAGATAAAGATTTTCAAAAGATTTACTTTACATTTTCCTTAATTTCTGCAAAATTTTCTTTTTTTCTCTATATTTTTTGCATTTTGCTGATAGGAGTGTTAGAATACAAATGTTATTAAATTTTCGAGGAGGTTTACTTATGGACAAGAAAACAACAGGAATCGTTTCCTACATCACGCTTATCGGCTGGCTGATTGCATTCTGCGCCGGTGACAAAGAGGGTGCAAAATTTCATTTAAACCAGTCACTGGTGTTATACCTTGCATCCCTGATCAACAGCATTATTATTTCGCTGTCTATTCCGATCTGTGGATGGGCTGTCAGGCGGCATTCTCTCCATTGTATTCTTTATTTTCTGGATCATGGGATTAGTATATGCCTGCAAAGATGAAGAAAAAGAGCTTCCACTTTTAGGAAGTATTAAGATTTTAAACTAAGATATTAAAAAAACATTATTATGTAAAAACCCGGCTTTAAGGTTCATGACCCCAAAGCCGGGTTTCTTTTTCTGTGCACAGACCTGCCTGCTAAAACAGGCAGTCTGCTATCTTATACGATTTTCTTATACCTCTACGGTAATTTTGTCTAAGTGCCAGATATCATCTACATATTCCTGGATCGTACGGTCAGATGAGAATTTACCGGCATGTGCGATATTTAAGATTGCACTCTTTGCCCAGCCTTCCTCATCTTTGTATGCTTCCATGACGCGTTTCTGTGCATCTGCATAGGAACGGAAATCTTTTAAGATGAAATAGGTATCTGCAAACTGTGTACACTGTGTATTGAGCAGTGAGTTGTAAAGGTCACGGAACAGCTCAGGATCGTTCGGTGAATAGAATCCGTTGATCAGCTGCATCAATACCTTGCGGATATCCTGATCCGTATTAAAGATCTGCATTGGATCATAATCACGGTTTCTCTCATGCGCAATGACTTCATCGGAACTCATACCGAAAATAAATGCATTTTCTTTGCCGACTTCCTCTACGATCTCAACATTTGCACCATCCATCGTTCCGAGCGTCAGCGCACCGTTTAACATGAATTTCATGTTACCGGTTCCGGATGCCTCTTTACTAGCTGTGGAGATCTGCTCGCTGACATCTGCTGCCGCAAAGATCCACTCTGCGATCGATACGCGGTAATCTTCAATAAATACGACTTTGATCTTGCCGTTAATGCTTCTGTCATTGTTGATAACGTCCGCCACATTGTTGATCAGTTTGATCGTAAGTTTTGCGTTCTTGTAGCCTGCTGCTGCCTTTGCACCAAAAATAAAGGTTCTCGGATAGAAATCCATATCCGGGTGCTCTTTTAATTCATTATACAGATACATGACATGTAAAATATTCAGCAACTGACGTTTGTATTCATGCAGACGTTTTACCTGCACATCAAAGATGGAACGCGGATCTACTTCGATGCCGTTGTGCTCTTTGATGTATTTTGCAAGACGCAGTTTGTTCTGATATTTGATATTCATGAACTCCTGCTGTGCTTTTTTATCGGTTGCATAGATCGCCATCTTCTCAATATGGGAAAGATTTGTGATCCAGTCGTCACCGATATGTTCACTTACCCAGTCTGCAAGAAGCGGATCGCCATGCATCAGGAATCTACGCTGTGTGATTCCATTCGTCTTGTTGTTGAATTTCTGTGGGAACAGCTCATAGAAATCGTGAAGCTGCTCGTTCTTTAAGATCTCCGTGTGAAGTTTTGCCACACCATTTACGGAATATCCTGCTGCGATTGCAAGATGTGCCATTTTTACCTGACCATCGTAAACGATTGCCATACGTGCAACTTTACCGTTATCTCCCGGAAACTCTGCCTGGATCTGTAAAATAAATCTGCGGTTGATCTCCTCAACGATCTGATAGATACGCGGAAGCAGTCTTGAGAAGATCTCGATCGGCCATTTTTCAAGTGCTTCTGCCATGATCGTGTGGTTGGTATATGCACAGGTCTTTGTCGTGATCTCCCATGCCTCATCCCAGCTTAATCCCTCTTCGTCAAGTAAAATACGCATCAGCTCTGCCACTGTTACGGTCGGATGTGTATCGTTTAACTGGAATGTCACTTTCTCCGGCAGCTTGTGGATATCATCATGATGTTTTTTGTAACGTGCTAATGCACGCTGTACACTTGCAGATACAAAGAAATACTGCTGTTTTAAACGAAGTTCTTTTCCTGCGATATGGTTATCATTCGGATAAAGTACCTCAACTAAGTTACGGGCAAGGTTTTCCTGCTCTACTGCCTTGTGGTAATCTCCCTTGTCAAAGGAATCTAACTCAAAGCACTCCATCGGCTCTGCATCCCAGATCATTAAGGTATCTACCACATGGTTGCCGTAACCTACGATCGGCATATCATAAGGTACTGCTAAAACGGACTGGTAATTTTCCTGTACGAAACGGGTCTTTCCTTCCTCCGTCACTTCCGCACGGACATAACCGCCGAATTTCACCTCATAGGAATATTCCGGACGGCGAAGTTCAAACGGATATCCGTTCTTTAACCAGTTATCCGGCACTTCCACCTGAAAACCGTCTTTGATCTTCTGTTTGAACATACCATAACGGTAGCGGATACCGCAGCCGTAAGCTGCGTATCCCAAGGTTGCCAGAGATTCCATAAAGCAGGCTGCAAGACGTCCGAGTCCACCATTTCCAAGTGCGGATCCGGCTCCTGATCCTCGACCTCATCAAGTTTAAACCGA
>ENA-OQCN01000165-OQCN01000165.1-human-gut-metagenome-genome-assembly--contig:-NODE-165-length-33647-cov-3.410591_pt1 | contig 33647 bp, 39 predicted proteins | sample MGYA00242497_ERZ504576 | MGnify/ENA primary metagenome ERZ504576 (study PRJEB26092, sample SAMD00036296) | human gut metagenome | host: Homo sapiens | study: EMG produced TPA metagenomics assembly of...
TTTTAACTTATAGAATTTTATTCATAGAAAAATTTTTGGTTGGTTTATTTTTATATTAAGAAATAAAATAAAAAAGTTAGCTTTTTCTTGAAATCAAAAAAAACGTAAATTATAATAAAATTTATCTATAAAGGCAGGTGAAAAAGTGTGAAACAATTTAATCAAGATAATATGAAAAGTATAAGTGATTATATCAACAATTTTTATGAAGATAATCCCTTTACAAAACATTTAGGTGTAGATATTGTTTCGATTGATAAGGGTAATGTATGTGTTAGTCTGACAATTAAACATGAACATACAAATGTTTATGGCATAGCTCATGGTGGTGTGATTATGTCCCTTTGCGATATGGCTATGGGCGCAGCCTGTCTTAGTGTGGGAAAAAAAGTAGTAACTTTGGATTTTAATATTAATATTTTAAAATCTATTGATATGGAAGATGTGGCTATTGTAAAAGGAATGATTATTCATAATGGAAGAAGTACAGTAGTTGCTGAATGTGAAGTTTTTAATAAAGATAATAAATTATGTGCCAAAGCTCGTGGTACATTTTTTGTGATAGGACGATTAGCTAGTGAATGAGATGATTTTTAAACGACTTATAATTTTTAGTATAGTTTTTGTACAAATTTTTATAGCATTTAACCCAGCAAGGGCTATGGATAGCATAGTAGATGATGCTCCACCAGTAGATGAATCAAAACCATATATTCCTGTTACAGCAGATAATCTACAAGATATGACTGCTCAAGCTGCAATTTTGATAGATGCAACTACAGGTAGAGTTCTTTATGAAAAAAATCCAGACGCTAAGGCAATGCCTGCAAGTACGACTAAGATGATGACTTGCATACTTGGACTGGAAAATGCAAATGATGATGACATTGTTGAAGTTGATAAACGTGCTGTAGGTGTAGAAGGTTCTGCCATTTATATAAATGAAGGCGATAAAATAAAAATGTCAGAACTGTTGCAAGCTACAATGCTAGCCTCTGGTAATGATGGTGCTGCTGCTATTGCTTATTATGTAGGAAAAGGTTCCCTAGAAACTTTTGTGCAAATGATGAATGATAAAGCAAAAGAAATTGGCGCTACTAATACACATTTTAATAATCCTCATGGATTGACAGACCCAAATCATTATACAACAGCTAGAGATTTAGCTAAGATTGCAAGATATACATATCAAAATGAAAAATTCCGTAAGATAGTATCAACAAAAGAACAAGAGATACAGTGGGTAAATCCAGCGGAACGAAAAGATATCTATGGTAGTACAAATCGTTTATTGTGGAATTATGATGATGTAACTGGTATAAAAACAGGGTATACTGATGCTGCTGGTGGCTGTTTAGTAGCTTCTGCACAAAAAAATGGTGTTACACTTATTGCCGTAGTATTGAAAACATCAGATAGTAGAGCTCGTTTTGTTGAAGGCAGAGCTTTATTGGATTATGGATTTAAACATATAAAAGAAATGAAAACTGTTGATGAACAGAAATTAATTTCTAGTATATATACGCATAATAGCACTAATTATAAGACTACAGTAAAACCTATACAGCCTTTTACTTATTTAGTCATGGATACAGATAATGTAGATGATTTTTCCTGGAAAATGAATTTACCAGCATATATAGATGCTCCATTAAAACAAGGTGCTAAAGTGGGAACAGTTGATTTATTATATCAGGGAAATGTTGTTGGTAGTGTAGATATGGTAACGACAGAAGAAGTAACAGAAGGATTTAATCTTTTAGGTTTTTTACACAAATTATTTTTTAGTTAATAAAGAGAAAACTTAATAAATGAAGGGAATGATAATATGCAAGCATTACTACACGCTATCAGTGGTGTTTTGACTTTGATTTTTATGGGGCTGATAGGTTGCTATCTAGCTAAGATTGGTTGGATAAACAAAGATAATAAAGCTCTATTGCCGAAATTGGTAACAAATATATCATTGCCTTTGTTTTTTATCTATAATATTACACATGCTTTTAGTCATGACCAATTATTGCATTTAATAACTGGTTCTATCGTGCCATTTATTTCTATTGGTGTATGTTTTATTTTAAGTGTGTTTTTGGCAAGATTTATGTCTAAAAAAGGTCATAGAGGAATTTTTCAATCTACATTTACAACTTCAAATACTATTTTTGTAGGTTTACCAGTAACTATGGCATTATTTGGTGAGGAAGCAATACCTTATACTTTATTGTATTTTTTTGCTAATACTACATTCTTTTGGACTTTAGGAAATGCTTGTATTCAGGCTGATTCAAAAGAATTTTCTTATCAGCAAATGTTTACTTTAAAAACATTGAGAAGAATTTTTTCTCCACCGATTTTAGGGTTTTTAGCTTCATTGATTATTTTAATTTTAGACATTCCTTTACCTAAATTTTTTATGGATACAGCTCAATATATGGGGAATTTAACAACACCACTTGCTTTGATTTTTATAGGTGTAACACTTTATTCCATGGGTTTGAAAAAAATTCGTTTTGATTTAGGTTTAATAGGTATATGTTTAGGTAGATTTATAATTGCACCGCTTAGCATGTACTTATTGTCTTTTATCTTCCCTATACCAGAATTGATGTTTAAAGTATTTGTAATCATGGCGTCATTACCTGCGATGATTCAAACAGTAGTATTATCTAGTCTTTATAATACAGATACAGAATATGCAACATTAGTAGTTTCTGCGACTACATTATTATCTATAATTACAATTCCAATATATATGGTATTATTATCGTAAGTTTTTGTTCATTTCTTTGATGACAAAGAAACGAACCAAAGAAATCACCGCAGATAAAATTTTAATTTTGAAAATAATTATCGCTTCATACAACGCTTAGAAACTCGCTACGCTCAAACATTCAGACTAAAACCGTATTCAGCGATAATTATTTTCAATAACCTTGCGGTTACCTTTAAAATTTTATAATGCGGGAAATAAAAATACGTATTATTTAATTGTAATTAATGTTTATATTAGTTTATGAATAAGAAAAATTATGTGAAATGTTGTACCTATTAGTGGATTTTACAGCAATAAAAAATTGTTTTTATCAGAGTAAAATCAGTATCATAGGGCGATTTTCTTTTTTTACATTTTTATTTAAAAGAAGACAAACATTGCACATATTGAGGAGAAATTTTTATGTCCTATAAGGTTTATTTATTTGATTTTGATTACACTTTGGCAAATTCAGAAGTTGGTATTGTGAAGTGTTTTGAGTTGCTTATGGAGCAGGAGGGGTATCCACTTCGTCCTAAAGATGAGATAAAAAGAACTATTGGTCTGCCTATGAGTGAGGCTTTGTCTATATTGACTGGAGAGGTTGATGAAGCAAAAATACAGGAATTAAAAGATAAATATACTGTTTTTGCTGATTTATATATGACAGAGAATACATATTTATATAATGATACAAAAATGGTATTGAAGACTTTAAAAGAACGTGGGGCTAAAATAGCAATTATCTCTAGTAAAACACGTCGTCGTATTATGCAGACTTTGACTAGGGATAAAATAGATGATTTGGTAGAGTTTATTATCGGTAGTGAGGATAAATATGCGTATAAACCTGCTCCAGATGGAATTTTAGAAGCTGTTAAGCGTTTAAATGTAGATAAAAAGATGTAATTTACATTGGTGATAATATTGTAGATGCTCAAGCTGCTCAAAATGCGCAGGTGGATTTTGCAGGGGTATTAACAGGAAATAATATTAAAGCAGATTTTGCAAAATTTCCTCATGTTAAAATAATGAATTGTTTACAAGAATTAATATAATGTCTTAGATATAAAATTTAAAATAATTATGTAGATAAAAAGAAAAAGTAGTCAACTAAAATATATTAAACGGAAAGGGGAAATTTAATATATTTTTAGATTGACTACTTTTTGGCTATAAGTAATGGATCATCTTCACGCAAAATTAAAGCATGATCAAAATTCAAAAAACTTCCCATGCAGTTTTTTGAATTTCATTACAAGGGAATACCATATTTACGCCAGAATTAATAGAACCTTCTACTTCAATAGTAAGAACACCTGTATGCCCATGAAGATATTGAGCTTCGCCCTTGAAACCATAAAAACGATGTGCATACTGTAAATCAAGTTTTGTAATACTTCTCATAAATAACACTTTCTTTGTAATTTTTATTAATCAATAATCTTTATCCATTAATACTGCATCAACACTTCTATAAAATATCAATATTTTTTAGAAATTTTTATTATTTTTTTACATTTACTTCATTATCCTTTAAAATATACCATTTATAATAAAAGCATATCAGTTAGGAAATAGCACCTCTGGTTATTAGATACATTTATAGAAGAAGAAGACTTGCTATGCGTGGTAGCTCTATCTTCTACAAAATTAACTCCATTTTGAGGTAATAATTATGACAGATTTTAGTAATGTTTTCTTAATCAGTGATATGGATGGCACATTAATTAATTCTAAATCGCAAATTTCCACTATTAACAAATATGCTTTAAATGAATTCACTAAAGCCGGTGGTACATTTGCAGTAGCTACTGGAAGAACCCTCCACAGTTGTAAACAATATATTCCAGAGCTTCCTATAAATGCACCTAGCATATTTTATAATGGCACAATCTTGCAAGATACGAATAATAATGTAGTCTTAAAAACATTATCACTGCAAACAAAAATTCTTTTCAATTTTCTCAAACAATGTTTAATTCATTGTCCTAACACTTGTATAGAACTTCATACTAAAGATACTTTTTACATCATCACTAAAGAAGAATTTGATGACCCTGTTATCAAACGTGAAAATTTATCTTATATCAGAAGTAATCTAGATGACCTTTATGATTTAGATATCTTAAAAGTCCAATTCTAATACAACAAATACTCATACGATATCATGCTCCATAATTTCGCCAAATCTATGGAGATGGATAAAATTGCCAAATATTTTACTTCTTGGTATAGTTATTTTGAATTAATTCCTAAAAATGCTTCTAAAGGTATTATGTTGGATAATTTACGCAAAATGCCTATGTACAAGGATAAAATATTTATCGCTGTTGGTGATTTTGACAATGATATAGAAATGCTTCTCTTTGCCGACTACGGCATTGCTGCTCAAAATGCTACGCAAAACCTTAAACAAGTAGCAGACATCATCGGCGTAAGCTGTGATGAACACCTTCTTTTTCATGTTATCAACAAAATTATTCCTAATTTGGATAAACTGATGATAACAACTCTTCAAACTGCATAAGAAAACCTTCTATGTATAGCCCTAACATAGAAGGTTTTCTTTTTTATCTATAAATTTATTTCACAGCAAACTCTTTATAAGCCTGATATAAACGCTCTAATGCCCAATAAATATATTTTGTTGGACAAGCCAAATTCCAACGCTCAAACCCACTACCTGCTTTACCAAATATATAACCTTCATCAAAATAAAGGCACGCTTTTTGGCGATTACGCATTTCTAATTCTTCATTAGTTAAATTAAATGCTCTAAAATCAAGCCATAATAAATATGTCGCTTGAAGCTGTGTTATTTTCACTTGTGGAAAATACTCTTGCATAAAATCCATAATTGTTTTTTTTATTTGTATCAATGATATTTATGACCTCTGTCAACCATTCTTCACCATATTCATAAGCTAGGCGACAAGCTTCATAACTCAAAATACTACAAGCAAAATCTGCATCAGTTGCTTGTTCTGCTTTAAATAAATTGCGATAATTTTCATTAGCTATAAATACATTAGAAAGTTGCATACCTGCTAAATTAAATGTTTTACTTGGTGCTGTGCAAATAATTGAATGTTCTAATGCTTCTTTAGAAATCGTACCATAGGAAACATGTTTAAATCCCGGCATGATTAAATCTGCATGAATTTCATCTGCTACTACTAAAATATCATTTGCTAAACAAATTTCACTGATTTTAGTTAATTCTTCTCTTGTCCAAATACGACCGCAAGGATTATGTGGACTACAAAGTATCAACATTTTTGTATCTATTGCTTTAGCTTTTTTTGTAAATAAGTCCCAATCAATATCATATGTCATACCATTATTAATCAAAGGTATTTCCACTAATTTTCTTTGATTGATTTCTATAGCTTTATACATAGGATAATAAACAGGTGTAAATAACATCACACCATCGCCTTTTTGCGTAAATGCTTTTACAGCAGTGAAAAAAGCATTTACTACACTATGTGTTTCTACAAGCCATTTTTCATCAACTGTAAAATCATGATGTTTTTGTTGCCATTTACAAACGTTTTCACGATATTTTTTATTCGTACCTGCATAGCCTAAGATATTATCATCTATAAATTTCTTTAATCCTTCTGTGATTTCTGGGGCAAGTTTAAATTCCATATCAGCTACAGAAAAAGGAATTACTTTTTCATCTACTAAAGGATTATTTTTCATTTCCTGCCATTTTTGACTGCCAATGCCAAAGCGAGCATTAATATTTTCTAAATCGTATTTCATAAAATACACCTCTTTCATTTTTAATTATCATATTCCCCCATACCCCCATATAAAAAATATTTTTACTTTCCTAAATTATAGCTTAATGCTTTGATATCCATGATTTTATTTTAATTTTTATTTCTATCCTATACATAGGCTTATATTTATCATTTATAAATAATATAATGATGGCAAATAATATTATTTATAAGGAGGATTTCATCATGCATATTCCTGATAATTATTTAAGCCCTTCCACTTGTGCTACTTTATTTGTAGCTATGACACCTATCTGGTACTATTCTATCCGCAAGATAAATAAAACTTTATCTGCTGATAAAATCCCTTTAATTGGTATAGGTGGCGCATTTGCTTTTATTTTAATGATGTTTAATCTGCCCATTCCTGATGGCACTACAGCCCACGCTGTCGGTGGAACACTCATTGCTTTACTGCTAGGACCCTATGCTGCCTGTATAGCTATCAGTGTAGCACTTTTCATTCAAGCTATAATCTTTGGTGATGGTGGTATTTTATCTTTTGGGGCTAATTGTTTTAATATAGCATTTATTTTACCTTTCACAGGCTTTTTTATTTATAAAATTTTAAATAAAATTCATTTATCTCCGTTTTATCATAAATGCACTATTTTTCTATCTGCCTATATCAGTATAAATTTAGCTGCTTTTTTCACAGCTTTAGAACTTGGTATTCAGCCATTATTATTTGTAGATAATTTAGCTCAACCGCTTTATTGTCCGTATCCTCTTTGGATATCCATACCTGCCATGGCTTTATCTCATTTGACAATTGCCGGCATAGCAGAAGGTTTATTTACTTTATCTTTATATCTTTTTATCCTCAAGACATCTCCAAATATAATTTATGACAGCCAACAAATAAAATTAAATTCTATTTTTTCTTTATTAGCATTTTTAATTATCATTTCTCCAATTGGACTCATAGCTGAAGGTACTGCATGGGGTGAATGGGCTCCAGAAGAAATTTTAAATGATACTTCTTCAGGGGTTTCTCTTGGATTTATTCCAGAAAAATTATTAAATGGATTTAATTATGAAGCTTTTTTCCCTGATTATACTATGAGTGGGACAACTGATATTTTAGCTTATATAGCTTCAGCTATTATTGGTGTCGCTCTTTTAATCATTATCTTTAAAATACTTGGAAGTATTATTTATGCAAAAAAACAATCACTTTGATAATTCTGCTAAAATTCCTAAATGGCTTTTAACTACAGATGAGTACACACCCCCAAAGGATAAAGATAAATTTTGGCAAAAAACTTTATTTTCCATTACTACTAAATTAATTTTTCTTCGCCATCATAATTATCCCCATAAAAACAGTTGGCTAAATCCCAGTGAAAAATTATTACTCATTTTTCTCACCATAATTTTAATAAATTCTGCACAAAAAATATTTTTTCCTTTAATTCTCTTAGCTTTTAGTCTAATTTATTTATCGACTTTAAATACTAAACTCATCATTTCTATATTAAAACCGACTTTGATATCAACTTTATTTTCTTTAATAATAATTTTACCTTCTCTATTACTAAATAATACTCGCCTTTTCTATCTGCCTTTTAAAATTTTTATAACTGTTCTTCTTTTAGCTTATATCGCTCAAACTATCCCTTTTTATAGACTAAGTAAAATTCTTCGCCTATTTCATATTCCTGCGATATTTATTTTAACCTTAGATTTAACATTAAAATATATCGTGATTTTAGGAGATACCATCACCAATTTATTAATTTCTCTGAAATTACGCTCTGTTGGTAAAAATAATTTTAAGTATCAAAGTCTAGCCTCTATATCAGGCACTATATTTCTAAAATCACAGATTTATACTAAAGAAACTTATCATGCTATGATATGTCGTTGCTTTGATGAAAATTACACGCCAATTATTAAACACAAATTTAAATTAAAATATATTTGGCATATCATTGTAATTATCATTTATCTATTATTTTATTTTTTCAGTGAAGGATATTTTCTATGACACCAATTATAAATCTATCTCATATAAGCTATAACTATGAAGAAGTTTCTGCTTTAAATGATATCTCTCTTAAAATCTATGCCGGAGAATTAATCTTTTTTACAGGCCCTAATGGTTGTGGTAAATCCACTTTATTTAAACTTTTAAATGGTCTAATCTTTCCTACTAAAGGTGAATATTACTTTGATAATAAGAAAATCGATAAAAATACTTTGCAAGATAATATATTTGCTAAAAACTTTCATAAACGCATTGGCTATATTTTTCAAAATCCTGATGTACAATTATTCAATGCTACAGTGTATGATGAAATCGCCTTTGGCCCAAGACAAATGAATTTGAATGAAGAAATTATTCATCAACGCGTAAATGAGCTTTTAATTTATTTAAATATACAACATTTACAAGATAGACCACCTTATCATCTAAGTGGTGGTGAACAGAAAAAAGTGGCTCTTGCTGCAATCTTAGCTCTAAATCCAGATGTACTTATGATTGATGAACCTTTAAATGGGCTTGATAATATGACTAGACAATGGTTTAAAGATTTTCTCCTAGATTTTATCAAAGCTAATAAAACTATTTTGATTTCCACGCATGAACAAGAATTATTATCTCTACCTCATAGTCGCATTATAAAATTTAATGATAAACATACAATTTTAAATTAAAATCAACTAAAAAAGTGTTGTATATAGCCTAGACCATATACAACACTTTTATTATTTATGACTATATAAACACCATGGTTCCTCTGCCATATAATTGCCATCATTATAATAAGCAGCTCTAGCTCTACAGCCACCACAGCTAAATTTATATTTACATTTACCACAATTGCCTTCAAATTCAAAAGTACGCAATTTATTCAATACTTCGCTGTTTTTCCAGATTTCATCAAATGGAGTTTTGCGAACATCACCAAGCTCCATATTTAAATAAGCACATGGCTGTACTTTTCCACGAGGACTGATAATGCAATAAGATGTACCAGCCAAGCAACCACGCGGAAACGAAGTTTCATGCCCATCTGGTCAGCTATACGCATAAATTGAGGTGCACAAGTAGGTTTTAATTCGATATCCACTTCTTGCTGTTTTTTCATAATTCTTGTGATAACATCTTCATATTCTTTAGCGCGAAGTGTTTCTGCTTCGATATTTTTTCCTCTACCTGTTGGCACTAAAAAGAAAATATGGTGAGCTACAGCGCCTTCTTTAACGGCAAAATCTGTTAAAGCTTCCAATTCATGTTGGTTCCAATCCATCACTGTTGTATGAATTTGAAATGGCAATCCCACTTTGCGACAATTTCTCATACCACGAACAGCGCCTTCCCAAGCATTAGGGAATTTACGGAAATTATTATGCTTTTCTGCATCCATGGAATCAAGAGAAATTCCCATGCCCATAGCGCCAGCATTTTTTAATTTTAAAGCCATTTCTTCTGTGATAAGCGTGCCATTTGTGCCAAATACAGAGCGAAGACCTAATTTAGTAGCGTATTCTACAAGTTCTACGATATCTGGGCGCATAAGTGGCTCTCCACCAGAAAATCATGATTTTAAAGCCAGCTTTGGCAATCTGTTCTAAAAGCGTTTTCGCTTCTTGTGTATTTAATTCTTCATCTGCTTTACAACCAGCATCACGATAGCAATGGTCGCAAAACATATTACAAGCATTAGTTGTATTCCATGAAATAATCATTATTTTTCAGCTCCTGTAATACCAATTTCTTCATCAGTTAAATAACAAGAAGGGTCTGATTCCCAAAAATCTCCAGTGCGAGCTTCAGCACGTGTTCTGAAATTACCATTACAATTATCTAAGAATTTGCATTTACTGCAACGACCTTTTAATAATGGTTTTCTATCTTTCAATCCTGCCATAATAGGATTTGTTGTATCTTGCCAAATATCACCAAATTTACGTTCACGAACATTGCCAAAAGTATGGTGTTGTGTAAATTGGTCAGGATGTACATATCCAAGTGGATCAACTTCGGCAAAAGCCATACCAGAACGGTTACCACCATTCATGGAAATATATTTTTTAATCTGCTGAGCAAGTTCATCCTTGCCTTCTTGAAGTGCTTTTAAATACATATATACACCATCGCAATGATTATCTACAGTCAAGATTTCTTTTTTCAAACCACGTTCTTCAAAATCACGAGTGCGACGAATGATTATATCCATAGCACGGCGAGATTCTTCAGCTGTTACATCTTCATCCATCATTTGATTGCCACGACCAGAATATACTAAATGATAAAAGCACACACGATTGATATTTTCTTCTTCAATGAAATCAAAGATATTTTCTAATTCTTGGATATTGTGATGATTGATAGTGAAGCGAAGCCCTACGCGTTGGTCAACTGCTACACAGTTTTTAATACCATTCATAGCAGCTTCAAAAGCTCCAGCTTTTCCTCGAAATTTATCATTTACTTCACGAAGACCATCTAAAGAAATGCCCACATAACCTACACCAATATCTTTGATTTTGCGAGCTACCTCTGGTGTAATCAAAGTACCATTAGTAGATAATGTAGGACGTACACCTTTTTTCGCTGCATAGTCTGCAAGTTCAAAGAAATCTGGACGAATTAATGGTTCTCCACCAGAAAATAATAATACTGGCACATTGAAATCTGCTAAATCATCAATGAATTGTTTTGCTTCTGCTGTAGTCAATTCATTTTGATATTTTTTAGCATCAGAACTCATATAACAATGGCGACATTTTAAATTACATGTACGTGTAGAATTCCAAACTACTACTGGTCCCATGCCTTCTCTTACGCCATTTCTTGCTTTATGAGCATTATCTGTATAACGAAGAGAGTCTCCAAAATATTCTGTTGCAAATAATAATTTCGTTACGCTTATCAAGTTATTTCACCTATTCCTTATTTTAATTCTAGTTTATACAAGCAAATATTTATATATTCAATATATGTATAAGTAATTATGAACGACATTCACATTTACAATATATTTATAATAACAATATAAAGGTTAAAGGTCAATAAAAAGCTTTTATAATAATTTTTCTATTTTGACCAAAAAAATATCTTTTTATCCCCATATATTCTACAGAGATAAAAAGATATTTATATTTTAATAATTTATTCTTTTTTTACCAGCAACTAAACGTTTTAAAGAATTTACTTCACGTGTAAGTCTATTGATAGCTTTTACTAAAGCAGCTACTGGATTTGCTTGTTCTACAGTTTCTACTTTTTCCACTTTTTCTACTTTAGAAATGCTTTCTTCTTTTGCTTTAACTACTGGTTTTACTTCGATATTTTCTTTTTTCTGTACTAGTGTTTCATTTACATTTTGTACAATTTTACGAGGACGACCTCTTCTTTTCTTTGCTACTTGTTCATTTGCTTTTACTTGTGTTTCTACTTTTTCTACCTTAGTTTCCACTTTTGTTTCTACTGTTTTTTGTGCATTTTTTGGTGGACGGCCTCTTCTTTTTTTCTGTGGTGCTTCTTCTTTTACTTCTTTTTTAACCACAGGTTCAGCTAATTTTATATTTTGCGCCATAGCAGCAATTTTATTTACACGTTTTTTAACGGTTTTTGCTTTATTTTCTGTAGTTTCTTGTGATACAACTTCTGGATTTTTACGAGGACGACCGCGTTTTTTCTTTGGCATATCCACTGTATATTCTTCTTTTTTTGTTTCTGCTACTGTTTCTACCACAGGATTTTTACGAGGACGACCTCTTCTTTTTTTTGTTGGTTCACTATTCATTATTTTTTCTTCCTTTGTTTCTACTGATATATTTTCTTTAGTATCTATGATTAATTGACCATCAGCATATAATTTTCTCCATCTTGCTGAAGCTCTTTCTATGCGTTTATTGCCTAAAATTGATGGGTCAAAACCTGCTTCAATAAAAATTTCTGTAGGTTTTTTTCCTGCTAAATAATTTTTTACATAATAAGATTTAAATGCTTCTGTATAAATAATTCTTGTTTTTTCTACTGACTCTACATTAGGGTTTTTACTGAGAATTTTTCTTTGTTCTTCGGTAAATACTTTTGCTGCCAATTCATTTCGCCTCTTTCATATGTATATATCTTATTTATAATCATAATATATACCATTGATAAATTCAATATATTATACTAAAAAATCCCCCTAAAATTTTCCAATTAATCCTAAAATAAGCCCTAATACACCAGAACCAGCCAAAATTTTTATAATTCCCACTTTTTTTCTAACAGCGATAAAAGCTACAATTAATACAAATAAACCTAAATAATCAATATCTGCTACATTTATTGGCATTTTTTCTGTATTGAACAAAGCTAAAAATATAAAACTCATACCAGCAGAACAAATTAATGCTACAACAGCTGGTCTTAAGCCATTTAATATACCTTTAATCACCCCAATATTTCCATATTTAAAAAATAATTTCGCTAAAATAATACCTAAAATAAACGATGGCGTTACAAATCCCAATGTTGCCACAATAGCACCTAAAAACCCTGCTACTTTCATGCCGACAAAAGTCGCTGCATTAATACCGATAGGGCCAGGAGTCATTTGAGAAATTGTAAAAATATCTATAAATTCACTCATGCTAAGCCAGCCATGTACATCTATTACTTGTGCTTGGATTAATGGCATAGAAGCATATCCACCACCAACACAAAATAAACCTACTTGAACAAAGCTCCAAAATAATTCTAAATAAATCATGGTAAAAATCCTTTGCTATTTTTCTATCACTAAATTAATTATTTTAATTATATTTTTTATCCCTCATTAAAATTAAACCAATAATTCCATCAATAACGATTAAATACATTACATTTATATCCGTAAAAAAGCTCATACCAAAGGTAAAACAAATAATAAATAAGGATAATATATACTTTTTCTTTATTTCTTTTTTCAATAAATCATATGCTACATTGATAATCAATGCTGTAGCACCACATTGCATACCTTTTAATAGCAATTTCACATATGGATTTGTAGCAAATAAATTATAAAAAATACAAATTAAAGATAAAGTGATAAGCGGTGGCAATACAGTAGCTAATAAAGCTGTCAAAGTTCCTTTTACACCACGCATTTTATATCCTAAAATTACAGCAGAATTAATCGCCACTACCCCTGGCATAGATTGAGCTATAGCTACTAAATCCAAAGCATCTTTTTCTTTTATCCATTTATATTCATCGACATATTTTGCCTTCAATAGCGGTATGATTACAAAACCGCCACCCACAGTAAAAGCACTGATAATAAATGTGGATTTAAATAATTTCCAATAAAAATTCTCTGCTTTTTCCATTTCAACATTCCTTTTACATAAAATAAAGAAATCACTATTATCGATTGAATATACAATAATAGTGATTTCAAATTAACTTAAAATACTATTTAAAAAACAGCTTTAATTTCACCAATGATATCACCACGATGATTTTTCAATACAGGTGGATACATTGATAATAATTTATTATATTCTTCTTCATTAATATAATTAAAATGTTTGAGCATTGCAATTACCATTGGAGTTACTGCTGCATAGCTTCCATCTTCGATTTTAAAAGCCATACCAGATTTTAATTCACGAGAAGCTAAGCAATATACTGCATCTGCACCAATTTTAGCCAATACTCGTCCATTTGTTACTTCTGCTACTGCTTTATCAATTCTACCTGTTCCAGAAACCATCTGCGGATATGCACACATAGCATCGCGAATTTTTATCGCAGCTTCTGTGTATTCGCCCCAATTTCCTTCTTCTGCATTCATCAAACGAGCATAAGCATATGCCATTTTATCAAGTGGTAAATAAAATACAGGCACACCACAGCCATCAATACCAATATCCAATTCATCTTCAGGAATACCAGCTGACATAGCTACTATTTGATGAATGATTTTTTGAGCTTCATGGTCTGGTTTTATATAATCTTCCACTGGTATATTCAACAACTGACAAAGAGCTATGATTGCTGAATGTTTACCAGAACAAGGATTATGCAATGCTGATGGTTTTAAATTATTTTTTACTAATTCTTTGAAAGCTTTTCCACTCATAGGACGAGCAGAACCACAGTTTAATACTTCTTCAGTTAAACCTAATTTATGCAAAATAGATTTTACTGTTTCTACATGAATATCTTCACCGCTATGAGAAGAAGCAAGTATTGCTAATTCTTGTTGTGTTAAATTATATTTTTCAACGCCACCTAATTTTACGAACTGTAATAATTGAAAAGGTTTCGCTGCACTGCGCCAAAACATTGGTAGGTGAGCATTGCCTACTTTATCAATAATATTGCCATCAACGCCAACACAAACAGCATCGCCTCGATGAATATTTTCTACATATTTTCCTCTTGTGTAATGTAATAATTCTACACTCATTTTCTCACCTCAATAATAAAATCTTTAGATTATCTTTTATCATACCATAGCACTTTATTTTTTTGTAGTAATTTATTGATTTTAAAATATCTAGCTTCTATAATTAATATGCATAGAAAAATTTTAAAAATGTGAGTTGAATGTAATGGAAATAGCTTTAATTGCTTTTTTAGCCTTCGTCATTGATTGCATAATTGGCGACCCTAATTCTAAATATCATCCTGTAGCTTTGATGGGAAAATTAATTGATATCCTCGATAAATTATTGCGTAAAGATAATGCTACTGAACCTACAAAATTAGTCTGTGGCTTTATTTTGGTGGCTATATTATTGTGCTTCAGCTATGGCATAACTTATGGCATAATCACACTTCTTGATATATTTAATTGTCCTAGTTGGCTCAATATCTTTATCCAGGCTGTAATCTTAAGCTTTATGATTTCACCAAAATCTCTAGCTAAAGCAGGCAAAGATATTTATGATGAATTAATCAATCACAATCTTGATGAAGCTCGCAAAAAAGTAAATTATATCGTAAGTCGCGATGCCAATCGCATGAATGAACAAGATATCACTCGTGCCACTGTAGAAACGGTAGCGGAAAATATTGTAGATGGTATTATCTCACCTTTATTTTATTTCTTTATCGGTGGACTACCACTCGCTGTACTTTACCGCATGAGCAATACCATGGACGCTATGATTGGCTATAAAAATGATAAATATCTTTATTTTGGCAGAACAGCTGCCCGCATTGATGATGTTTTGAATTTCATTCCTGCGCGCATAACAGGACTTTTATTAATCATTGTAGCTTTTTATTCAAAATTAAATGCCAAAGGCGCTTTAAAAATGATGATGCGTGATGCTAAAAAACATCCTAGCCCTAATGGTGGTTATACAGAAGCTACAGTAGCTGGCGCACTAGATATTCGCCTAGGCGGTATAAACTATTATTTTGGTCGTCAATCTTTCCGAGCTTATATGGGCGAAGCTATCAATGAGTTAAATGCTCAACATATTCAACAAACCATAAAATTAATGTACAATGTTTCTACTTTATTTTTAATCATTATGTGCATTGGTTATATCATAATCACAAAATATCAAGAACTTAGTCTCTAAATCATAAGTAGGTGAATAATAGATAATGCAAGATACTCAATATAAAAAAGGATTAGTAATCGTTCACACTGGAAACGGAAAAGGAAAAACTACAGCAGCTTTAGGGCTTGCAATCCGTGCATGGGGCGAAGGCTTAAAAGTTTTAATTCTCCAATTCATCAAAGGCAGTTGGAAATATGGCGAATTAAAAGCCTTAGCCAAATTTGCTCCAGATATCACAGTGAAACAATGCGGTGAAGGTTTTACTCGCCGAGGCAATACAGATATAAAAATCCATCAAGAAGCTGCTAAAAAAGCACTTCAAGAAGCCAAAATGGAAATGATAAGTAATAAATGGGATATGATTATCTTAGATGAAATAAATTATGCTATTGATTTTAATTTAGTCGATTTAAAAGATGTCTTAGATTTAATCGCCGAAAAACCTGCTGATTTACATCTCGTTATGACTGGACGAAACGCTAAAGAAGAAATCATTCAAAAGGCTAATTTAGTAACGGAAATGAAAGAAATCAAACACCCTTATAAAGAAGGCATCAAAGCCCAAAAAGGTATTGAATTTTAAATTTAAATAAAAATGCACTCCAAGGAAAAATTTTCCCATTGGAGTGCATTTTTTAATTTTTTATCTTACCTAAAATGCGATTGCAAATAATAAATAATACAATCATATATAAGCATAAAATACCAATAGATAATATGGAAATCTCTTGATTATGTGTGATAGCACGCAACAAAGTCGATGTATGCGTCAATGGCAAAGCTTCAATAAAATAATGCAGTAATAATGGCAATTTATCCGTAGAGAAAAATGTGCCACATAAAAATGACATCGGCAATAAAATATACGTATTAAATCTTGCCATATCTTCAAAAGTCTGTACTGTCATTGCTGCTGAAAAACCAATTTCAGCAAAGATGATACAATTTATAATCAATATGATTATAAATAATGGCGTAATCGCAAATTTTGCACCAAATAAATAAGCTAAAACAACGATAATAGCCGAAGAAATCATGCCACGAAGCACAGCAGCCAAAATCTTTCCTGCTACAAAAGCTATTGGTCGAATAGGTGATACTAAATATTCCTCTAAAGATTTATGATATATGCGCTCTGCATGTACAGGAGTTAAACTATTAAAAGCTATATTCATGGAATTCAAAGCCAAAATCCCTGGAACTAAAAAATCTAAATACGAACCAGTCCCTGTATTAATACTTCTACCTAAGCCCCAGCCAAAAGCCACCATATATAAAATAGGTGCTACCATACGGCTTAAGATGAATTTTATCATACGATGTTTCAAGACTACCCAGTCTCGCCAAAAAACAGTCCAAATATCATATAGCATAATCAGCTCACCGTCCTTCCTGTCAATTCTACGAAGACATCTTCTAAATTAGAATGACGTATAGTTGTCGCTACATCTAAAGTTCCAGCAAAATCTGCGCATTCTTTACGAGAATTAAAGAATTTATACTCTCTAGACTCTTCGCTATCCCATTCTACAACATATTTGCCAATTTGCTCACAAAGAGCCTTTGGCGTATCCAATTTTATTAAACTACCTTTATTTAAAATAGCCACTCTATTACATAGATTTTCTGCTTCTTCAATGTAATGTGTAGTCAAAACTACAGTAACACCATCTTTTGGCAATCGACGTATTAAATCCCAAATACGTCGGCGCACCTGTGGGTCTAAAGCCACCGTTGGCTCATCTAAAAATAAGATTTTAGGATTATGCATCAAAGCTCGCACAATCAATAAACGTCTTTTCATACCACCAGATAAACTTTTTACTTTATCATTAACTCTATCTTGAAGCTCTACATAATTTAATAATTCTTCAATGCGAGCATGGCGCTCACTTTTGGGAATGTGATGCAATCTTCCATGCAATTCCATATTTTCCCAAACAGTCAAATCCTGATCGAAATTTATATGTTGCGGTACTACTCCTATATATTTTTTTACATTTAATTCATCGCTGAATATATCTTTTCCCTTATATAAAATTTCTCCAGCTGTAGGCTTTGTAAGCATGGTAAGCATGCGAATAGTTGTCGTCTTACCTGCTCCATTTGGCCCTAAAAGCCCAAAGATTTCACCTTCATCAATCGTCAAATTTAAATCTCTTACAGCCGTTTTTTCTATATTTTTACCTTGTTTATTTTTAGAAACAAAATTTTTCTTTAGGGATTTTATTTCAAGCATATTTATTCCCCTTATTATATTAATTTTTAACTAAAGATACTGGAAAAATTATTTTATCTTCTGGATTTTGACAGTTTTGATACATCTTAGCATTCACACCAAATACTTTAGCTAAATTTTCTACATCAAGTACAGTATTTGGCTCACCTTGCTCAAATACATGTTTATCTTTCAAGATAACTATATCATCAGCATACATACGAGCATGATTTATATCGTGTAAGACCATAATCACTGTCATTTTTTCGCGTTTATTCAATTCATCTACTATCTGCATGACTTCTATTTGATGAGCAATATCTAAATAAGTAGTTGGCTCATCTAATAATAAAATCTTTGGCTGTTGAGCAAGTGCCATTGCAATCCATGTACGCTGTCTTTCACCGCCAGATAAAGTGCTGACTAAGCGATGAGAAAAAGATGTAATATGCGTTTTTTCCATTGCTTCTTCAATAACCGCTTGCTCTTTTCTACTATTCAATGATTTAAACATGGAGCGATAAGGAAATCTGCCATAACTCACAAGCTCTTTTACCGTCAAATCTGTTGGTGTTGTCGCTCCCTGTGGTAATATTGCCATTTTCTTCGCTAGATTTTTTCTGGATAAATGCAAAATATTTTCTCCATCAATCAAGATTTCGCCTTTATATTGACGATTTAATCCTGAGATAGCTTTTAATAAAGTCGATTTACCACAACCGTTTGGCCCTATGATAGCTGTCTTTTTTTCAGCTTTAAAATCAATATTAATTCCATCTAAAATCAATTTATCATATATTTTTATCATTAAATCAGATACTTTTAAATTAACCATATCAAAGCTCCTTTCTAAGTAAAAATAAAAAGAATGGAGCTCCTAATATCGCCATGAAAATTCCCACAGGCAATTCCAGTGGAGCAAATGCTACACGGGCGAAAGTATCACTATAAGTAACTACAGCTATTCCCAAAAGTGCCGACGAAGGTATCAAATAGCGATAATCTGAACCTACAAGCAAACGAGCTGTATGTGGCACTATAAGTCCTACAAAACCTAATAAACCTGCTACAGATACAGCACTTGCTGCCAATAATGCTCCTATAGCAGTCAAATAAATGCGTGTTAATTCTACATTAACCCCTAGAGCCTTTGCTATATCATCACCCAATTGCAAAATATTTAAATGGCGTGAACCCAACATTGCTAAAATAAATCCAATTAAAGCATAAGGCCAAATAATATCTACATGTGGCCATGAACGAGCCGATAAGCCCCCTACCATCCACATCAAAGCACCATGTATTCTATCACTATATAAAACTAAAATAGCGGAAATACCTGCACCTAAAAATGCTGATACTGCCACCCCTGCTAAAATAATACGCAACGGTCTTATACCATTTTTCCATGCCAATAAATAAATGCAAATAGCTGCAATCATAGCACCAACAAAAGCTATAGGCGTTATTAGATATTCCATAGCAGGAAATAATACAATCACTAAAATACCTGTAAGCCCTGCCCCAGAAGAAATCCCTATGATATGTGGATCAGCTAAAGGATTTTTCATCACAGCTTGTAAAATAGCTCCTGCCATAGCCAAATTCATGCCTACTAATCCTGCTACTATCGTTCTTGGCAATCTAATATTATATAAAATCTGCTGATGAGGACTATTTACACCATCGATAAAAATATTTTTCAATTCACTTATTGGAATAGCTACTGCTCCACTTATTATACTGCATATAATGCCCGAGCAAGCTAAAATGCGAATACTATCATCATTAGTATTCGCCATTTATTAATCGCTATGCCAAATTTTGTGGTTTGTAAAACTTCTTGTTTTTGCATAGTCATATCAATTCACCATCAATTAAATTTATCTGGATAAACAAGCTTAGCCATAGCTTCAACCGCTTCTGGATAATGAATGCCTGGACTTAGTAAAAATAATTCCTGTGGCAAGAAATATACTTTCTTTTCTTTTACTGCTGGAAGAGTCTGCCATGCTGGATTATTTTCTACATTCTCCATCATAGATTTCTTTATAGTTTCTAGTTTTCCCATACTTGTAACAAAGATAACATCTGGATTTGCTGATACTAATGTTTCCAAACTATATGGCGCAGAAGTTGGATTGCTTTCCAGTGGAGTCAATCCCTTAGCAATATTTTCAAATTCCAAAATCTCTGCCGTTGAACCTGCAATACTACCTTCTAATTGTACAGTTACATTTTGAGCTGTACTATGTAGTATCGCTATACGTTTATGTTCATTTGGCAATTTGGCTTTTATTTCTGCTATTTTATTATCCATATCTTGTATCAAAGTTTTGGCTTTATCGGTATTTCCTGCAATCTGTCCTAAAACATCTACAGTATGTTTTACTTGGTCATACGTACGCATTTCAAGAACAACTACAGGAATACCATTTTCTTCAAATGTAGATACAAATTTATCATTCATACCCTTATAAGCAATTACTAAATCTGGTTGAGCTTCTATTACTTTCTCAATATTAATATTATAGACATTTCCTACTTGTGGTAGATTTTCATCTTCTTTGGGAATACCTGTTTTTGCTGATACCCTAGCCACTATTTTTCCATCAACAGCATGAAGTGGCTCTAAAAAAGATGCTGATAATGGTACTATTCTTTCTGGTTTTTTCGTCAAAACTACTTGTCTATCAGCATCATCTGTAATAGTTAAATAACTATCAGTTCCACTCGAAGCATTTTTTTCCTCTGTTTGACTACCACAACCAACTAATATTACTGAAAAACATATTACTAAAGCTAATATACAAAACAAACCATTTAATTTTTTCATAGTAACATTATCTAAGGCAATTAAATACCTTTACTCCTTCTAGTCAAAATAGTTGATAAATAATTTAATTTTTTATCTTTTTGAGCTTGTAAGTCATTTATAATTTCTTCATCTGGAAGACCACAACGGCTTACAAGTACAGCATTATCCACCATATCATTTTCAGCTAAAGCATCTACTACTTCAGGATAATTTTTATAAACTTTCATCATTACCACATTATTAGAAACAGCTAAAGCTTTATCAATAGTTTCTTTATCAGCAGTTGCTGGAATTACACTGATGATATCATTGCCTTCAACTAAAGGATAACCTAATTTACTACCAATCGCACAAAATGCTGGCACACCTGGGATAGTTTCAATATTTATATCTTTTTCTTTTGCTAAAAGACGATATACATAAATATATGTACTGTAAAACATTGGATCGCCTAATGTTAAAAATACTACATTTTTTCCAGCTTGTAATAAAGCTAAAATCTCTTCTTTATTTTTCTGCCATGCATCAGTAGTTTCAAAATTAACTACCATTGGAAAAACTTGATATACAATTTCAATATCATCTTTTAAATAAGGTTTAGCTATGCTTAAAGCTACGCTACCATCTTTTTTTTCTGTTTTTGGTGCAATGAGTACATCAGCTTTTTCAATAGCTTTAATAGCTTTCATTGTCAATAATTCTGGGTCTCCAGGACCTACACCAATACCATAAAAAGTTCCTGCCATGATTAAAAATCCTCCTGCATAAAAAGGTATGTGACAAAATTTGCCACATACCTTACTGTATTACATTTTGCATATTTTAGTAGAAACTAAATTACTTAATAAAATAATGCTCTTATTTATTTTACACTTGGCATATAAAAGCGTCAAGCATACAGGATTTATTCAAAATCTATTATTTTTCTGCTTCAAGAGCGTTCCATGCTTCATTTGCTCTATCTACAAATAATTGACGAACGTTTTGGTTTTCACCAAGACCATGAATGTATGCGTCTACTTTAATACCTTCTTTTTCTAAGATGGATTTATGAGAATCTTCTTCTGCACCAGCCATATCATTATTTGCATGATCACCTGCAACCATCATAAGAGGCATCATTGTAACATGATTGATACCTTTTGCTTTTAATTGAGGAATAATATCTTCAAGAGATGGCCAGCCTTCAACTGTATAAATCATTACTTTACCATCATAAAGTTTATTTAAACGATCTTGCATTACAGAATAATAAGCATTAGATGGATCTGGTGTACCATGTGCCATCACTAATACTGCATCTTTTTTACCTAATTTTGGCATTTGAGAACCAATTGCTTGCATTACTGCTTCAACGTCATCTCTTTGACCTTCTTGACCCATCCAATACATAAGAGGTGTACCAATAGTCATTTTTTTGAATTGTGTTTTATAGATATCATATACAGCTGTTTTATAAGCATATTCCATACCAGGAATGATATCTAAGGAAGTAAGTGCTATACGATTATAGCCTTCAGCTTTTAATTGAGCTAATGCTTCTTCTGGTGTAGGAATAGTAATACCTTCATTTGCTTTTACACGGTCAATAATAATATGAGAAGTAAATGCTAATACAACTTTTGTATTTGGATGTGCTTTTTGAATTTCTTCTACAGTAGCTTCAATTGTTTTTGCACGAGTATCTTTGTATGTTGTACCAAAGCTCATTACTACAATAGCATCTTTATTTGGAGCTTTTTGAAGTTCTGCATCAGTTGTATTATATGTACGTACACCGATTTCAGAAGCTTGTAAAAGTGCAGGAGTTGCTGTTTTTACTTCTGGATTTAAACTATATCCTGCTGCAAAAGATGTTGCAGATACTCCTGTTAAAGCTACACATGCCATAGATGCGATTAACATTTTTTTCCAATTAGATTTCATAATATCGTTCCTCTCTTAATTTATTTATAATGTCCTAAATTTGATATTTAAATAAATATTAAATACTTCATCTATTCGATTATAAAGTCATTATTGAGTATCACTTATTTCCATGAGAATATTATGGCTTATAGATAAAAAAAAATCTCTACAAAATAAATATTCTTGTAGAGATAGTGTTTACTATAATAAATCTCCTACCTATCTCTCGCAGGTCATAACGGTGATTGACAAATAGGCAGTTCTTCTGACTCAAGTTCATCGCTTCTTCAAGCCTTCCCAAGAAATATCTACAGTGACATAAATTTGAAGTTGCTCACTTTCACAGCGGCGGGACCGTAGCAGCTTTTACTGCTTTCTCTATTAAGCCCAAAAGGGGCACCTATTCCACTCAATAAATATAAAATTGTTAGAAAAATAATTTCATTTTTACAATAACACTTAAGAATATATCTGTCAAGACATTATTTATGTTCATCTACCATAGTCTCTGTAGCCAAACCAAATTTAGTTATCCCCACAGCTTTAAATTTATCTAATAATGCCATAATTTTTCCATAATCTACATTTTCATCAGCACGAATTACTACAGCAAAATTATTATTTTCTTCATATTTTTCTTTTGCACCTTGAAGTAATGTATCTTCATCTATCAATTTATTTTCTAAATACAAAGTGCCATCAGCTTTCATAGTGACTAAATAATTAACATTTGTCTGACTTTGGGCATTTTGCACCTTAGGCATATTTACAGGAATAGTTTTTAAATCCACCATGTATAGCGTGCTGAGCATAAAAAATACCAATAAGAAAAACATAATATCAATCATTGGTATAATCATGACTTCAGGCTTAGAAAACGCTCTTCTATCTTTTAAACGCATTGTTATTCACCTCTAGTTATATAACCTTCAATTAGTGAAAAAACCTGTTCCATATCAGTTACGATACGGTCTATTCTCTGCACAAAATATGCATGAATAGCCAAAGAAACAATAGCTACACAAAGTCCTGTAGCTGTTGCGATTAATGCTTCACCTACACCCCCAGTGATAGCAATAGCTTGACCTTCTTCTAAATTAAATACGCTAAAAGCTGAAATCATACCAATTATTGTCCCCAATAAACCTAACAAAGGAGCCATAGTGACAATTACATTTAAATAATAAAGTCTTTCTCTAAATTTAGAAATACTTATCCCTGATTGAACTTCCAACAACATCATCAAATTAATATTTTTATTTTGCATTTTATTGAAAGCAAAATCGACTAAAGAAGCTAAATCCCCCTTGCTATTTTGTGCTAAATTTCTAGCTTCTTCAATTTTATTATTAATCATCAATTTATAAAAATTCTGTGCAAAAGCTCTTCCTGAATCAGCTTTCATAAAATATAATAAACGTTCTATACCAATAGTGATAATAAAAATTGAGCATATTAATAATATGTACATTACTAATCCGCCCTTATGAAAATACTCTACACCTTGCATCAATAAGTCCATGAAAAGACCTCCTATAAAAATCTCACTTCTTGTATTATAATTTATTCATACTAATAATAAGCTTATCAAATATAGCTGTCAAACCTAAAATCAAAAAATTAACAATTAAGGAAGTGCTTTTATGTTTACTACAAAAGTCCAAGTCGCCCATCATGATATGCAGGATTTTATTTCTAATTATCAAGACATAGACAAATTTTTGACTTATTGCCAACAATGTAATAATTATAATCATAAATGGTCTTGTCCTCCACTTAGCTTTAATCCTAAAACTTATTTGAGCCAATATAAATCTATTTATTTAGTAGCTGTACAAATAAATTATAGTGAAGATACTATAAATAGCTTAACTACTAAAGAAGAAATTAGTACATTTACTCGCAAAACTTGCGCAAACTAAAAAATGAAATAGCTACTGCTCTACTAAATTTAGAAAATGATAATACAATTTCCTTATCTTCTGGTGGCTGTAGTTACTGTTGCAAATGCAGTAGAACTGTTAATCAACCTTGTAAAAAACCAGATAAAATGCGTCATTCTCTTGATTCTTTTGGCGTAGATTTAGGAAAAGTAATGGAAGATATATTTAATATAAAATTACTTTGGGGCTTAGATAAATTACCAAAATATCATGTATTAATTCATGCTTTAATCTCTAACGAAACTATTTCTGCTACAACTATATCTGACATAATAAGCAAAAACAGCGTATAACTATAATAGTTATACGCTGTTGTTTTAAAAAATATTCTTTCCCCCTCAGTTAAGGGAAAATATATAAAGTTATGGGGGAAAGAGAGAGAGTTAACAAATTATTTTAATTTCCACATAATGTCGGAAAGCATGAGCTGATCTTTAAATTTATCCATATCTAAGTCTTTAGTGATATGAACGAATTCAATACCCATCATATTAGCCCAATCGCGAAGTTGTTCAGCAGTTACAGTGTAGCTGATAACGCTATGATGTGCACCACCTGCTAAAATCCAAGCTTCACCAGCTTCTTCAAGGCTTGGCATTGGTTTCCACATTACACGAGCTACAGGAAGATTTGGCATTGGCATAATAGGTTTTACGCATTCTACATCGTTAACGATAAGACGCATTCTACCACCCATATCTACAAGAGTAGCTACAATAGCACCGCCTGCTTTACCTTCAAATACAAGACGAGCTGGAGCATCTTTGCCACCAATTCCAAGTTCATGAACTTCAATTTTTGGAGTTCCTTCTGCAACGCTAGGGCAAACTTCGAGCATATGTGCACCAAGGTTATAGCTATCTTCGCCATCTTTACCGAAATGATAAGTGTAGTCTTCCATTAAAGCAGTACCTTTATCAACGCCCTGTGCCATAGTTTTCATAACTGCAGTGAGGCAAGCAATTTTCCAATCACCTTCTGGACCGAAACCATATCCTTGACCTGTTAAATCTTGAGTTGCAAGACCTGGAAGTTGATCCATACCATAAAGGTCTTCAAATGTATTTACAAAACCATCTGCTTTGTTATCTTCTAAGAATTTTTTAATAGCAACTTCAACTTTTGCTTGATAACGTACAGATGCGATATTATCTGTCTTCATTTCATATTTAGTTTTATATTCAGCAACTTGAGCATCAATTTGTTCTTCAGTTACTGCGTTGATGTACTGTACTAAATCTCCTACTGCATGAGTATTTACAGACCAACCAAATTTGATTTCTGCTTCTACTTTATCGCCTTCAGTAACAGCAACATTTCTCATGTTATCGCCAAAGCGAATAACTTTTAAATCAGCACTAGCGATTACGCCAATTGCAGTACGCATCCAAGTTGCGATTTTGTTTTGAACAGCTTCTGTTTCCCAATAGCCAACAACAATTTTACGAGCAAGACGCATACGAGTACCAATGAAACCATGTTCACGGTCACCATGTGCAGACTGATTTAAGTTCATGAAATCCATATCGATTTCTTCATTTGGAATTTCTCTATTATATTGTGTATGAAGGTGAAGATATGGTTTTTGTAATTTTTTAAGACCTCTAATCCACATTTTAGATGGGGAGAAGTATGCATCCATGTGATAATACCAGCACAAGTATCATCATAGTTTGCATCCATTACAAATCTGTCGATTACTTCAGCAGTAGTACCTACAGCTTTAAATTCAATTTTTGCAGGAAGTTTGCCAGAAGCATTTAAGCCTTCTACCATTTTTTTAGCGTCTTCTTCAACAGCTTTTAAAGCTTCTGGGCCATATAAGAACTGGCTACCTACGATAAACCAAAATTTGTAGTCTTGTAATTTTTTCATAAAAAAACAACTTCTTTCCTTAAAAATATAACTTATATTATTACTTGCAAATAATTCTATTATAATCTGTTGTATATTTAATATTACCATTTGTTTGAAAATTGTAATATATAATTGTCATACAACATGGTTTTATTATAGCATGTATGTTATACAAATTTCAATAGGCAAAAACATAAAATTTATAAAAATTTTTTCAATCTTTTCAACAATTCCACTATATAAATAATTTTTATAGTTATCTTTATCTATATAAAGGAAATTATTTTTTGCCAATCTTTTTCCTAAATAAAAAAATTCAAAAAAATTTAAAATTATTTGCAATAAGCACTTGTCAAATAAAAAAAACTATAGTACAATTCTTTTTGTCAACATATCATACAACTTTGTTAAATTGTTTAAATTAGTATGATATTTATAATTGTCTGTTAATTCTATAATAAAGAAAAGGTAGGTTTTATCTCATGTCCACAGCTATTGACACTGAAGCGCTTCAACAAAGTAAACGTATGCGCAAATTAGTATCTGTTGCAGCCGGTATGGCTGGTTTGTTGTTTGGTCTTGATATTGGGGTAATCGCTGGTGCATTGCCATTCATTACAGACCAATTATCACTCACAAGCCAAATGCAAGAATGGATCGTAAGTTCTATGATGTTTGGTGCGGCTATTGGTTCTATTATTACTTTATGGATTTCATCTAAATTAGGTCGTAAAAAATCTATTTTAACAGCAGGTCTCTTATTTATTATTGGTTGTTTTGGTTCTTCATTCGCTCCTAATTATGAAATTTTATTAATCTCTCGTATAATCTTAGGTTTCTCCATTGGGGTTGCTTCTTATGTAGCGCCACTTTATCTTTCTGAAATGAGTGAAAAAGAACATCGTGGTCGTTTGATTTCCATGTATCAGCTCATGATTAACTTTGGTATCGTTATTGCATTCATCTCTGATACACTTCTTGCTCCAACAGAAAGCTGGAGACTTATGCTTGGTATCATCAGTATCCCTGCATTCTTATTAATAATCGCTGTTGCTAAATTACCAGATAGCCCACGTTGGCTCGCTTCTAAAGGTTTTACAACTGAAGCTCAAAAAGTACTTAACGTTCTTCGTGGTAACAAAGAAAAAGCTCATGAAGAACTCCAAGATATCACAGATAGCTTAAAAGTTAAACAAGCTGGTTTCTCTTTATTCAAAGCAAACAAAAATGTTCGTCGTGTTGTTTTCCTTGGTATGTTCTTACAGTTCATGCAACAATTCACTGGTCAGAACATCATCATGTATTATGCTCCAAAAATCTTCAGTCTTGCTGGTTTTGAAAGTCATACAGACCAAATGTTCGCTACTATCTTAGATGGTATGACATTCGTTATCTTCACTTGGATTTCCATGCAGTTCATTGATAAAACTGGTCGTAAAATCGCACTTAAAATTGGTTTCGGTATCATGGCTTTAGCTCTTATCGTTCTTGGCTGGTGCCTCATGCAGTTTGAAGGCGGAAATACAGCTCAATGGATTTCTTACACTGCTGTTGGTATGACAATTCTTTCTATTGCTGGTTATGCTATGAGTGCTGCACCTGTTATCTGGATTTTATGCTCTGAAATTCAACCTCTTAAGAGCCGTGACTTCGGTATAGCTTGCTCTACTACTACAAACTGGGTATCCAATATGATTATCGGTGCTACATTCCTTTCCCTTCTCGAAGGTATTGGTTCCGCTCAAACATTCTGGTTATATGGTATTTTGAACGTAATCTTCATTTTCTGCACAATCTACATTGTTCCAGAAACAAAAGGTGTTTCTCTTGAAAAAATTGAAAGCAATCTTATGGAAGGTAAAAACTTCGCGATATTGGTTGCTAATGTTGCTAATAATGAGATAAGTTCAAGGAGGAAAATATTATGTTAATTACAATAGGTCGTCAATATGGTGCTGGCGGACGCGAAGTAGCAGAAATTCTAGCTAAAGAACTTCAAATCCCTCTTTATGATAGAAAATTAGTTGCTTTGATTGCTGAACATCTTGAAAAAGGTTGTAAATTAGAAGAATTAAATCTCACTTATACTAATCTTTATGGTGATGAATCTCCATATGAACATATCTTTGATAATGTTGTTCAAAATGATGATATGTTTATGTTTAAACCTCAATCTAACGCTATAAAACAATTAGCTGATTACTATAAATCTGGTATTTTTGTAGGTCGTTGTGCTAATTATATCTTAAATGACTATAATGCTTATAGCTTCTTTATCGTTGCTGACGATGATTTCAGAACTACTAGAGGTCAACTTGTTTATCATAAATCTTTATCTGAATTAAAAAAGAAGACCAAAAACGTGCTTCTTACTATAATTACTATACAGGACTTAACTGGGGCGAACCTAAAGATTATGATTTAATAATCAATATAGCTCGTACAGGCATTGAAGGTGCTGTAAAAGTTATTAAAGAATACGTTGCTAATAATCCTAAATAATCTTGCTTGACATCAACACTCCTTTTATGTTAAAGTATCATATCTTTTTCATAAAAGGAGTGTTTTTTATGCCTTATGGTGTCCTAGCTGATATTTTTTGCATTATTCTTAGAGGTATTATCGGTCCTAATTTGAATATTAAAATTACATATAAGTATAGAGAACCTCTAATTAAAATTTTCGGCATAAGTGCTTTAGCTATCGGTATTGTATCTTTTATTAAGGTAAATTGTTTACCTTGTGTTATTTTAGCTTTAATTTTAGGATTTATATTAGGAGAATTTTTCGATTTAGATACTAAATTAAAAAATTTACTAGCTAAAATAATCTATAAATTAAATTTTAAGCATAAATTTAAAAATGAAGAAAAAAAATCTATATATGGATTTTTACTTATTAGTCGCTGCTACTTTTTGCGCTAGTGGCACTAATATCTTTGGTGCATTTAATGAAGGTCTATCTGGTGATGCTACGATTTTATTTTCCAAAGCTGTAATTGATATTTTCGCCTCTATCATATTTGCCACTAGATTGGGCTATCCTATGCTTTTGATTACTATACCTCAATTTATCATCATGGGCGGTCTTTTCTTTTGTTCGCAATTTTTAATGGTATTTATCTCTAATACTATGATTTTAGATTTTATCTCTATCGGTGGATTATTGACTATTATTTTAAGCTTGAATATGATTGGCATTTCTATTGTCAGCATTGTTAATATCTTGCCTGCTCTTGTCATTATTTTCCCTATTATCTTATTTATTTTCTTTTATTTTTCTATAATATTTTTCTATAAAAAAAGCGAGTCATATGACTCGCTTAAAATGTTTTTACAGATTCTCTTTCTACTAGATTTGGTGGGAATTTCACACTGACATTCAAACTTGGATTTTCCATCAGTTTTAAAAGTTGTATAGCCACTGTTTTTCCCATTTCTTTCTTAGGATGAGCAAAAGTTGTTAAACCAATAGCTGACTCTAATTCCAAATCATCAAAACTTATGATCGAAATATCATCTGGTATTTTTTTATCAATCTTAGTAAATAAATCGACTAAATATCTTGCTATCTGGTCATTATAACAAATAATGGCTGTAGCATCATTTAGACGTCTTAAGATTTCACGGTCTAATTCACCATTCATAATAAGTTTGATATCCTCTGTTGTATACCAAAACATATTTTTTTCTGATTGCAATAAATTATGTTTTTTCAAAGCATTAATCGCACCTGAATAACGCAATTGACCTTGCATATCATCAGATTTAAAAATACCAGCAATTTTTTCATGACCATGTTTTATGAGATATTCACCAGCAGATTGCCCTGCTAGATAATCGTCCATACGCACACTTGGTATATTCATTGGCGGATTAGTATCAGCATGGATAAACACACATGGTATTCCTGCTGATTTTATTTTTTGATAAAAATCTGTATTGATATATGGTATACCACTTTTTGATGGCTCAATAATTAAGCCATCAATATTGTTTTTCAACATAGTATCTAAAATATATGCTTCTTTTTCCACTCTATTATAGGTAAAAGCTAACTGCATGAAATAGCCGTTTTTAGTCAATACTTTCTCTATTCCTTGTACAATACTTGGGAAAATATAATCATCTAAATAAGTTAGAACAACACCTATATTTCTTGTTTTTTTCTTTATTGCTGATTTTGAAGCACATACATATGTTCCGCTACCACGTCTTCTCTCTAGCAATCCTTCGCTTTCTAGTACACTAGTTGCCTGTCTTACTGTTTGACGACTAATTGAGAATTTTTTTCCCAACTCATTTTCAGAAGGCAATCTCATGCCTACACTAAATTCTCCGCTTAAAATTTGCTCTCTTATCCAATTCATTAAATCTATATATTTCGGAGCATCTGCCGTTGCCATTTCCACACCGTCCTTCCTTTTATAAATATAACAACTTCTTTTTTTATATTTATATGTGTATTCTATATAGTTTACCAATAACCTCTATATAATACAACTAATATCCTAAAATACAACTTTTATTACTACATATTATCTAATAACATTTCACCTACGCTATCATACAACTTTGTTGCAACATTTTTAGCATGCATAGTTGCTGAATTTAAACTATATCCTTCAAATTCTTTTATCATAGGCACATCATTTTGAGCATCGCCTATTGTTAAAACCTGTTCAAAGCATTTATCTTTTTGTAAATTCAATAATTCTTTGACTCCTTGAGCTTTATTTATTCCCTTAGCACATATATCTATACAATTTAAATTCATATTAGCTAAGAAAGCTCCTTCAAATTCATTATTTATACGTTTAGCATAATTGTTAGCAATTTCTTCTGTCTCATAGGCTAAACTAATTTGTATTACATTCATTTCAGATAAAGCTTGTTCTACAGTTATTTTTTGAATGATATCTTGATTTTTATATTTTTCAGACTCAAAATACTTTAATAACTGTGATTTAGGGCTATTTATCGTTGTTCTCATTTTTTCTGTTGATGAAAATAAAATATGCCAACTTTCTTTGGCAATATCACTATGAACAAGTTTTTCTAATTGTATTTTATCTAGAGGAAATGATTTTATTAATTTTAAATTCTTATCAAAAATTGTTCCACCATTATTACAAATTACAAAATCATAAGTAAGCTCTTGATTATTTACTTCATGCATTAAAGAATGAACATCTCTACCACTACATAAAACAAAGATATTGCCTTTGCATCTCCATTCATTTACAGCTTCTATATTTATTTGCGGTATGATATCTTCATGGTGAAAATATAATGTCCCATCAAAATCACTAAATGCAATCTTCACTAAAAACGCCTCACTTTTAATTCATTCCAATACTTTATATTATAAAAAAGCAGACAAAAGTCTGCTTTTTCTTTTTATATTTTATCTATCAAAATGTTTTTGCCATTGATGATGGAAAGAACCTTCTCTATCAATGCGTTTATACGTATGAGCACCAAAATAATCTCTTTGAGCTTGAATAAGATTTGCACCTACAACTTTTGTACTCAAACCATCAATATAAGAAATTGCATTGGCAAAAGCTGGTACTGGTACACCTGCTAAAATAGCTTTAGCTACAATTTTTCTTAAACATTGCTGATTATTTTTTACTTTTTCAGCAAAGAATTCATTTTCAATTAAATTATCTAAATTTGGTTCTTGCTGATAAGCATTAGTTATATTATTTAAAAATCTCGCTTGAATAATACAACCAGCTCTAAAAATAGAAGCAATATCACCTAAGTTTAAATTCCAATCGTATGTTTCAGAAGCGCTTTTATAAAGAGCAAGACCTTGAGCATATGCTGCAATTTTAGCTGTATATAAAGAACGTCTTACATCTTCTACAAAATCTGCATCAATTTCTACAGGTAATACTTTTTTCAAACCACTTTCTGCTAATTGTTGACGTTTTTCATAGAAAGAACTGATATTTCTAGCATTGCAAGCACTTGTCATAATAGATGTATTCACACCTTGTTCTAAAGCAGCTAAACTTGTCCAACGACCTGTACCTTTTTGCCCTGCACTATCTAAGATTTTATCTACTAATTCGCCTTCGCCTAAATCATCTTTTTCTTTAAAGATATCTGCTGTAATACCAATTAAGAAGCTATTTAATTCACCTTGGTTCCATTCATTGAAAATATCTGCAATCTGAAAATTTTCATATCCACCAACATGTTTTAATAATAAATAAGCTTCAGCAATAAGTTGCATATCTGCATATTCAATACCGTTATGCACCATTTTTACATAATGACCTGCACCATTTTCACCAATATATGTGCAACAAGGTTTACCATCTTCAGCTTTAGCGGAGATAGCTTCTAAAACTTCTTTGATTTCTTTATAGCTTTCTTTATTACCACCTGGCATTAATGCTGGGCCATTGAGTGCTCCCTCTTCACCGCCAGATACACCAACACCAAAATATTTAAATCCTTTAGAAGTTACATATTCATATCTTCTTTGTGTATCTTTAAAGAAGGAATTGCCACCGTCCATGATGATATCTTCTTCATCTAAATAAGGTAAAAGACTTTCAATTACACTATCTACTGCTTTACCTGCTGTTACCATGATAAAGAATTTGCGAGGACGAGTCATACCTTCCACTAAAGATTTTACATCATAAAAAGCTGTTATATTATCATGTGGATGATTTTTAACAAAAGCTTCTGTTAAATCTGGAGTGTAATTATATACGGCTACTTTGAAATTATGATTTGCCATATTTAAAGCTAAACAGCTTCCCATTACACCCATACCAATAACTGCTATATTTGATTTCATAAATTTTATTTCCCCATTAAAAATT
>ENA-OQCN01000167-OQCN01000167.1-human-gut-metagenome-genome-assembly--contig:-NODE-167-length-33367-cov-2.582100_pt1 | contig 33367 bp, 35 predicted proteins | sample MGYA00242497_ERZ504576 | MGnify/ENA primary metagenome ERZ504576 (study PRJEB26092, sample SAMD00036296) | human gut metagenome | host: Homo sapiens | study: EMG produced TPA metagenomics assembly of...
TCGTGATACAATTAACAACAATCGAATTAAACCGCCATTAAAAAACCAGAAGCAGAAACTATCCTTATACAAACTGATATGCAGTGAATTTAATGTCAGCGAAGAATGGCTACTGAATGGTACCGGCGATATGTTTACCAGTAACGAATCTGAATACAGTACTATGATCGATCAGATCATGCATGGGGAAAATGAATTTGCCAAAAACATTTTTAAAACATTTGCACTGTTCGATGTGAAAGACTGGGAAGCTTTAGAGCGGATGATTTCAAAATATAATTCCGTTACAGATCCGAAACCAGACGTTTCTTTATATGACAGCGTGCCGGATACACCGGAAGAATTGGAAAAACTGTTTCCACCAATTGAAAAAGATGTCAAACGCGGTGTTGGGTAATCCCTGAACGGGACACCCAGCAATCCCGCTTACTTATTTACAATTACAAATATTGTACCGGTAAAGTTAAGATTATAATACATGGTTTTACTGCATCTATAATAGATTGCATATATTTTGCGGTTATTGTGATATATGTATTTTATTTTCATGTCCCACGACCTTTCTTCTTGCGGAAAAGCTGGGTGTATCTTTATTATATCAACGGCATTTGTCTTGCTTCTACTGGTACGTTGGAAATGATCAAAAATTTTTCGATAAAATAATAAGACACCCCGGTTGTATCAAAATACTTCCGGGGTGCACTAAAATATGCAGGTGATCACATGAAAAAGAAAGAATTATGTCCGGCAGTGATCCGGGTCGCATTATATATCCGCGTTTCCGGAGAAGAACAGAAAATCAAAGGACTTTCACTGGAAGCCCAGCAGGAACGGTTAGAAACATATGCAAAAGAACACGGCTGGATCATCACCGGCACATATATAGATGCCGCTAAAACAGCCCGCAAAAATCTGCACAAAAGAACAGAATTCCAGCGCATGATGGAATCCGTCAAACGCAACGAAGTAGATATCCTGCTCTTTGCCAGGCTCGACCGCTGGTTCCGGTCTGTTGCAGATTATTACAAAGTTATGGAGATCTTACAGGCCCACAACTGCAACTGGAAAACAACGGATGAAGAATATGATACAACCACTGCAAACGGCCGGCTTTATATTAACGTAAAATTATCCATCGCCCAAAATGAAGCAGATATTGACGGAGAGCGAATTGATGTTGTATTCGACAGCAAAATTGCACATGGTACCGTTGTATCCGGCAGCTGTCCTTACGGCTTTCGTGTAAACAACGAAAAAGACTGGAAATCATCCCAGACGATGCCGCTATTGTACAAGATGCATTCTGCTATTTTGAATCCTCCGTATCACAACGCGCTACGACAAAATATATCCGTGAAAAATACGGCATCAACTGGTGCTACGCTACTTTCCACCGGATGTTAACGGAAGAATTATATACCGGTGTATATAACCGCGGCGGCAGATACAATGCGAACTTCTGTCCATCCATCATCAACCGCGATCAATTCGACCGGGTACAGGCTCTTTTAAAAAAGAACGTTCACACTGCTCCATCCGGCCGCATATACCTTTTTACTTCTATTCTTGTCTGCGACGAATGCAGCCATAAATTAAACGGCTATCTTTCCCAGGGTATCGTTTATTACCGCTGTGCACAGCACATGCAGCGTGGCAGATGTATACATAATCATTCTATCCGCGAAGATTATGTGGAACAATGGTTATTCGATCACTTAAGCGAAGAATTTAACCGCGTCAAGCTCGACTGGGAAATACAGGCTGCGAAAAGAAAACGTTCTTCCTCCTCGAAAGGCAAAGCAGTCTTAAAACGAAAGTTAAATAAACTGAAGGAATTATATGTAAATGATCTGATCGACATTGAAGAGTATCGAAAAGACTATGAGATATACACCTCTGCCCTGAAGCAGATGCCAAACGACAAAGAAATGGAACAGCCGCCAAATTTTAAAGCTGTGGAACGGTTACTGCAGTCTGATTTTAAAAATTTATACAACACTTTAACCCGTGAAGAAAAAAGAACGTTGTGGAGATCCGCTATTAAGGAAATCCGGATTGACAACGATTACAATATAACGGGTATTATTTTTGAATAGTGTTGTACTATTTATATAGTACCCGTCGGCTCATCACAGAGCAGGATATCCGGATTTTTCACAATGGCACGCCCGATGGAAACCCTCTGCTGCTGTCCGCCGGAAAGCTGGTTCGGCAGTTTATGCCTGTGTTCATAAAGTCCCAGCGTATGTAATAAATCGTCAATATCGAGCGGACTGTCTGATAAATATGCACCAACCTCAATATTTTCCTTGACATTTAAATTTGCGATCAGGTTATACATCTGAAATACATAACCTAAATGTTTTCTGCGGTACTGTGTCAGCTTCTTCTCTCCGAGTTCTTCTAACTTATCGCCGTTGATGGAGATGTAACCGGAGTCCGCACTGTCGATACCACCGATGATATTTAACAGCGTCGACTTTCCGGAACCGGATGGTCCAAGCAGCACACAGAATTCTCCTTTTTCCACAGAAAAATTCATTCCCCGAAGTACTTCCTGTCGGGTCTCCCCGCTTCCAAACCCTTTTTTCAGATCAACAATTTCCAAAAATTTTCTTTCTTCTTCTGACATATGTTCCCCTTTCCCATTACAGAATTGTTCTTATATCCTTATCTATTCTGAATTGTGTTAAAGTCTTTTCTTACTTTTGTTAGTGTTGTCTAACTTTTGTTTGTATTATATCACAGCTTTTCCAGATTACAAGCAAAAAGACGATTCCTTTTGTCAGAATCGTCTTTTTGCCTTATATAATGTCTTTACTGTCTGTTACACTGTAAATATTGTTCTATTTCTGAAACTGGCTTTCCTGTCACTTCTATGATTTTCTCTATTGTGAAACCGGACTTGATCATATTACAGATGATTTCTGCTATAGCTTTATCTCTGCCAATCTCAATCCCATCACTTTTACCAGCTTCATACTCTGCCTTTCGGAGTTTCTTTTCTTCCCACTCTTTATCGTACTCTAATATACTCACCATCTTTTCTCCTTTTTGCGCTGTCTTTTGCGCATAACAAGTTTGGACGTAAGTACAAACTTGCATGTGAAAATCTCATTTTCACATTACCTCCGAGCGATTCTTCCGAAGAAATTCCACTAAAATTCCTTCTTTGATGCATTCCGTGATTGCCCTTTCAACTGCATCATTCAGATTCTGCGCTGATGCATATTTTCGGACTCTCGCAACATAAATGGCATATTCCTTCAATGTCTGACACTGTTCCATCAGGTCTTTGTTGTGTCCTTCGTTCACATTCAGCATCAGAACTTTTAACTCTAAATCCGGCTCTCCAGCCAGATGCTCATATGCCTCAGACAAACGCAGTTCGACCCGGTCGTCCACTGTATCCGTTCCATTATAAAACACCATAAACTTCGGTGCCGGAATCTTCTGCAGCTTTGACGAATACAGTGACTTATCATTCAGATACTGCTGATACTCGATTCCAATATAGATCAGATCCCGCAATGGTATATTGGGATTGATCGTCGACTGATGCTCATAGAGATAAATATTCGTCTCTAACATAAATGCCAGATCATTTTTCATTCCCATATAGATTGCGTTTTCCAACGTGACGATCTTAAGCTTCCGCATTCTGATAATGGCTTCCGGTCACTGCGTTGTACGGGATAAGAGATTCTCTTTCTCTGAGAACAGCATGCGGAATACAGTGTCTTTGTACTGACGGTTGGCTGTCGGTATCTTTTCTGATACCTGCTCACTCTTCTTCATATTCAGTTCCTCCTGTGTGCAGGAGGCTCATCCAGATCTCCTGCTTTTCATTTTTGTGGATAAAAAGCATAGATTTCTGAAATGTTTTTTGAAATTTAGACGGATGTATACATCCTGATAGTCATGCAGACAGAATTGCCGGATTCATAATTATGGCATCGGATAAATGTCCGCATCAATAGAAATATGCTTTGAGTTATTTTACCATACGTCATTCTTAGTATGCAACTGATTTAAAATTTCTTGTGCAGGTTGTACAAAAACATGGTTGCAGTTCACAGATTACCCTGCGGACTGTAACTTCGCAGCCCCATGTAAAGTTTTGCTTCGCAAAAGGGGCTGCTCACCCCCACATCATGTTCATACGCGCCTGAACAGCAAAGTGTTCAAGTGATAAGTGAACAGTAACAAAACAAGCTGCTATTTTTAAAGAAAGACAGGATCCGGCTGAATATCAATCCGGACACTGTCTTCCCTGTCATTTTCTAATAGTTACACACTTTAAATTTTTCTATTTGCTGATTTTTACTTTTTTCACGGACGAATATTTTCCATACACTTTTTTGCCCGTGGAATCTATTTTATAAGCCCGGATGCGCACATAGTATGTCTTTCCTTTTTTCAGTTTACTTATGGTATAGGATGTCTTCGCCGTATTTTTCTTTGTGACCGCCTTTTTGAATTTTTTATCCGTACTGTAAGAAATCTCGTAACCTTTTGCGCCGGATACTTTCTTATATTTCAGTAAGATCTGTTTACTCTTGCTGTTTTTCGCAGACGTAAGAGAAGCCTTCGCCACTTTTACTTTTGTCCACTTTGCATACAAAAATGTAATCGGATTTTGCGCTGCTGCTGATACTTGTGATCTTCTTTTTAAATTTTGCATCCGTATACCAGCCTGCAAATGCGTATCCTTTGCGTGACGGGTTTTTCAGTGTTACTTTCTTTCCATAATAAGTTGACGGATTTGAGGCATTGTTTTTACCTTTATTCAGTTTGTAGGTAATTTTATATGGTACTGTAACCGTACAGGATGCCTGATAACTACTATTTTCAGCCGAAGTCACAGTAATCTTTGTTCTACGGTGCTTTTGCTGTCACACTGCCGTTGGCATCCACGGTGCAATCTTTGTATTTGCCGATTTCCAGACTACCTTTTTGTTGGACGCATAAGACGGTGATACAGTCACATTTAAGGTAAGCTTCTCTCCTCTTTTTACCTCTGCTGATGTCCTGTCTAAAGTTATTCCTGTTACTTTCGCCTTTCCGGTGACAGTCACATAGCAGACTGCATATTCATCACTGCCGTCCGTTGCCGCAGCCCGGATTTTTGCTTCACCCTCCGATCTTGCAGTGACAAGTCCGCTTGCAGAAACCTCTGCCACTTTCGTATCAGAAGAAGTATATTTGAGTTTTTTATTTGTGGCATCCGAAGGTGAAATATATGGTTTCAACTGATAGGTTTGACCAGCTTTTAATTCGATCTCATCCTCATCAAATTCGATCCAGTCTATCAGCTGCGGTACGGTTATCTTACAGGCAGCTTTTACATTTCCAGCCGTTACCGTAATGACTGCTGTTCCAACACCACAGATCTCCACATATCCGGTATCAGAAACAGTGGCAACCTCTTCGTTGGAACTTGTCCATACCACTGCATCTGTGAAATTCAAAGGTGCAATCGTCGCTGTCAGCTGGAAATCGTCATAGTGCTCCGCCGTTTTTTCTGTAATATCCAGACTGACTGAGGTTGCATGAATATCCTGTGTGACGTACTTGATTCCTTTTCCGCTCGCATAGGTCTGGGCATAGCAATCAGACGGACCGTACATCGTCATTTTCTTTGGATAAGAAAATGCATTTGATGCGATCGAAGTTGTGTTGCGCGGGACTGTGATCTGCGTCAGCTTCGTGCAGTTGACAAAGGCACTGTCACCGATCGTGGTCACATTGTAAGGAAGCACGATGGATGGCAGAACTGTGCAGCCGTAGAATGTCTGGCTCTCAATTTTCTTTAACTTGCTGCCTAATGTAATGTCGGCAGAGCTTCACAGCCATAAAATGCAGAACTTCCAATGGATGAAACGGTATCCGGCACCACTGCCTTTTTCATGGCTTTACAGTTTTTAAATGCGTTGGTTTCTATTTTTTCCACCCCGGACGGAAGGATTGCTTCCGGTAAAGATTCACAGCCGGAAAATGCGGAATTTCCGATTGTGGTCAGGGGTGGATGGGAAGTTGATGGCGGTTAACTTTTTGCAATTATAAAAATGTATTTGCAGTAATATTCTGACGAATATTTGGCAAATGCACCTCTGTTAAATTAATGCAATTATAAAAAATATTTGTTCCCATTGAATTGACGGTATCTGGAAGAATCACCTTCTGTAAGTTTGAACATTCAGAAAATGCACTGTCCCCAATTTCTTTCATCCCATTTGAAATCTCTACTGCTTTCAATTTTATACACTCATTAAAAGCATGATTTTTTATCACAGTTACCGTTTTAGGAATTTTAACTTCCTCTAATCCATCACATCCCCGAAACAATGCATCTGCTATAACTGTACTTCCTTCTTCAAAGGCAATTGTCTTTAAATTGTCACATTCGTTAAACACACCATTTGGGGTATCTATTGAATCATATGTCGCATAAACATCCTTTAAACTCTTTGGTATTTCTATACTCTGCAAACTATCACAGTTGTAAAATGCATTTTCTCCTATCTTTTCTAATTCTTTTGATAATGTCACACTCTCTAAGTTTTTGCATTCAGAAAATGCACTTATACCTATATTGGTTACACTGTCTGGAATAACTATACTTTTTAATCTGTCACATCCACTAAATACTCCCCTCCCCAATGCCGTTATACTGTCTGGCAGATTAATTTCTGTAATAGAAGTATCATTTTGAAATACATTCTCCTCTAATACTGTAACACTATCTGAAATATTTATATTTTTTAAATTTTTACAATCTGCAAATGCATAGCCATAAATTTGCGTAATTGTATCAGAAATTACAATGCTCTCTAATCCATCACATCCCCGAAACAATGCATCTGCTATAATTGTGCTTCCTTTTTCAAAGACAATTGTCTTCAATCTGCTACACTCATTAAATACACCATTTGGAGTATCTATTGAATCATATGTCGCATAAACATCCTTTAAACTCTTTGGTATTTCTATACTCTGCAAACTATCACAATTATAAAACGCATTTTCTCCTATCTTTTCTAGTCCTTTTGATAATGTAACGCTTTCCAAATTTTTACATTCAGAAAATGCACTTATTCCTATATTTATCACACTATCAGGAATAACTATACTTTTTAATCTGTTACATCCACTAAATGCTCCTCTTCCCAATGCTGTTATACTGTCTGGCAGATTAATTTCTGTAATAGAAGTATCATTTTGAAATACATTCTCCCCTAATACTGTAACACTATCTGAAATATTTATATTTTTTAAATTTTTACAGTCTGCGAACGCATAGCCGTAAATTTGTGTAACTGTATTGGGAATTGTAACACTTTCCAGTCCATCACATCCCCGAAACAATGCATCCGCTATAACTGTACTTCCTTCTTCAAATATAATCGTCTTTAAATTGCTACACTCATTAAATACACCATTTGGTATATCTATTGAATCATATCTTGCGTAAACATCATTTAAACACTTAGGTATTTCTACACTTTGCAGACTGTCACAGTTGTAAAATGCATTTTCTCCTATTTTTTCAATTTTCTTTGACAACGTTATGTTTGCCAAATTAATACACCCTGAAAATGCACCTATATTTATCCTCGTCACACTATCCGGTATCATCACCGTCCTCAAATCCGTCCGGTTCTGAAATGCCCTATCTCCAATCGCAACAACCTCATGCCCGTCAATCTCATCCGGAATATAAAGTGCTGTCGCATTTCCGCTATATCCTGTGATCGTAGCCCTGTTTGCATCGTCGAGTGTATAGGTATAAATCGTACGATCGCACCGCCGGCACCTGCTCCCGCATCAAAATAGCTTCCTACGCCCGCCGGATTGAAATACCTCGAACCTGGAGATGTCCAATAACTTGTCCAGCCTCCCTGCGCGGCAAATTCTTTTCCACGCGTGCATGATGTCCGAAGTACACCGTCCTCAATATGATAGTACACGCGCACCGGACTGTTATTCTTTCCCCAGATCTCTATACTTTTGCTAAAGGTCTTTGATGCAATACCAACTCCGATCTTTGCACTTGCCCCCACCGATGCATACAGATATGCAGCCTGTGACGCGCAGTATGTCGGTGTTCCGGAACTGTACCTTACGTATTTGATGTTCATACGTGCACCGGTTTTTGCATAAATATCTCCGCTGACAATTCCGAGCGTTGCTTTTGCAGAGAGTACAATACCTGTGGTCAGATCTGCTTCTGCTGAAAAGGAAAATCCTTTTTTATGACTGTTTCCAACTATACGGAATCCGTCCGAATACGCAAATCCGGCTTCAAATTCCTTTTCCACGGTAAGCGTTGCTTCCCCGGAAAGATTATATTCCATTGCCAGTGTCAACATACCAACACCGCCGAGCGGCACTGCCCCTAACGTCAGTGTGTGTTAATATCTTTAAATGCATCCCCTTTTACATTGCAGGAGTATTCCATATCTCCGCTGACTGAAAAATAATAGTCATTATTATTCAGACTGTAATTTACTTTCATGTTTGAAATCACAACACTTACTGTCGCTGTGACATCATCTGAGACGGAAATCGTTTTATCTGCACGCAGGGTATTGTTTTTATAGGATATCCCCCTTGTCATACCTTCTGTGACTGTAACACCATTTACCACATATGTTTCTTCATCTGCCGGAATAAATTCCGTCATGTCAACATCCAGTTCGCCCTGCTGGTCAACATTTAAAACCGCGCCATCATCCGCATCTGAGGTTGTAATATATGTCGTTGTTCCTTCTGTCCGTACACTTTCTGCCTTATATGCCATGACAATATCGTTAACATACACGGCAAATGTTGTTCCCTGTTTGATCGTAACCGGACAGTTTTCGATCATAACTATTCCGTCCACATCAATAGATACGGCTGTTCCCTTTGGTACAACAACTACTCCGGACGCAAACGTACAGGTATTTTCTTTTCCGGTCTCTATCTGCGCATCTGCCAAAACCTTTTTTGCATCCGCGATCATTGCATCATGCTCTTCCGTTGTAAGTGACTGTTCCGGGAGAAATTTACCGGCAGCAACCGTAACCCATCCTCTGTCGATTGCGATCTGTGCTGCTTCCTTATATGTAACATCTGCTGTATCCTGATAAGTATAACTGTCTGTTTCCGGCACAAAACCAAGCATCGCATTCATGGTCTGCGCTGCAAATTCACGTGTCACTGCATCTTCCGGTCGAAATTCTTCTCCTGCCTCAAGATCGATCATTCCGAACTCGCATGCCACCATCACATCACGATAAAACGAATCATCCGTTGATATGTCACTGTAATAATTATCCGGATAATTGTCCTCATCTACCGTAAGATCAAATAATGTTACCAGTTCCTGTACCCAGTCGATACGGCTGATCTCATCACCTGATAATGCCCTTTTTAAAATCTCCTCTGTACTCTCCGTTTCTTCCGTAACGTTCTCTGTTTCAGCCTGTTCTGGCTCTTCTGTGACATTCTTTGTTTCAGTCTCCTCTGTTTCTTCTGTAACAACCTTCGTTTCTGGCTCTTCTGTCTCTTCCGTGACGATCGTCGTCTCTGGCTCTTCTGTCTCTTCCGTGACAATTTCCGTCCCGGCCGCCCCGGACTCTTCCTCTGCCAGACGTCCGGCATTATGATCTTCTTCATCTGCCTGGTCTGTTTCTTTTTTCTCTGTCACTGCTGACTTTTCATCATCCTGTTCTACAGTCTGTGTTTCCACAGTCCCTTTCTCTTTAAAACTGTTTTCTTCCTGTGTCTGCTGTGCATTCCCTGCCACATCCGCCAGCAGCATTTCCGGTGCTGCCGTAAACGTCATACAGGCACAAAGCAGCCATGCTTATCATTCGTTTTTTCTATAACTTTCTCCTTTCACAGATATCTCATTCCTTACAATACGACCAAACGGTCTTATTATGAATTAAATTATAGCATTTTGATTATAATTTGTCTATTAAGTTAGAGGAGACACTCACGTGAAGTTTCAAAGAATTCAGGACTTGAGAATAGACAACGATCTTACTATAAAAGAAATCTCTGCCATGCTTGGTCTGCACCGGGATGTTTATTCCCGTTATGAAAAAGGGCTTCGTGATTTTCCAATTGACATTCTCATAAAGTTAGCAGATATTTATCACTGCTCAATTGATTATCTGGTTGGACGGTTGATACGAAGTAATATAATACACAAAATGCCTACTCCGCAGACATTGATCACTATATATAAAGAAAAGACGATTCCACTCAGAATCGTCTTTCTTTATAATATATGCTTATTTTTTCCCACGCAGCAGCTTAATGATCTTCCCCTCATACACCACTGTCACAATAACGATCAATGCAACCGTCACCAGACTATACCCTTTATTGATCTGCACTCCGGCGACATCACAGATACTGGTAAATAAAAGACTGAGCACGAAGATCAGCTTGACTGCGCGCACCATATGAATCGTATATTTTCTTATTTTCCCACTACATATTTCTTTCGGCAGGTTATTTACCCTTTCCGGATAACGTGCAAGCAGCGTCAGTCCAACATATACAAGGATCAGGATTGCCGCATTTAAAATAATTCCGGTAAATGCCACTCCATATACGATTCCATAATAAATCTGCAGTCCCAGATAAATCATTGCAGCTACGATTCCCACTGCCTCAAGCAGGAAATCCATATTTGTCATTTCTTCTTTTTTCAAATTTATCCCCTTCCTGTGCTGTTCTTCATCTTCTATTCTGTTATTTCTAAATACATTCCAAATGCCGTTTTCCATTCCGCCGTCAGCCGCTCTAAATTCCACGCCGCATTTGCGGGGCTTGTGGACGGCAGTTTTCCAAGCGGCGGCATTCCCTCTTTATTACAGTATTTTACAAAAAGCTGATGTGCTTTTCCACCATTTGCAAAAATTCCCTGTATTTTTGCATTTGATAAGATCAGATTCATATCATTTGGCACCACATTTCTGATGGAGCTGTCGGAAGATCCAACGATATCACAGGAATCGATCACATCCCACACTGCTATGCGATGTCTTAGCAGAAGATCCTTCTTTTCATCGATCGTCTGTGGCAGAGGTTCCTTGAAAATCCCTGCAATCACCTTCCAGAACCGGTTTTGCGGATGCCCGTAATAGAACTGGTTTTCCCGCGACTTACAGACGGAAAGGAACCCAGGATCAATATCCTGGATTCCTCATTGTATACAGGTAAAAACGTATGTTTTACATGTGTATATTCCATTTTATACCCGCTTTCTATTCATAATTTTTAACATTAGAACTGTCTACTTTTTCAAATGGTACCCATACATATAAGCCATCTGCGGTAGCTCCCTCTAAAGTCGTCACATCTTTTCCGGTTGCAAGTGCAATTGCAGCATAAACAGCACTCTCACCCTGTCCGACTGCGGACTGGTATACGGTAAAGTCCATCTTTCCATCTTCAATCGCTTTGCATCCGTCTGCAGTCGCATCGATTCCAAGTACCGTCACATCACTGATTCCTGCTGCATCACAGGCATCAATGATACCAAGTGCCATAGAGTCGTTGTTGCAGACAGCAACGTCACACTTCTGTCCTGTCTTTAAAAATATATTGAACATCTCTTTCGCACGATCCTGCTCCCAGTCGGCGTTATCTTCAAAGACATAATTGATCTTTTTCCCTGATGCATTTAAAGTATCCTTTAATGACTCAGATCTTCCTTTTGTCGCGGAATGTTTTTTCGGTCCTTTTAACAACACCACATTAATCTCATCCGCAGAAGCAAATTTATCTAGAATGTACTCTGCCTGATACTGTCCTGCCACATATTCATCCGATCCAACATAAATATATTTCCCAGCCTGAAGTCTCGACTCATCCGGGCAGCTGTTAAAAAATACGATTGGTATATCACCTGCAAGCGCTTCTAATTCGAATGCCGTATCAGCATCAACCGGTCCGCATAAAATCACATCATAATTCTCACTGACCGCCTTTTTGATATGCTCCACCTGATTTTCAATGGAATTGTCCGCATCTAGCACATCCAACTGTACCCCACACTCTTCCGCAGTCTGCTGCGCCTGCGCCACAAGTACATTTCGGAAGGTATCCGCCTGTGATAACGACAGCAGCATTTTTAAACCTTTTCCATCAGCTGCGCCTGTCTGTGTATTTCCACCACATCCGGCAAGGCATCCTACGAGCAATGCCAGACACATGATAGTACTTATTAATTTCTTCATCGCACGATCTCCTCTCTATATCCGGAACTGTTTTACCTGATCTGCAAGCTGATCTGCAGAAACAGCAAGGTTATCTGCTTCCTGTTCTACCTGGTCACTGTTCTTTGAAATATTCTTTGCCTGCTGTAACATGGATTCTGATGTTGCAAGGATCTCATCGGAACTTGCCGCCTGCTCTTCCGAAATAGCTGCAACATTCGTAGCAACCTGATCTACCTGATTGATCTTATCAACCACATTGCCGATCAGTGCGCTTGTCTCCTGGATATTCTTAAAGATCGTATCAAATGTATCAACTGCCGTATGGATCAGCTCTGCACTGCCGGAAATATCCTGTGCACTGTTTCCTGCCTGTCTGACGGCATCTTCTACCAGATTATTGATCTCAGTAATCAGCTCTGTGATATGTGCTACCGAATCCGCACTGTTCTTTGCAAGTGTACCAATCTCAGCTGCAACAACTGCAAATCCTCTTCCTGCTTCGCCTGCGCGTGCAGCCTCAATCGATGCATTTAAAGATAACAGGTTCGTCTCGTCAGCAATATCACCAATCAGTTTGATGATCTGCACGATCTCGCCGGAAGCGGTTCCTACCTTATTAACAGCCTCTTCCAGATTGTGAATGGAAACTTCGATATTTGAGAGTGCCTCACCAACGCGCTCCATATCCTTACGTCCTTTTTCAGAAACAGCAACTGTCTCCTGCATCTTGCTTTCAACCATATCACTGTCGCTCTTGGTATCTGCTGCCACACCTGCAAGCTGTGTTGCATTTTCCGCGATCTCATTTACAGATACAGACAACTGATCAACCGTCGCGTTCAACTCGCTCATCGACTGTGACTGGATTCCCGCTGCAGAACTCATCTCACCGGAAACACCCTTACTTGAGTCAGCCTGATTCTTCAACTTGCCGGAAACATTTCCCATCTCGGAGATCATCTGTTTCATGGAAGCAATAAACTTCTCCACACTTTGGCTCATGACTGCGATCTCATCATTGCCTTTTGTCTTAATAGAAACCGTAAAATCACCGGAAGTCATCGCTGTGATCACTCTTGTCATTTCCTTGACAGGTTTGATTACAACATGAGTTACACGTTCGATCAGTACACAGAGCAATGCAATACAGATCACACTGATTACGATCATAATATTACGAAGCTGTGTCAGATCAGAAAGTACAATGCTGGTCGGAATATACGATATCAAAAGCCAGTTGGTTCCGTCTACTTCCTGAAATACCGTCATATTTCCATCAAGTGTAGCAAAATTATAGTCTTTCTCTGCAGCTTTCTCTGCCGTAAGCTGGTAAAAATGACTCTGTCCTTCTGCCCCGAGTGTCTGGGAAATAAGAGATGAATCACGGTTTGCCAGGATCACACCGCTGGTTTTATCAACCAGAAATGCTTCCGCATCATTCATTTCAATAAAAGAGTTTACGATAATTGCAATACGGTCTAATGTCATATCTGCTGAAATAACACGCACTTTATCAGATCCGTCATTTAAAATACCGGAGGCACTGATCACATTCACGCCATCTGCATTCTGATAAGCTGAACCGACTGCCATATTCACCCTGGTAAGTCCTTCTTTATACCAGGTACTGTTTGTTACATCTGATTCCTTTTTTGTTGATTCTGATGCCGTTATGAGCTGTCCTGTGGAATCTGCCACATAAAGTCCCTCCGGATAATTACTGTTATAGCCATAATAACCATCCAGTATTGTCTTTAACTCTTCATCACTCGGCTTCAAATCCTCAATGATCGTCTTCGCCATCTGAAATGAAGCAAGGTTTTCATTCAGCCACGCTTCTATCTGGGATGCCTGGTTCTCTACCGAAGACTGCAGTAAATTCTGGGAATATTTTTTGATCGTCCCTGCAGATATCTGATAAGCAGCCACAACAAGTACCACAACGATCGCAATTACGACTGGTATGATCACCCCAAGTAACTTTGCCTTAATCGACACCGTTTTTTGTTTTTTCATAAGCTGTCCTCTCTTTTTTACATAAAATTTACAACATAAATTATAAAATCTTCGTCGTTTTTCGTCAATATGTATCACAAACCGTTTTCGCTAAAATTTATATTGTATACATGTATTTTCAAGAAATCGTATGATCTTTTCTTGAAAATGAGACCTGCTGTGCTATAATAAATTAGTGTGCCATTTTCTTTTTCATACATATATCAGGCACACGGGATTGGTATCATGCCGCTGCATGCGGTTTATACCAGAGAGGAGAACCTTAGATGGAACATTTAATCATTCCAAAAGATTATCATTCAGAATTAAATCTGCACGATACACAGATTGCAATCAAAACAGTAAAAGATTTTTTCCAGAACCTGCTTGCACTTCGTCTGAATCTGTCCCGCGTTTCGGCTCCACTTTTTGTTGATCCGTTATCCGGTCTCAATGACAACTTAAACGGTATTGAACGTCCGGTTACTTTCGATATCAAAGAGCAGAACGGGAAAGAGGCAGAGGTTGTACAGTCTCTCGCAAAATGGAAACGCTACGCATTAAAGAAATACGGTTTCGACTACGGTGAAGGTCTGTATACCGATATGAATGCGATCCGCAGAGATGAAGACACGGATAACATCCACTCTATCTTTGTAGACCAGTGGGACTGGGAAAAAATCATCCATAAAGAGGATCGTAATATCGAGACATTAAAAGAAACAGTTAACACTGTTTATAACTGCCTGCGCAAGACAGAAAAATATATGGCGATCCAGTACGATTATATAGAAGAGATTCTTCCACATGATATCTTCTTTATCACGACTCAGGAATTGGAAGAAATGTTCCCTGACAACACACCAAAGGAACGTGAATATTATATTACAAAAACCAAGGGTGCCGTATGTATCATGAAGATCGGCGATACTTTGGAAAACGGAGAGCCTCACGACGGACGTGCTCCGGATTACGATGACTGGTCCTTAAACGCAGATATCGTTGTTTACTATCCGGTACTTGACATCGCTCTTGAGATTTCTTCCATGGGTATCCGGGTTGACAAGAAAGCGCTTCTCTCCCAGCTCAAAAAAGCAGGCTGTGAGGAGCGTGCAAAACTTCCTTTCCAGAAAGCGATCATCAACGAAGAGCTTCCTTATACAATCGGTGGTGGAATCGGACAGTCCCGTATCTGTATGTTCTTCCTTCGCAAGGCACATATTGGAGAGGTACAGTCTTCCCTGTGGCCAGAAGCTATCGCAAAAGAATGTGAAAAGAACGGTATTCAGCTTTTGTAACAGGAACGGGCATATGCTCCGCAGATATCCTGTCATCAACACTGATGCCTGATAAAAACAGGTATGTTTCAAATGTCAGCAATGAGCTTTCCCTGCTGACAAAAACATACCTGTTTTTTTCATCTTTCTGTTTTTTCAGTCCTGTGCGGTTTCCACTATCTTCCGGTCTTTTCAGTCCCGTGTGATTTCCACAATCTTCCGGTCTTTTCAATCCCGTCTGGTTCTCACTATCTCCCGTTTTTTTCTCCTGCTATAATTCCGTAATATTCCGGTCTTCTGTCCCGGAAAAGTCCCCATTCCAGTCGTTTTGCCCGAAGTTCATCCAGTTCATAGGTCTGGCTCAGGATTTCTTCTTTATCTCTGGAAGCACTTAAGATCACCTCTCCTGTTTCATCCGTCAGAAATGAGGAACCATAAAATTCCAGTGCCGACTCCTGTCCGCCATTTTCCGCACATGGCTGCACTACTTCCCTGCCGATCCGGTTTGCGGCAATGACAGGCATCAGATTCGCAGCCGCATGTCCCTGCATGCAGCGTCTCCAGTGCGGCATACTGTCACATTCTAAAATCGGTTCCGAGCCGATCGCTGTCGGGTAAAACAATAATTCTGCACCGAGCAGCGCCATCGCGCGCGCTGTCTCCGGGAACCACTGATCCCAGCAGATTCCAATACCGATGCAACCGTATTTTGTATCAAACACTTTAAATCCGGTATCTCCCGGTGTAAAATAAAATTTTTCCTGATAATAATGATCATCCGGGATGTGGGTTTTCCGATACACACCGAGGATCGTTCCATCTCCATCAATGCATGCGATCGAATTATAGAGGTTATTGACATCACGCTCATAAAAGCTGATTGGAAGCACCACGCCCAATTCTTTTGCAAGACGTACTCCCATTGCCACAGCTTCACTCTCCTCCACAGTTCTTGCATAGCTGTAAAAATCATATCTGCGCTGCTGGCAGAAATATTCCCGCTCAAAAAGTTCCGGCAGTAAAATGATATTTGCGCCTTCGCGGCAGCTTTGCGGATCATTTGTTCTGCTTTTTGTAAGTTTTTCTTGTGCTCCAGGTCGCATTTCATCTGAATTGCGGCTGCTTTTATCTGTCTCATGCGTGTATCCTTTCTGTTCTTTTTATTTTTGCACAGTGAATTCCCTACAGAGGAATTTGCTGTGTAATACAGTGGATGTTTCCACCGCCTGTCAGTATGTCTCTTGCGTACACCGGTATGATTTTTCTGTCCGGGCAGAGTTTTGCCATAATCTGCTGTGCACGCAGGTCGCTTTCTTCGTTTTCTCCGCCAAATACAGGCATGACTACCGCATTGTTGGAAAAATAAAAGTTTACATAGGAGGCGGCGAGCCGTTCTCCGACTTCCCTGACATCTTCACCTTCCTCAAATTCGTATCCTTCGAGTTCTTCTTTGGTGATACAGACCGGAATATCCGGAATTGGAAGTTTGTGGATGATCAGCTTTCTGGCCTTTGCGTCCCGCACCGAACTTAGATAATCAAAACTCGCTTTCGACATCGCATACTGCGGATCATTCTGGTTATTGGTCCATGCAAGCACAACTTCACCCGGTCTTAGAAATGCACAGACATTGTCCACATGCTCGTTGGTCTCATCCTGATAGATCCCGCGTGGCAGCCATAAAACTTTCTCCACGCCAAGGTAACACTTTAACTGTTCTTCAATCTGCTCCTTTGTAAGCGATGGGTTTCTCCCCGCGCTGAGCAGACAGGGCTCCGTGACAAGCAATGTTCCCTCTCCGTCGCTGTGGATAGAACCGCCCTCTAACACAAACGGTTCGGCATCATAACAGTCAAACTCGAATTTTCTGCAGAATTCCATGCAAACGCATTGTCTTTTTCATAAGAAGCATATAGTCCATCCACTTCACCGCCCCAGGCATTAAAAGACCAGTTTACACCGCGCACCTGTGAGTTTTTACATCATCACCTGTCTGCGCCGTACCATTTCCTGCTGCTGTCAGGTCTGAAATCTTTCCATCCGTTCTGTTTACCAGAAAGGTCGGCGCAACATCCCGCGCCCAGGAATCATCGGTCTCCATCTCAAAGACAACCACCGGATGTAAGTTCTCTTCTTTTTTCAGACTTTCCGCAAATGCTTTTGCATGGTCAATCCCCTTTTTCCCGGCAGCGACATACACTGTCTCACTCGCGGCGATTGCACGGATCACAGCTGAAAACGCTGTTTCTGCTTCCTTTGCGCCATTTCTCCAGGAACCGGGACGCTCCGGCCAGATCATGATACATCCCTGATGCTGCTCAAACTCACCCGGCATGAAAAATCCGTCCTGTACCGGTGTTGTATCTTTTATCATCTTAGGACAGTCTGCCTTTGAAATCTTCATAACCAAACTCCTTTATCATCTCGACATCTCCATCTTCCCGTAAGACTGCAATTCCGGGCAGCGGCATCCCGTTAAATGTATTGTTTTTGACCATGGAATAAATTGCCATATCCTCAAAGACCAGACGGTCTCCCACCTGTTTTTTCTGTGCAAAGCTGTAATCACCGATCACATCCCCGGCAAGGCAGGTCATGGAAGAAAGCCGGTAAGTATGCGGCTTTTCTCCCGGCAGATAACCGTCTTTTAGCGGCGGTCTATATGGCATTTCAAGCACATCCGGCATGTGGCATGCCGCCGATGCATCCAGAATCAGGATATCCATTCCATTGTGTACGATATCCATAACCTCCGTGACAAGATAGCCCGCATTTAATGCGATCGCCTCACCCGGTTCCAAGTAGACCCGGACATTATATTTTCGCCTGATCTCACAGATTAACTTCTTTAATTCATCCAACTGATAGTCTGCTCTTGTAATATGATGACCGCCGCCTAAGTTCAGCCATTTTACCTGTTTTAAATAACTGCCAAACTTCTCCTCAAACGCATGCCAGGTCGTGATCAGATCATCCGCATTCTGCTCGCAGAGTGTATGAAAATGTAATCCTTCGATTCCCTCCGGCAGTTGATCCGGAAATTCACTTTTAACCACACCAAGCCTTGATCCCGGTCCGCATGGATCATAGATCTCATGCCCTTCCTGTGTGGAGCACTCCGGGTTCACGCGGATCCCGGCACTTGCAGTGCACTCCTGCTGCAAAAAATAGTGCTGATACTTTTCATACTGCGCAAAGGAATTAAAAATAATGTGATCGCAGATCTGCACCAGTTCTTCCATATCTTTTTCCTTATAAGCCGGTGCAAATACATGATTTTCCTTTCCCATCTTCTCTTTTCCAAGGCGCGCCTCAAAAATTCCGCTCGCCGTCGTTCCGCTGATATACTGCCCGATCAGCGGATACAGTGAAAACATGGAAAATGCCTTCTGTGCCAGAAGCACATGGCAGCCGGTTTCCTGTTCCAAATTCTGCAATATTTTTAAATTTTGTTTTAGCTTCTTTTCATCTACCACATAACACGGGGTAGGAATCTCCTGCCATTTCATGATAATTCTCCATTTCTGCAAAAATCCGCTGCGCAAAAGCTGACAAATTTAAAATTTTATCCAACCCGTTTCACACATATTCTTATTTTATGCCACCGTCTGCGGATTTTCGTCCACAACCCATGGCAGACCATACTGGTTTAACATATCCATAAACGGATCCGGATCAAACTCTTCAATATTGAATACACCGTCTTTGTCCCAGACTTTATCGACAACCAACGCTGCACCGATCATAGCCGGAACACCTGTTGTATAAGAAATTGCCTGGGAACCGACTTCTTTGTAACATTCCTGATGGTCACAGACATTATAGATATAAATCGTCTTTTCTTTTCCGTCTTTTTTTCCCGTAAAGATACAGCCGATATTTGTTTTTCCAACCGTGCGCGGTCCTAAAGATGCCGGATCCGGAAGCAGTGCTTTTAAGAACTGGATTGGTACGATCTCCCTGCCCTCATACTCGATCGGTGATGTTGAGAGCATTCCGACATTTTCTAAACATTTCATATGTGTCAGATAGCTCTGTCCGAAGGTCATAAAGAAACGGATCCGCTTTACTCCAGGTACATTTTTTGCAAGGGACTCAATTTCCTCATGATGAAGCAGATACATGTCTTTCTCGCCAACCTGTGGGAAATTATATTCTCTTTTAATTTCCATTGGTTTTGTTTCTACCCAGTGACCATTCTCCCAGTAAGAACCGTTTGCGGAAACCTCACGCAGGTTGATCTCCGGGTTAAAATTGGTTGCAAACGGATAACCGTGGTCGCCGCCGTTACAGTCTAAGATATCGATCGTCTCGATCTCATCGAAATAATGTTTCAGGGCATAAGCGGTAAATACACTGGTCACTCCCGGATCAAACCCGCTTCCAAGCAATGCCGTAATTCCTGCCTCTTTGAATTTTTCACGGTATGCCCACTGCCAGGAATAGTCAAAATATGCTGTAAATCCCTCTTCTTTACAGCGTTTTTCATAGATGGCACGCCATTCTTTGTCATCCGTATCCTCCGGCTCATAATTTGCGGTATCTATATAGTCTACTTTGCATGCAAGGCAGGCATCCATAATTGTTAAATCCTGATATGGCAAAGCAACATTTAACACAGCATCCGGCTGATATTTTTTGATCAGGGCGATCAGTTCCTCCGTATTGTCCGCATCCACCTGTGCTGTTGTGATGACAGTGTCCGTTGTTTTTTCCAGTTTTTCTTTTAAGGCATCACATTTCGATTTTGTTCTGCTCGCAATGCAAATCTCCGTAAAAGTTTTGCTGTTCTGGCAGCATTTGTGAATCGCAACTCCTGCAACTCCGCCACATCCGATAATTAATAATCTTCCCATTTTAATCTCCTTTCCTGCGCTGTCTTTTTGCGCATCTCAAGTTTGTGCCGGGGCACAAATCTTGCGTGTGAAAAAAAATAAATTTTAATTTAATTTTTATTATTTCTTACGTCCTTCTTCTTCCTCTAACATATCCTCCACATATCGCGGCAGCATAAATGCTCCCTTGTGCAGATTGGTGGTATAATACCAGGTTTTTATCTTCCGCTCTTTCCAGCGCTTTGCATCCAGATCATCGAGCGGATGATATTTCTTTGACGCAAACCCGAACAGCCAGTAGCCGGAAGAACACGTCGGTATGTGTGCCTGATACACGCGCTGATTGGAAAACTGTGGCTTGCCTTCCGGTGCATGCCGCGGCAGGATTCCTCATCTTCGTCGTAAAACGGACTTCCATGCTGATATACCATGATTCCGTCATCTTTTAAGGCACGGAAGCAGTTTCCGTAAAATTCCTTGGTAAACAGTCCTGCAGTATGTCCAAGCGGATCAATCGCATCGTTGATGATCAGATCATACTCGTCATGTTTCATCCGCAAAAATTTCAATCCATCCTCATAGTACACCGTCACGCGTTCATCCGATAACCCGCATGCATTGTCCGGAAAAAATTCCTTGCAGACCTCGACAAATACACGGTCCGGCTCCACGACATCGATCTGCTCTATCTCATCGTAATAGCCAAGCTCTCGTGCCACGCCGCCGTCACCGCCGCCGATGACTAACACCTTTTTTCACATGCGGATGCACCGCCATCGGAACATGCACGATCATCTCATCATAGACAAACTCATCTTTTTCCGAAAAAACAATACTACCGTCGGAACTTAAAAAACGCCCAAACTCATCCGAATCAAACACATCGATCCGCTGAAACTCGGTCTGTAAACCAAATAACTGTTTCTGCACCTTGACCGACACCTTGACTTTTTCCGTGTGGTAATCCGAAAACCAAAGTTCCATGATCTTCCCCCTTCTTTTGAAAAAATCTTCTTTTCACAGGAATCTTTATTTTTGCTGATCTATGCTGTTATTTCTTTGCAAGCACATTCAGATTTTCAACTTCCGGATCCTCCGTTCCCTGCATAGAGCATCCCTTTTCTTTTGCATAAACAATGTACTCAATGATCTCCGGCGTGATCATCTCACCCGGCGCTAAAATCGGAATTCCAGGCGGATAGCACATGACAAATTCACCGCAGATCCTTCCCGCTGTCTGACGAACCGGCAGGGATTCCTTTTGCGAATAAAATGCCACCTGCGGCGACACTAAAACCTTCGGATTAATATATTCCGTATTCAGCATTTTTGCCGGATCTTTCGAATACAGCCGTTTGATGTCTGCAAGTGCACCCACAAGCCGCTCAATATCCTGTATCCGGTCACCGATGGAAATATAGGCAAGAATATTTGCGATATCTCCAAGCTCGATCTGAATATCATATTCATCCCGCAGCAGATCATAGACCTCAATGCCTGCAAGCCCGATATCTCTCGTATATACAGACAGTTTTGTCACATCAAAATCATAGACACTGCCACCGTTTACCATATCTTTGCCATACGCATAAAATCCACCGATAGAATTGATCTCATCCCTCGCGTACTCCGCCATCTGTGCCACTTTCGCAAAAGATTCCTTTCCTCGCAGGGCAAGGTTTCTCCGCGAAATATCAAGGCTCGACATCAGAAGATAAGATGCACTCGTCGTCTGCGTCAGATTGATGATCTGGCTGACATATTCCCAGTTCACACCCTTTCCGGTCAGAAGAAGAGAGCTCTGCGTCAGGCTTCCCCCCGACTTGTGCATGGAGACAGACGCCATATCCGCCCCGGCATCCATGGCACATACCGGAAGATTTTCCCCAAAATACAGATGCGTTCCGTGTGCCTCATCCACCAGCACCAGCATATGATGTTCATGCGCCACTCTCACGATAGACCGCAGATCCGAACAGATTCCATAGTAAGTCGGATTGTTGACTAAAACTGCTACTGCATCCGGGTTCTCTAAAATCGCACGTTCCACCTCTGACACCTGCATTCCCAGTGAAATGCCAAGTTTCACATCGACCTCCGGATTGACGTAAACCGGAATCGCTCCACAGAGCACCAGTGCATTAATCACACTCTTGTGCACATTTCGCGGCAAAATGATCTTATCCCCTGCCTTACAGCAGGAAAGCACCATTCCCTGAACGGAGGAAGTGGTTCCGCCAACCATAAAAAATGCATGTTCCGCGCGAAATGCCTCCGCGGCAAGCTCCTCCGCTTCCTTGATCACCGAAACCGGATGACAGAGATTGTCAAGCGGCTTCATGGAATTGACATCCAGACTCACACATTTTTCTCCCAACAGCTCTACCAGCTCCGGATTTCCCCTTCCTCTCTTATGTCCCGGCACATCAAACGGCACCACTCTTCGTTTTTTTAACTTTTCCAGTGCCTCATAAACCGGCGCACGCATCTGCTGCTCTTTGTCCATGACTAAAAAAATCCCCCTTGGCTTCCATAAAAATCTGCATGCTCTGCTTTTCATCAAATGTTTTTCCCTGACATTACCGTCAGGCTGAAAAACGCAAAAAAAGAACAGGCATCCATCACCTGTTCTTCTATCGTCGTTATCATCATAGTCATACTTTATGTAATCTATCTACATTCTGCAAAAACTATTTTCTCCAGAGTCCGCGTTGGCATCTTTGCCAGCAAATATTTGCGTATACTACTCTTATTGACCGTTTCACAAGTGATATTGGATTCCGGGTATCATCCCCGTAATCAACTTATAAAATTTGAGCTTCTAACTCAATCAATAACGCGGCTTACACCGCAATCGGCAGTTGCCCCGCCTGTCCGTATGGGCTTAACCAATCTCTTGGTGGGCAAACAATAGATCCTTTTCCATCTATTGTAACGAATATTTGCATGAAAACAATTTTCGCATTCATGTGATTTGAAGTATAGCATACACACATGGCAAATGCAATAACGTATTCTGTAAAATTCTGGTATTTTCTTTTTTTATTTCATTTTAGGATATTTTTTATTTTCTATTCAGGTTTGCAGCGATCTTACCGCGTCCACTCCCGGACCATCTGTATCTCCCGTCTGTACCCCTCATCATCGTTCGGTGTCTCTAAGATAAACGGTCTTCCTTCTAAAAGCGGGTGCAATGCAACGCACCGCATCGCCTCTGCACCGATCTTTCCCTCACCGATCTTCGCATGACGGTCCTTGTGGGAGCCACAGTCGTTCATGCTGTCATTAAAGTGAACTGCCTTCAGCCGGTCGAGCCCGATCACACGGTCAAACTCATTTAACACATCGTCAAGGTCGTTTACAATGTCATAACCGCCATCCCACACATGGCAGGTATCGAGGCAGACTCCCATTTTATCGTTTAATTCCACACGGTCTAAGATTTCTCTTAACTCCTCAAACGTTCTTCCAACCTCAGTTCCTTTTCCCGCCATCGTCTCAAGTAAAACGGTCGTTGTCTGCTCCGGTTTCAAGGCTTCATTTAATGCTTCCGCAATCAATGCGATCCCTTTTTCCGCCCCTTGTCCCACATGGGAACCCGGATGAAAATTATAATAATTGTACGGTGTATACTCCATGCGTTTTAAGTCATCAAGCAGCATTTCCTTTGAAAAAGAACGGACATCCTCTTTTGCAGCGCAGAGGTTCATCGTATATGGCGCATGCGCAACAATCTTTCCAAATTCGTGCTCCTTCGCAAAATTTAAAAACTTTTCCACATCTTTTTCATCGATTTCTTTTGCCTTACCGCCACGCGGATTTCTTGTAAAAAAAGCAAAGGTATTGGCATCTAACGCCAGCGCTGCCTTTCCCATCGCCGCATATCCTTTGGATGCGGATAAATGATTTCCTATTAACATATCAATCCTCATTTCTGCACTGCGCTTCGCGCACCTTAATTTTGTGCACAATAATACTCCTGTCTGTATACGCGAATGCTCTTTTATTCTGCCCGGTTCTTCTCCACGATCGTGCCCGCTCTGTATGCCGCGAGCAGCTCCTCAAGATCATGGATCGACTCTTTTAAACTTTTTCCGATATCTGTATCGGCAACCGTTTTTCTCCGCACGACCTGCTGCACCAGAACCGTATGGGATACGATATCGCTTCCGTCCTGCACCGCTTTTTCTACCGATTCAAACGGTTCATGCGCCGCAAGCACCAGACCATAAGAATTATAAATCAGCGTATATCCGGCAATCCCCGTCTTTGGCTGATATGCCTTGGAAAAACCGCCGTCAATGATCAGAAGCTTTCCGTTACATTTGACCGGAGACTCTCCTTTTTTTGCCTCCACCGGAATATGACCGTTAATGATGTGCGCCTCCGCACCTTCAAGCCCGAATTCCTCTAAAATCCGGTTGACCACTTCCTCTTTTTCAAGCAGCCTGTAATAAGGATTTTTCGGCTCCTGATGCGTTTTTTTATCTGCAATAAAATAACGCTCAAACGTCGTCATCTTTGCCTTTCCAAACACCGGGGAATTCTGGTTTTCCCAGATAAACCATAAAATGTCCTGTCCCTTTTTCTTCTCCTTCGGGTCGATCGCATAATAGCCTTTTCGCGCGTAGCCCTCAAGCACATCATAAAGCTCTTTTCCGGCATATTCTTTTCCAAAAACGTTAACTCTGGTAAACGTGCCATCCTCATTCAGCGGCACGCAACCATGGTAGAGAAGATTTCCATTATATACTTTGTAAAGACTTCCCTGTGTATACAAAAAACGCACATGACGCTGCAGTTTTTCACAGTTCACAAATGCAGTCACAAGACGCTCCATCACATCCGCCTCATCTTCTGAGAGACGATATGGATCTTCCCAGTCGATTGTCGGAAAACTGACATCCTTGAGCGGATACTCGGTTTCCTCCACACACACGGTCCCCTTTTCGATGTTGATCTTATCGAGAAGAAGTCTTTTCTCCATCTCAAATTCCGGGTGTTCTTTGATCAGCTGACCTTCCAGTTTAAACTGCATGATCGTGATCGCCTTATGCATTTTTTCATCTAAAATGCGTCGTGCACATCATATTCATCTTCCCGGTAATCCAGCTTAAAACAGTCACAGGAATCCTTATCATACCACTTCATCGCAAATCTTGCCAGCGGCACCAGATTAATCCCGTAACCGTCCTCTAACAGATCAAGGTTCCATATTTTGCAGAAATGCGGATCACATTACAGATGCATGCCGCACTGCCCGACGCCGCTCCCATCCAGTACACATCGTGATTGCCCCACTGGATGTCCACAGAGTGATGCTCCATCAGTGTGTCCATGATCAGATTCGGATATGGTCCCCTGTCAAAAATATCCCCGACCACATGCAGATGATCCACAACAAGCCGGCGGATCAGATTACAGAACGCGATCACAAGCTCCGCCGCCCTTCCGGTGCGGATGACCGACCGGATAATTTCATTATAATATGCCTCCTGATCGGATATCTCCTGTCTGCCGGTCAAAAGTTCCTCGATCACATAGGCAAAGTCTTTTGGAAGTGCTTTGCGCACCTTTGATCTTGTATACTTGGAAGATGCATTTTTACAGATGCGGATCAGGCGGTATAAGGTGACTTTGTACCAGTCCTCCAAATTATCTTCCGTCTTTAACACCTGTTCCAACTTCTGTTCCGGGTAATAGATCAGCGTGGCGATCGCTTTTTTCTCCGCCGCGCTGATTGCATTGCCAAATTCATCCTCTATTTTCCGCTTGATGGCACCGGATCCATTTTTTAGCACATGTAAAAACTGGTCGTACTCCCCGTGCACATCTGTGATAAAATGTTCTGTTGCTTTTGGCAGGCTAAGAATCGCCTGTAATTGATAATCTCTGTCGCCGCTGTGGCAATGGTCGGATACTGATTTGATAAACTTTTTAAATAACGCAGGTCGGTCTGCCCCATAGTATTCCTCATTTCTTTTTCACGTTCATTTGCTGCTTTTTTATCTTAGCATAGGAAATGAGCGGGGGCAACCAACGTTAATTTATTGTCAATGCTCTACGCGATCGTAGCCTTGATCACATCCCCCATATCATAGAATCCCGCCGGTTTTCCGGACAGGAATTTTGCCGCCTGCACAGCGCCCTTTGCAAATACACTTCTGGAATATGCAGTATGCTTAAACTCGATCACCTCGTCAAGTCCTGCAAAGATCACCTCATGTTCTCCTACGATGCTGCCGCCACGCACTGCAGAGATACCAATCTCTGTTTTTTCTCTCTTTTTGCGCTCTTTGCTGCGGTCATAAGTATAGGTATATGCATTGCCAAGCGCCTCATTCATGGAATCGGCAAGTGCAAGTGCCGTACCGCTCGGCGCATCAAGTTTCTGGTTGTGGTGTTTTTCGACGATCTCCATATCAAAACCGGCCGGTGCTAAAATGGTTGCAGCCTGTTTTAACAGCTCCATTAACATATTGATTCCAAGCGACATGTTGGCAGATTTTAATACGGCAACTTTTTTCGATGCCCCGTCCACCTTTTTTAACTGCTCCTCAGAAAGTCCTGTCGTGCAGAGTACGACCGGGATCTGCTTGTCCACGCTGTATACCAAAAGATCATCCACTGCCTTTGCATTGGAAAAATCAATGATCACATCCGCTGCCACATCACAGACAGAGATATTGGGGAATACCGGGTAATCGTTTTTGATGCCATCGTAGAGATCGATTCCTGCCACGATCTCAATCTCTGCATCCTCCTTGCAGATCCCTGTGATCACCTGTCCCATTTTTCCGTTACATCCACTCATAATTGCTCTTATCATGTTGTTTTTCCTCTCTTTTCTTTATTTAAAGCAACACCGGAAACGCTGCAAACCAACATTTCCGGTGTTTTTTCAAATCTGGCTTTCCGTGTTCCACTGCCCCTTACGCCAGCTTGATCCCATAATTCTTCATTGCTTCCGCAAGTTTTGCAGCATTGGCATCTGTCATCTCTGTGAGCGGGGAACGAAGCGTCCTGCCTCCATGCCCATCAGATTCAGCGCTTTCTTAACAGGGATCGGGTTCACTTCGGAGAACAGCGCCTCAATGAGCGGCTGTGCCTTTAGCTGGATCTCCATTGCTTTTTTCGTATCTCCGTCAAAGAATGCCATACACATATCATGTACATCCTTCGGTGCCACGTTTGACCATACGGAGATCACACCGATTGCTCCGATCGACATTAACGGTACTACGATTCCATCCTCGCCGGAATACAGATCAAGCTTTCCATCCGTTAAATACATGGTCTTTGCTGCCTGTGCAACATTTCCGGTTGCCTCTTTGATCGCAACGATGTTTTCAACATCATGGTACAGTTTTGCAGCTGTCTCCGGAAGGATATTGCATCCGGTACGGCTTGGAACATTGTACATGATAATAGGAAGTTTTACAGAATTTGCAATCTCTGTGTAGTAGCGGATCAGACCTCCCTGTGTTGCTTTGTTATAATATGGAGTTACGCAGAGCAGTCCATCCACGCCGGCTTTTTCCGCTTCTTCCGAAAGGTGGATTGCCTCTCTGGTACAGTTTGAACCGGTTCCTGCAACGACCGGAATACGGTGTTTTGCAAATTTAACAGCAGCTTTGATCACCTCTGCATGCTCTTCTGTCGTCAGCGTAGAGCTCTCACCTGTTGTACCTGCGATAATGATACAGTCCGTTCCCTGATTGATCTGATACTCGATCATCTGCTCTAATCTGTCATAATTTACTTCCTCATTGTTTTTCATTGGTGTTACGATTGCCACACCGGCTCCTTTAAAAATAGACATATTAATAATCCTCCTGGTTCCTGTATTATGATACGTTAGGATACACTGCTTTGTGCACACGGTATTTTATTTATTCATAGGACATAATTTCCCTTTGAATTAAAAAAACCGACTCTGATGAGCCGGTTCGTAAATTCTAATCATATGTATTACTCAGTATATGTCGAATCCGATAGCGCCCCATCTTTCTGCCTTTTCAGCTTAAGATGACAGTCATAAGGTTCTTTACCTTATGCCCAGGAACATATCCGCAGCAAATATACTCCTTCGGCGTTCTTTCCTTTTATCCTCCATCCTCTGCTTCTGCCACATCCGGAAAACTACTCTTAAAGCACGCAACCTCTATCAAGCAATATGTATCTTTTAGCAATCATAGCACCATCTATTTCTACTGTCAATCCAATTCCTCTAAAAATCAATTTTGCTGACGGATACTTCGTATGCAACCCTTTTTTCCGTCTGCGTCTCCGATAATTTTTTGACATATTCGCGGCTCTGGATCCTGCCCCAGATCTGCACATGTCCGCCCACATCAAAACCGGAGGCAAATCTTGCATTTCGTCCCCAGCAGATGCACGGAATGTAATCTGATTTTCCATAAGAGCGGTTCACAGCGATCAGAAGATCTGCGATCTCTCTTCCAAGCGGTGTTTTCCGGTAAATTGGCTCCTTACATACATAGCCGTCTAAAAAGATCTGGTTGCTCTTTACCTCATCGTCAATCTCGTCTAAAAATTCCAGTTCTCTCACAAAAACGGAAAGTACAAGCCGGTTTTTCTTTTCCTCGTGCCGGTTGAATGAGCGGAACTGTCCTGTCACATAAATATTCTGTCCGACCATGTCCTCATTGACATCGATCAATCGTTCCGAAATCATCAATGGTATGTAATCCATATAATTGCTGAGACGGTTGACTGCCACGTCGACCATATAAAATCCCTCTCCGTACACTTCGTGGCTGAACCGGAAATCCGATACAATCTCCCCCACGATCGACACCTGGTTGTTTTCAAACATTTTATCTGCCATGAATATTCTCCCTTCCTTGCGGTCATACACCTATATATTTTTTTGTGCGTTTTTTCTTTTCGAACCGTTTCTGCCCGGTATGACCTGCCTGACATAATATTTTTACCATGTATCACATTCAAATTTTCATGGAACATGTCGATAAGAAAACGAATGTAATGACAACTTTTGTCAGGTTTTTGAATAAAAAAATATTGCAGAATTCCACAAATATGATAAAATATATAGGTTGGTTTTTTAACCTTATGTTACAGTTAATACATTTCACACAGGAAAGAGAGATTTTGTATATGAAAATGAAACGTGAAGATGTCCGTAATATTGCCATTATTGCACACGTTGACCACGGTAAAACAACACTGGTCGATGAGCTGCTAAAGCAGAGCGGCGTATTCCGCGCGAATCAGGAAGTTCAGGAACGTGTCATGGACTCCAATGATATCGAGAGAGAACGTGGTATCACGATCCTTTCAAAAACACAGCCATTACCTATAAAGGTACAAAGATCAATGTCATCGATACTCCTGGTCATGCGGACTTTGGTGGTGAGGTTGAGCGTGTCCTTAAAATGGTAAACGGTGTTATCCTTGTCGTTGACGCATTCGAGGGTGTTATGCCTCAGACCAAATTCGTACTGATGAAAGCATTAGAACTTTCTCTTCCGGTTATCGTATGTTTAAATAAAGTAGACCGTCCGGAAGCCCGCCCGAACGAGGTTGTCGATGAAGTACTTGAGTTATTCATGGACTTAGACGCATCCGATGAGCAGTTAGACTGTCCGTTCCTGTTTGCATCTGCAAGAGACGGCTATGCCGTTCGCGAGATCGGAGATCTTGTAAATAACAAAAAAGATATGACACCTCTGTTTGAGACTATCATTGATTACATTCCGGCTCCAGAAGGTGATCCGGATGCAAACACACAGGTACTCATCAGTACCATCGATTACAACGAGTATGTCGGACGTATCGGTATCGGTAAAGTCGACAACGGATGCTTAAAAGTAAATCAGGAAGCTGTTGTGGTAAACCATCATGAACCGGACAAACAGAAAAAAGTCCGCATCAGCAAATTATATGAATTTGACGGCTTAAATAAAGTAGATGTCGCAGAAGCAAAGATCGGATCGATCGTAGCAATCTCCGGTATCGCAGATATCCACATCGGAGATACGATCTGTGCACCGGAAAATCCGGTTGCAATACCGTTCCAGAAGATTTCTGAGCCTACGCTTTCCATGAACTTCATGGTAAACGACAGCCCGCTCGCCGGACAGGAAGGTAAATTCATCACTTCCCGCCATTTAAGAGACCGTCTGTTCAAAGAATTAAATACCGATGTTTCTCTGCGTGTAGAAGAGACAGAGAGTCCGGACTGCTACAAAGTATCCGGCCGTGGTGAGCTTCACTTATCCGTTTTAGTTGAGAACATGCGCCGTGAAGGTTATGAGTTTGCAGTCAGCAAAGCAGAAGTTTTATACCACACAGACGAGAACGGTAAAAAGACAGAGCCTATGGAGATCGCTTACGTCGATGTCCCGGATGAGTTTACCGGTACTGTTATCGATAAATTAAGCCAGCGTAAAGGTGAGCTTGTCAATATGAAACCGATCACCGGCGGTTACACCCGTCTGGAGTTTAATATTCCATCCCGTGGTCTCATCGGTTACCGTGGAGATTTCATGACAGACACCAAAGGAAACGGTATCATCAATACCATTTTCAACGGCTATGCTCCTTACCGTGGTGAGATCGCATACCGTAAACTTGGTTCCCTGATCGCATTTGAATCCGGCGAATCCGTAACTTATGGTCTGTTCTCTGCCCAGGACCGCGGTACTTTATTTATCGGACCTGGCGAAAAAGTTTATGCCGGAATGGTCATCGGTTCCTGTGCAAGAGCTGAGGATATCGAGTTAAACGTATGTAAGGAAAAACATCTTACCAATACACGTTCTTCTTCTGCTGATGAAGCACTGACACTGGTTCCGCCAAAAGTTTTAAGCTTAGAGCAGGCGCTTGACTTCATTGATGTCGATGAGCTTCTTGAGGTAACACCGGAGAGCCTTCGTATCCGTAAGCGTATCTTAGACCCAACCTTACGCAAACGTGCTAATATGAAAAAATAATCATTTTATTCTCATGAATCACAAAAAGATGATCCGCACTGTTATAGTTACGGATCATCTTTTTGTTTATGCTGGCAGGCTCATCTGGAAAATATAGCATATATCGTTTTCACGGCTCTTTTTCCATCCCTGCATCATAAAATGCCCGGCTGTTCTTTCCGTTTTTCTTTACTTTATACATTGCATGATCCGCCGCAGCGATCACTTCTGTACTGTTCTTTCCATCTTTCGGATACACCGCAATGCCGATACTCGATGCCAGATACTGCTCTCCACCGGCAATCCGATAAGGTATTTTAAATGTGTCTAAAATCTTCATTGCATAGGAATCTATCACTTCTTTCTGACCGCTTTGCACAATTGCAACAAATTCATCCCCCGCCAGCCGGTAAACCTCGAATACGTCATCCACCAGTGCTCCGGCACGCGCAGCCATTTCCTTAAGCACCGCATCCCCTTCGTTGTGTCCATAGACATCATTGATCCGTTTAAAATTATCCATATCAAACATGATCAGACCAAACGGTTCTTTTTCCCTGATCCGGTACTGTAAATCTTCCATAAACACACGCCGGTTCAAAAAGTGAAGTCAGCGCATCATAGCGCGCTATAAAATTTAATTTTTTATTGAGCGAGCTGATCGTATCGTTTACTTTTCTTTTATGCATATTATCCCGGACAAGCCAGATGATAAACAAAACCATGATCCCACCGATCACAGATGTGATACGGATCACTTTTCCATACTGCTCCATAAAAGTTTCTTCGTGATTGATGATCTTTGCATCATCCGGTAACATGCTGCGCGAAATTCCAAAGCGCTTCATAACCGTCTCATCAAAGCAATATGTCATCGGTGAATCTGTTATGACATCCATATTCTCACATGGTTCACCATTTAAATTTTAAGAGCCATCTCCCCGGCGATCTCGCCCATCTCTTCATGGGAAACGATCTCACCTCCAAGCAGTCCTTTCCCCATACCTATCGATATACCGGAAAACATGGGAATATGTGCCCGGCTGCTCAGCATCTGGACAGACTCTGCCGATGCATAAACATTTCCATCCTTATCATTACTGCATAAAATATATAAAAGAATCGTACTCTCATCGAAAGATTCTACGCTCTTAATCAGATCTTTCTGTGAAAATTCTGATGCATTGATATCACTAAACTCCAGATCCGGAAATTCATCTTTGTAAGAATAAAATTCCTTTCTTGCACTAAGCCCGGTTACCGTATTGTCAACAATTGCAACAATATGTGCTGCTTCCGGATATATCTTTTTGGCAAGTGCTATGGTATTTCCATAAGTCTGATTTTCTATGATTCCTGTTACATTGGGATTGTAATCCATCGCCAGCGCTTTTGAAACATTATTGACCCCTTCAAAAACAATCGGCGTATTCCCAAAAATTTTCCGATATACAAGCACAAAATTATACGCCGCATCATCTCCCACTATGACCACGTCATAAGCTGGTACCTGGCTTAAATAATAACTCAGGCTCTTGTAAAATAAATGTACATTTTCCGCTGTATCGACATTCTTAGTATCCATAAACTTATAGTCTATGGTCACATCATCCCCCAGTGATTTTCTGATTCCATCAATCTGCTGTGGAATCGTCTCCCATGCATAGGAATAGGAACTGATGAACAGCACACGTCCTCTTCCTGTTTCTTTTGCATTGACCGGAAAACTTCCCCCTATCCATAGCAGTACAAAAAGAAGTGCTGCCAAAATACAGCCTTTCTCTACTTTATGATTTTTCATATGTGTCCCCCCGATTTTTATGCAGCATAACTTTCATTCTGTATGTTTAGATTTTAATTTCTTCAAACTATAATCTAAATTTTCCACCCAATTGTATAAAAAGTCAACATAATTCATCATTTTTTGTCACTTTTTTCCAATTTTTCTTTCTGTTTTTTTCGCCCGCTGTAAATAATTTTCCTTCATATCAAAAGTCCTCTTCCACTCTTTCGTTCCTTTCACTTTGTGCACTTCGGAACGGTTTTTATATAAAAACCGTGTCAGATATAACAGTCCA
>ENA-OQCN01000168-OQCN01000168.1-human-gut-metagenome-genome-assembly--contig:-NODE-168-length-33271-cov-2.997315_pt1 | contig 33271 bp, 47 predicted proteins | sample MGYA00242497_ERZ504576 | MGnify/ENA primary metagenome ERZ504576 (study PRJEB26092, sample SAMD00036296) | human gut metagenome | host: Homo sapiens | study: EMG produced TPA metagenomics assembly of...
CTTTATGGGGTAAGGGGATTTTGTGTCTGCGACATTTCTGTTGTGCAAGAAATATGTACAATAAAATGAATTTTGTCGCTTTGCAAGCAAAATCCCACTAAACCCTATAGGTTGCGGATTTGAGGTTTAAGTAAATCATCACAGATTACTCAGATTTCCACAGACGATTTTATGATTCTTTATCTGTGTAAGCTTGAGTAATCTGTGATGAAATTAATTATTTGAATGCATCGATAATGCCTTTGAAGTCAACAACTTTCAAAGCAGCACCACCAATCAAGCCACCGTCTACGTCAGGGTTAGCAAACAATTCTTTAGCATTAGAAGGCTTGCAGCTTCCACCATAAAGGATTGAAGTATTATCAGCAACTTCTTTACCATACTTGTCGGCAATCAAAGAACGGATAAACGCGTGGATTTCCTGAGCCTGTTCAGCAGTAGCAGTCTTACCTGTACCAATAGCCCAAACCGGTTCGTAAGCCAAGATAATCTTACTAAAATCTTCGGCAGACAAAGAGAATACCGATGCCAACTGAGCAGCAACCACTTCATTTTGTTTGTTAGCTTCACGCTCTTCCAATACCTCACCGATGCAGAAGATCGGCTTCAAATTATTAGCCAAAGCCAATTTAACTTTTTCTTCCAGAATTTCTACTGTTTCGTGATAGTAAGCACGACGTTCCGAGTGACCCAGAATTACATATTCAGCACCTGTAGAAGCTACCATTTCAGCAGAAACCTCACCGGTATATGCACCTGATACTTTATCTGCACAGTTTTCTGCACCTACACCAATTACAGCCTTGTCAACAATAGGAGTAACAGAAGCCAAGTGAATAAACGGAGTACAGATTACCACATCACAATTAGGTTTGTCAGCAGCCAAAGCTTCATTCAATTCTTTTGCCAGAGCAATACCTTCCTGAAGGTTCTTGTTCATTTTCCAGTTTCCTGCAACAATGTTTTTTCTCATTTTGTTTATTTTATTAAAGGGTTAATGAAATTATTTTGTTCGATTCTCTTTCAATTTCTTTTTCCTATGAAAATGCTCCCAAATGACATCCACCATGCTGAAAAACAACAACGGAAAGACAAACCATGCCAATACCAGCACCACTTTATGACTGAAAGTCTTTTCATTGATTTGTGCCAAAGGCAGTTTTTCCAGCCTGTCGGTCAGCACATATTCATCGGGCAGACTATTCACACTCCACTTGTTTATAACCACTCCGTTCTTCAGCAACATCAGTCCGGGATTAGAGCGTATCATGGTTTTCAGTGTAATGTCATCCATCAGGCAGAAGGATACTCGGCTCCCGTACGCTCCTGCCAGTCTTCAATATCACTATCGGGTGATGAGGTAAGACAATAGAATTGATATCCATGCTCCACACTATAATCATACAGTTCATTTATCAGGTCAATGGTACTATCATCCGCCTGGCTCAGCTGATGCGCCACCAACAGAAAGGTATAATTATCATCATCCAGTACTTCATCGGTTATATCTTCCCCGTCTTCTTGACGAATAATGGAAAAGTCATGAATAGGCGGTTCGTATCCTTGTTCCTTCACCATCGTTTTGGAATCCACAAAAGTCCATGTGCTATCAGGATAATTTTCTAATGTAAACTCTTTCTCCACTCCATCTTTTTGAAGAATAAAACGGGTCTCATAAACAGTAGGCTTCTCTCCTTCCGGAATTTCCATCCCTTTACGTATATCTGCCCCGATATGATAAGGGCGGAAATCAAAGACAGGCAACTCACGGTAGCAATACAAAGTCATCCCCGAAATATAGAGAAACGTATACATAGCCACCAACAATCGAAACGCTTGGTCACCAAAGGAGTTATACGGTTTCCCCATTTAAAAACGGACACCGCCGCTATCAACAAAAGTACATTCTTCCCAAAAGTTTCCCAATTAGTCAAAGTCACAGCATCACCGAAACATCCACAATCCGATATCGGATTGGAAAGAGCCAACCATAAAGTGAGCGGAGTCATCACCCCCATGATAAGCACAACAAACAAGGTGGTCATTCTCCTGCGGATACCAAACAAAAGATATACTCCTAAACAAAACTCGACCATTGCCTGTAATACAGACGCCAGAAACGGAAGAAAGGCAGGCACCGAAGCAGCCCAACCGAAAACCTCCAAATAATCCTGAATTTTATATTGAGTACCCAGCGGATCTACCGCTTTGACAAAACCGGAAAATATAAATACTGCCGCCAGCAAAAAACGGCAGGCGTTTGTCCAGATTCCAATGATACTATGTAACTGTTTACTCTCCAAATTCCAATTTGATCAATCCGAATACAGAATAATTAATCATATCCATATAGTTGGCATCAATGCCCTCTGATACCAATGTAGCTCCATCGTGACCTTCAATCTGCTTGGTACGATAGATTTTCATCAAAATCAAATCAGTATACGAACTGACACGCATGCTGCGCCACGCTTCGTCATAATCATGATTTTGGCCAACATCAGTTCCAAAGCCTGTTTGGCATACCGGTCATACAATTCCAAAGCACGCTCTTCAGTCATGTCATCCGTTTCAGCATATCCCAGTTCCAATTGGACCAAGCCGATTATTCCATAATTTACAATAGCGATAAACTCCGAACGGATACCTTCATCCACCATCGCCACCCCTTTGGTTTCAATGCTACGAATACGGTTTGCCTTGATAAATATCTGATCGGTAACAGATGAAGGGCGCATGATACGCCATGCTGCACCGTAATCGTGCAGTTTTTTCGCAAACAAATCACGGCAAATAGCTATCACATGTTCAAATTGTTGTTTCGTATCTTTCATCACACTCTATGATTAGGCGGCAAAGTTACGCATTTTTCTGCTTAAGCGTAAACAAAAAGGCGGAAAAGAATACTCTTTCCCGCCCTATTTTATATTTCTTAATTAACTAAAGCTTAAGAACATCTTAACACTTGTCCCGGACGAAGAATAGTTCTGCGGGTAATGTGGTTCAACTTGCATAAAGCATCAATAGATGTACCTGTTTTCTGTGCAATGCGGCTCAATGTATCCCCACTTCTTACCTTATGGTAACGGATAGTACCATCTGATGAAGCAAGCAAATTCACATTCTTACTATTAGTCCTGTTACGCTGGTATCTATTATTACCTTTTCTGAACAAATAAGAATCGGCTACAATATCCTGTTTCTCAAAATCAAATAACAATGCCGGATTAATGGCCTGTCCCAAGAAACGGGTTTCAAAATGAAGATGTGACCCGGTGGAACGTCCGGTGTTTCCACCCAATCCGATAGGTTCTCCTGCTTCTACGTACTGGTTCTCATCCACAATCTGCTTTGACAAGTGACCATATACTGTTTCCAATCCATTCTCGTGACGAATCACCACATATTTTCCATATCCGCGGCGTTCATACTTCACCATACGTACCTTTCCACTGAAAGCTGCACGGATCGTATCACCTATATATACTTTTATATCCAATCCATTGTGCATACGACGACGACGGGGACCAAATTTAGAAGTTATTTTTGTGTGTTCTGTCGGCATACGGAAACCGGTCATATCAATACGGAATGTATCAGGAATAGTAACAGTATTACCATAAGCGTGTACACGCTCGTTACTCCAATTAGGGTAGAGACTATATGCAGGATAAGCTGACTTTTCCGCCTTTATCTGACGAATCAATGCAACAGAATCTACTGCTTTCAATTTTCGGTCGATAGGTGCCTGGCGTGCCAACAGATCCTGTCCTGACACATTCAGGCTAACCAGGGCGAAGGCTGCCGCTGCGACTACTTTAACACATTTCAAAATCATCCGTTTTTTTAGGTTTTTCTTTTTAATATTCGTCATTAGCATAAAGGGAACCGAACACGGCTTGCTTATACTCGAATATCTCTTCTGGTTTAAAAAATCGTTTAAGTTCCACTTCAGCGGTTTCCGGCGAATCGGAAGCATGAACTATATTCTCCTGAAAGCTCATGCTGTAATCTCCACGGATAGTACCGGGAGCCGCCAGACGTCCGTTAGTAGGACCGGTTAATGTTCTCACTACTTGGACAGCGTCCACACCTTCAAAGCAGCATACAATAACAGGACAAACCATCATTGCATCTTTCACTCGCTGAAAGAACGGCTTTGAACTCAAATGAGCGTAATGTTCGCTAAGCACTTCATCCGTCAACTGAACCATTTTCATTCCGGCTAAACGCAGGCCTTTTCTTTCAAATCTATTAATAATCTCACCCACCAAGCCCCTCTGCAGAGTGCAAGGTTTCAAAATAACCAGCGTTTTTTCCATCATAATATTGGGTTCATTTAAGGTTTATACTGTGCTTTTTCCAAAAATTCTTCCAAAGATAAAGATTTTCCTTGAGAAAGAAGGAACTTCTTTAACTCTTTTTGTATGTAAGTTATATACAATGCTTCGATAAAATGTTCAGAAACCTCTATAAATAAAGGGGAAACGCTACAAACATGTTATGCAACATATATCCTTGCTTTTAACAATGCAGTAACATAAACTAAGAGATAGCCGCCCAATTTATATTTGTTTTACGCAATGCTTGCAATTGCTGCCAAAGAATAGCATTTTCCGGACGAGTTCCTGCAGGGTCTTCATCTACAATACGATTTGCCACATCACGGACATATTGCAATAATTGACCGTCACGGGCAATATCGGCTATCTTCAAGTCAAAAGCGACACCACTCTGCTGGGTTCCCTCCAAGTCACCGGGACCGCGCAACTTCAAATCGGCTTCCGCTATCTCGAAACCATCATTGGTCTGTACCATTATTTCAAGCCGCTTGCGAGTTTCTTCGGTCAGTTTGTAAGTGGTGACCAAAATACAATAAGACTGATCAGCTCCACGTCCCACACGCCCACGCAACTGATGCAATTGTGAAAGTCCGAAACGTTCGGCGTTTTCAATGACCATCACCGAGGCATTCGGGACATTCACCCCGACCTCAATCACTGTAGTGGCCACCATAATCTGGGTTTCACCACTAACAAAACGCTGCATCTCAGCATCCTTCTCCGCCGGTTTCATCTTACCATGCACCTTGCTGACCTGGCAATCGGGAAATTCCGCACAAATCAGTTCATACCCCTCTTCCAGATTCTTGATATCCATTTTTTCACTCTCCTTTATCAAAGGATAAACAATATAGATTTGCCGCCCTTCTTCTATCTGTTTGCGAATGGAGGCATAAAGACTGGCACGGCGATTGTCAAACTGATGGATAGTCTGGATGGGTTTACGGCCCGGCGGCAATTCGTCAATAACTGATACATCAAGATCACCATACAGTGTCATAGCCAAGGTACGGGGAATAGGGGTAGCCGTCATGACCAGCACATGAGGCGGACAAACATTCTTGCTCCATAACTTGGCACGCTGAGCCACTCCGAAACGATGTTGCTCGTCTATAATCACCATTCCTAAAGAAGAAAAACCCACAGTATCTTCCAAAACGGCATGCGTGCTATAAGAATCTGAACATCCCCCGTCAGCAAATCCTTCAATATCTTCTCACGCTTCTTTCCTTTGACAGATCCCATTAAAAGTTCCACGCGCACATCCATGCCAAACAGGAATTTCCGAATGGTTTCATAATGTTGGGCGGCAAGAATCTCTGTAGGAGCCATCATACATGCCTGATAGCCATTATCCAGTGCGATAAGCATGGACATCAAGGCCACCAATGTTTTCCCACTTCCTACGTCACCTTGCAGCAAACGGTTCATCTGCCGTCCGCTTCCCATATCTTTTCTTATCTCCTTTATCACCCGTTTTTGCGCTCCGGTCAGTTCAAAAGGAAGATTCTGTGAATAAAAAGTATTAAAGATCTCACCCACCCGTTCAAAACGCAGGCCCCGATATTTACGCTGCCTGTCTTTACTGTAACGTAGAATATTGAGCTGCACATAGAACAGCTCTTCAAACTTCAAACGATATTGGGCCTTCCGCAGCAATTCGGGATTCTTGGGGAAATGAATATTACGGATGGCCTCATCCAAAGACATTAAATGATGCTCCTCCACTAACCGAGGGGGCAATGTTTCAGCAAGAGGTTCCTGTAGCAGGGCAAGCGCATTCTTCATCAACTTCTCCAGCCCATGAGAGTTCAAGAAACCGCGCTTCATCCTTTCCGTTGTGTTATAATAAGCTGCAACCCCATCGTAGATAAGGTAAGTTCGCCTGAAGGATCCATATCGGGATGAGCCACATTGATACGGCCATTGAATACGGTCGGTTTACCAAAGACAATATACTCTGTCCTGGTCTTATAATGCTCTAGCAGATATTTAATTCCTTGAAACCAGACTAAATCAATGATGCCCGTACCATCAGAAAAATGACCGACAAGTCTGCGCTGTCTTCCCTCACCCAAAGTCTCAAAACTGAGGATTTCGCCTTTCAACTGGATATAAGGCATATTTCCGTCTATTTCATGGATATAATAAAGGCGGCTGCGGTCTACATATTTATATGGAAAATAGTACAACAAATCATGCAAGGAAAAAAGATTCAATTCCTTGTTCAAGACGGTTGCACGCTGCGGGCCTACTCCTTGCAAATATTTTATGTCACGCGTAGTGATATCGAACATTTCAAATTAAGACTTCCGCTATTTTCAAATCAAAAGGGGTGGTTAATTTAATATTTTCTCTATTTCCCTGCACCAGACAGACCTCCCTGCCATCGCCTCCACTACAGAAGCATCATCAGTAAAGGCATCCGTATATTCCTGTTGATATGCCTCTTTCAATAACTGCACTTCAAAGACCTGAGGAGTCTGAACCAGTTTATAGTCATTACGCGGAACCGTTTCACTTCCCGGCTTCGTAAGATGACGCACGGTTTCCACCACATCAATTACAGGAATAACCGCTTGCTTAGTCTGCGCTGCCTCATAACATCCGGCTATCACTTCCCGGGAAACAAAAGGACGCACGCCATCATGAACACCTACCAAGCCTTCTCCCTTCACGTATGCCAACCCATTCTTTACAGAATGGAAACGAGTTTCGCCCCCATCGGCAATATCATGACGCAAAGCAAAATGATACGTTTCACAAAGATCTTTCCAGTAAGCCTGCTGGCTCACCGGAAGAACTAATATAATATGCATAGAAGAATCAAAAGCGTAAAAAGCCTCTATGGTACGCATCAACACAGGTTTGCCCCCTACAGGCAAAAACTGTTTGGGAATATCCCCTCCCATACGCAACCCTTTGCCTCCTGCAACTATAATGACATGCCTGTTCATTCTGCAATCATCATCCCTTGCTTCAATTCTGTCACCTTTTCCGCACCGACATATTTCTCGGCAATGGCAAATGAGAATGCCATAGCGGCACCGGGGCCTTTACCGGTAATAAAATTACCGTCTTTCTCTACCAAAGCGGCCGTATACTCAGCACCTTCCAGATACTTTTCGAATCCCGGATAGCAAGTTACTTTCTTACCTTTCAACAAACCACGCTTTCCATATACCAACGGAGCGGCACAGATGGCAGACAACGGACGTCCGGCATCAGCAAATGTCATAATCAACTTGCCCAAACCTTCGTGAGCATCCAGATTTGTCGCTCCGGGCAGACCACCAGGCAATACAATCATCTCCGCATCCCCTTCTTTTACTTCTTCAAACACCATATCGGCTACTACCGGAACACCATGCGCACCGTTTACGGTCAGCACACCTGTTACGGAAACAGTCTTCACAGGCAAACCTGCACGTCTCAACACATCTACCGGGGTCAGCGCCTCCACTTCCTCGAAGCCTTCTGCCAAAAATACATAAATTGTTTTCATAAGCTACTTCAGTTTAAAGTAATATGTAATAGTACCTGTCTGGTTATTCACTCCGTCCACTTGGTTAAAGCGTGCTTTACGGGCGGCCTCTTCCGCCGCCTTCCGCAACGAAGCGTTTACTGTATTGGTACGTTTGTTGATACTGGTACTTATCACCTGTCCTGCGGGATTTACGGTAATAGTCACTACCACCCGTCCCTCATCCTGCACATTATAGACAGGCATCGGCAAACCGCCACTACCCAAAGAACGTCCATTGAGGTCAAATGTTCCGTAACCGCCCACTCCGCCGGACTTCCCTTCCGAAGAGTTTCCCGTCGGACTACCCTCCAGACCGGAGCCTGTGGTACCGGTTCCTTTATTTCCCAATTTGAGTTCCCTTGCCAAAAGCACCGGCTATCTTCTTCGCCGCCGCTTCCGCTGCCGCCCTTTCGGCAGCCGCTTTCTTCTCAGCCGCCGCTTTTTCTGCTTCAGCGCGTTTCTCGGCCTCAGTCTTCTCTTTCGGCTTCACCGCCTCCTTTTTCGGTACGTCCTTTTTAGGAGTTTCCTTCTTGGGTTTTTCTTTTTTAGGGGTTTCTTTTTTAGGGGTTTCTTTTTTAGGTTCCTTTTTAGGGACTGCCACCGTTTCCTCTTCTGTCTGCGTGATGATTTCCTCTTTCGCTTCAACGGGAGGAACCGTTTCCGGTTCAGATACATCGGGAGCCGGAGCCTCAGGCTCATTCATTATATCTATATCCGTCAGCGTATAAGGGTCGGCATTCCCTTGAGAAAGCTCTGTATTTCCCAGCATAACAGGAACACCCCCCTCTTCCTGAACCTGCGGACGGCGGATAGCAATCACCAGCAGCAGGATAAGGAGAAGTATATGCAGTACAGCCGTACCAATCAGTCCTGTTATCTTATTTTTCTTCATGCTTACAGCTTAACGTTTCTTCTCAGGCGGACGTGTAGCCAACACCATCTTGAAGTGATTTTCATTAGCAATATTCAGTACCCTTACTATTTCGCGGTAAGGCACAGCCTCATCCGCATAAAGAGCCACATACATATCGGGTTCCTTCTCGGCACACCTTTGCAGGAATGCGGGCAGTTCTTCCAAGTCTATCGGCATTTCATCCTCATTGCCGAAAGCAGTATAGAAGTTCAGGTTCTTGTCAATGATTACCCTCGTAAGCGGCTTTGCCGAAGTCTGCTGCCTGCCTTGCGGAAGCAATACCTTGATGGCATTGGGCGACACCATGGTAGAGGTAATCATGAAGAATATCAGCAACAGGAATATGATGTCTGTCATAGACGCCATACTGAAGTTAGGTGATATTTTATGTCTTCTTTTCAGTGCCATACGCTATTACTTTTGAACGGGTTCGTTCAGTAAATCCATGAAGTCCATGGTACGCGCTTCCATTTGACTTACCACCTTGTCCACACGGGTTACCAGATAATTATAGGCAAACATAGCCGCAATACCCACAACCAGACCACCCACAGTAGTAATCATCGCTTCATAAATACCTCCTGAAAGCAACGTGATATCAATGTTGTTCCCGGCATTGGACATTTCCCAAAAAGCCTGCACCATACCGGTTACAGTACCAAGGAAACCAATCATCGGAGCACCGCCGGCAATAGTCGCCACAACAGGCAGTCCGTTCTCCAGTTTTGCCACTTCTATATTGCCGGAATTTTCGATAGCAGCCTGCACATCGGCAACAGGACGTCCCATACGGGTAATACCTTTCTCAATCATACGGGCAGAAGGAGTATTGGTGATGCGGCAATAGTTTATAGCCGACTTTATCTCACCCGTGCGGATATAATCACGAATACGTTCCATAAACAAAGGATCATCCTTCCCCGCCTTGCGGATAACCGCCATGCGTTCAAAGAAAATATAAAAACAGACGACAGACAACAATGCCAGCACAAGCATGATCCATCCACCTTTCATCGCCATATCCCAAAGATTCATCCTAGCCTCCTCTGAAACGGGAGTCAATACGGGATTACCCCCGGCAAGGGTATCCGCCAAAGCCGCCTGTGCAGCCAGTAAAGTGATATTCATCATGAACGAAGACAATTTTTATATTCTTCAATAGTTTGTTTTAATCCCATATAAAGCGCATCGCTTATCAATGCATGACCGATAGACACCTCGTCCAGCCAAGGAATATGCGTATGCATATATTTCAGATTCACCAGACTAAGGTCATGACCTGCATTCAGCCCATTCCCAGGCTACGTGTCACCTTCGCCGCCTCTATAAAAGGAGCAATGGCCGCTTCGGGATTCCGAGGGTACATCGTAGCGTATGGTTCCGTATAAAGTTCCACCCGGTCGGCTCCCGCTTTGGCGGCATATTCTATCATCTCCTTGTCCGTACCGACAAAGATAGAGGTGCGGATACCTGCCTGGCCGAACGTATCCATCAGTCGGTAAGGAAAGAAAGATTGGTCTTGGTATCCCATCCGGCATTAGACGTAATCTGATCGGGCGCATCGGGCACCAACGTTACTTGATGAGGTTTCACTTTCAGCACCAGATCAACGAACTCCGGTGAGGGATACCCTTCAATGTTAAACTCTGTGGTAAGCAGCGGACGAAGTTCGTACACATCGCTGCGGCGGATATGCCGTTCATCGGGACGGGGATGTACAGTGATACCTTCCGCACCAAACGCCTCACAGTCCAAGGCTACTTTCACCACGTCCGGATTGTTGCCTCCCCGGGCATTACGCAAGGTGGCTACCTTGTTTATATTTACACTTAACTTTGTCATCTTGGCAATATATTATTATCTTTGCAGTTCTGATGTGCAAAGTTAGCAGGTTTTATTAAAACCTGGTCCATTTTGACAAACAAAAGATTTATAAAATTAACTAATGAATATACGCCCAATGAAATTCGCCCTTTTCGGAAACACTTATCAAGCCAAGAAATCGGCTCATGTGGAACGTTTGCTATCCATTCTATCACAACATAACGCTGAAGTCACATCTGCCGGGAGTTCTACGAGTTTCTGACGGACGACCTCAAGATAAGCATCCGTCACGCCGGTGTTTTCGATGGAAATAATTTTGAAGCCGACATGATACTAAGTATCGGAGGCGACGGCACTTTCCTGAAAGCCGCCAGCCGTGTGGGGTCACGCAACATTCCCATACTAGGTATCAACACCGGACGATTAGGTTTTCTGGCTGATGTTTCTCCTGAAGAGATGGAAGACACATTCAATGACATCTACAATGGAAACTACCGGATAGAAGACCGCAGCGTATTGCAAGTATCCTGCAAAGAACAGGAACTGAAAGGTTACCCTTTCGGTCTGAATGAGATAGCGGTACTGAAGCGTGACAGTTCTTCCATGATTTCCATCCACACAGCCATCAATGGAGCCTATCTCACCACCTACCAGGCGGACGGCTGGTCATCGCCACTCCTACCGGTTCTACAGCCTATTCGCTGAGCATCGGGGGACCTGTCATCGTGCCACACAGCAACACCATCGCCATCACTCCGGTAGCACCGCATAGCCTGAATGTACGCCCCATTGTCATCAACGACGACTGGGAAATCACATTGGATATAGAGAGCCGCAGCCACAATTTCCTGATTGCCATCGACGGACGTAGCGAAACTTGCCGTGAAGGAAGCCGGCTCACTATCCGCAAAGCCGACTATAAAATAAATGTAGTAAAACGAAACAGCCATATCTTTTTCAACACACTCCGCAATAAAATGATGTGGGGAGCCGATGGTAGAGGATGACATTACAATCCATCCTCAAAATAGTTTAAATAGTGGTTATCAAGGTTATACAAAACCTTTTTATATCTAACAAATTTCTTTTTTCAAATACTATGATTATATTTGTGCCACAAATAAAAAAATCAGACCATACGATAGATCGGTAAAACGCACAAAAACATTACACGGCATATGAAAGGCACAATACAAAAATGGAAACTCGTGATACTTCTGGATGCATTACTGTTCTTAAGTAACATGACCTTTGCTAAAGACACAATCAATCAATATACAGAGGGAAACCCTATAGACACAACAGCGGTTCCATTTCAGACAAAACCAACATCCCCGACCGGCTTTATGTAGATTCCCTGTCATTGAAACGTCATTTTATCCACCGTATCGGCATTGAGGCACGTCCCGGATATATTTTCCCCACCAGTTCCTTTTTCAGAGGAGAAAATCTGAATTGGAAACCCATAGAGAATTCCCTGTCGCTTCACTTGAAGTACTCATTCCAGTTTCATCCGAACACCTATAACGACCGTATTTACAGAGGGGCCTACCAAGGTATTGGCGTGGGCTACTACAATATGTATGAGAAGCCGCAATTGGGCAACCCGCTTACTGTCTATTTATTTCAAGGAGCGCGTATCGCCCGTTTCAACCAACGATTGTCATTAAACTATGAATGGAATTTCGGCGCTTCATTTGGCTGGAAACCATACCACAGCGATTTGAATCCATATAATAAAGTGATAGGTTCGAAAGTAAACGCCTATCTGAATACAAACTTCTATTTCAACTGGATGCTTTCTCCCAAATTTGATTTCACAACAGGTGTGGCAGTAACGCATTTCTCTAACGGTAATACCAAATTCCCGAATGCGGGACTCAATTCCATCGGACTAAAGGTAGGATTGGTTTACAATATCAATAGAAAAGAAGAATGTTTTGCAAAGCCCTTGTATCAATCACCCGTACCTAAATTTCCCCGTCATATCAGTTATGACCTGGTATTGTTCGGTTCATGGCGCAGAAAAGGAGTAACGATTGGAGAGGGGCAAATGGTTGCTTCTCCTGAAACTTATCCGGTACTGGGATTTAATTTCGCGCCAATGTATAATTTCGGGTATAAATTCCGTGCGGGTATTTCATTAGACGGGGTTTATGACGGCAGTGCGAATGTGTATAGCCCGGACGGATACGGCGATGAGCTCCTCAAGCGTCTGCCGGCAAACAACTGGCACTGGGAGTTTCGGGACGTGCCGAGTACGTGATGCCTTACTTCACAGTAGGAATAGGATTGGGTACAAATGTGATTCATGCAGGCGGAGATTTAAAATCTTTCTACCAGATATTGGCACTGAAGATAGAAGTTACGCGCAACTCATTCCTTCATATCGGATATAATTTACAGGATTTCCATGATCCCAACTATCTGATGCTGGGCTTCGGATTCAGGTTCAATAATAAGTATCCTACTTTTCACAGACGGTAAATGCTACGTCTAATTTACACAGACACATTCTACAAAATATACTAAAATTATCGGAATATATATCGCAAACAAGTTACATGTTTGTGGAATGAATGATACAATCATATTTGTTTACCATTAAAACCGAATCTGTTTATCCCAAAGCTAGACCTTTTTGGGGGAACTTCGGCATTTTTACCGGACAGCTATAAAATCAAACAAGATATTCCTATACCAAGAATCTGCAAATCCTGCTACAAGATTCCGAAAAACTTGCTACAAGAATTGCGACATCTTGCGACAAGTTTTCAAAGTCTTTCCACCTTCTTTTTGATATGCGTATCCATCTTTTGAAGAGAAATACCCCTCTCTTGAAGAATGCCCCCAAAAATCCTTCAGAAGTTTCAGCCTCTCCGCAAACGTCCTGTTCATCGGCATTCCGGCTGACAGATTGATGCACCGAGATCCTTCAACCGCGTAGTTCTTTCTTTCAGCCGTAGTCAATAAATGTATAAAGGTAAATCCGAATACCGATAGAAAACCAACCAATACGACATCGCTTACCCTGTCACGCTGAAAGATCTTTTTCGGCTGAAGGATTTTATCGTGTATATCCTTCAGCCGAAAAGCCGATGAACAGGACGTTTGCGGAGAAGCTGAAACTTCTGAAAGAAAAACAAGGTATTTTGCCATGTTATGCAATACGAGTAGAAAAGCATCAAAAACATCCTGTTGTTTTTGAAAAAGCTCCTGTTCTTTTTTAAAAAGCTCTTGATCTTTTAAAAAAACGTCCTTGTCTTTGATATGGAATTTCCGGTGTAATCGTACAGTTATAACATTAATACAAAATCCCATCAAAAACACCGGTCCGATTCTCATAAGCAATAAGTAAAAACAGTATTCAATATGGAGACAAAAATCATATTTTTCCCTCACTTATGCCTGTAACGCCTCTGTCCCTAAAACACATCAGACATAGCGCATCAGTCATTCCCCAACGGAACAGCCGAGAAACTCTTATATTCCCTGGTCTGCCCCATCACAATCACAGGATTGTCAGAGGTTTCATATATGCTCAATACTGAAGAACTGATCCTGTCAATCTGCCAGTAGCAGTAATCCAGAAGAAGATATCTGTTATTGGGAGTGATAAATCATACCGGAAATAATGTACATGCTCTTCCACTTCCTCGCTATCACATGTCGTCCGTGATTTACAGGAAGCCTTACCATTCAGCCCGAACTCATAATGTTCACAGACTTCCGCATCCCTGCCATCCTCAGTACGTATCTGAAATGTTCTCTCCCATGCATAACCGGTCAGATTGGTAACAATGGTATTGCTATCCTCCCCGTAATGTTCATCAATACAACCTGCAAGAAACAGTACACATATAACTGTCGAGCCCAATAATCCAATTAATGTTTTTTCATAGTCCGTCACTTTTTTATTTTATTGTCATCTGTAATGGAGTACAATCCTTATATTGGTCCCATCACCTGCACCTTGCTCCTTCCGCTTCCGGTCTTCACCACCTGCACCTGCGCAGGGATACGTTCCATCATCTCCGCCACATGGGAAATCACCCCTATCTTACGCCCTTGCATCTGCAACCGCTCCAAAGCATCCATCGCAATGCGCAGAGTGTCCATATCCAGCGATCCGAAACCTTCGTCAATAAACAACGATTCCACATTCATCCGGTTGGAGGACAAGGAAGACAAACCCAATGCCAAGGCGAGAGATACCAAGAAAGATTCCCCGCCCGAAAGGAATGGACACTACGCACCTCACCCATCATATCAAGATCCACAATCTGCAAGGCCAGCGTATCAGGGATGCGTTGCAGTTCGTAACGGGGGGCAAGGTCTTGCAAATGCCTGTTGGCATAAAGCAAAAGGACATCAAGCGTATAACCTTGGGCTATTTCCTTAAACTTGGCGCCAGTCTGGGAACCGAACAGTTCGTTCAGTTTCGCCCAATTCTCGTAGATAGAGTTTTTTTCCTCCAACTCTTTCTCGATGCCAGCTATGCGTTCCTTACCTTTTATATGGTTCTGTATCGTCACCTCTATTTGGGCCAAACGTCCGGTTTCCATTTCTTTGGCAGCAGTGCAGGCAGTCAATGTTTCAATCAGCGACTCCTTGTTTTCCGTGGTATCCGGTTTCAGAGGAGCTTGCTGATGCTCCTCCTTTTCTGCCTTGCTCCGCAAGGACCGCCTGAAGAGTGGTTTCCTTCTCTTTCAGTGTGCCCAACGCTTGTTTCTCAGCCAGTATCCAGCTTTTGTCTTTGGAAAGCAATTGTTCCAACTCGGCATACGTTTCCTTTTGAAGAGTGAGCCACTCGTTTATTTTCAGTTCGTCTTGTTGCAAGACAGCAGTCAGACGGACTAATTCCTTTTCCAACTGTGCGGTCTGTCCTTTGTAAGATTCCGCCTGCACAGTTAAAGAATGATGCAAGTTCATGGCTTTTTCCAGTTGTTGTTCCAGTTCCTTTTGCCGTCTTGCATGGGTTGCAACCACTGTTTCGGTGGATTCACCATTCAGCAGGGAAGACCGCAGACGAGCACGTTCGTTCAATTCTGCCTGCTGTCTTTCTTCTTTTTGTTTCTTTTCTTCGTACAAACCAATGGCATTGGCTTCTTCTTTTTTCAAACTATCTCTTTGGGCTGATTTTGAGGTAAGAGCCTCTTTTATTTCGGTCTGCTCTTGCAAACGGGCATTCCATTGCCTGCCGAATTGCTGGACATAATGTTTCAATGTGCCCTGCTCCAACAAATCTTTCCAATTGGGGATAATGGATACGTATGTTTCTACTTTTTTCAGCGTATCATCAACTTGCGCCACATAATTTTCAATCAATGCGGAAAGACGGGCCATCTCCAGTTGGCGGGCATTCAGCGTGTTTTTCAGTTGTTCCGTTTCTTTAGCAACCTGTTCTTTCGCACGGTTCAGTTCCTCTTCCTGCAAGGATTGGACATTGGTCTGTTCCCTCATCGGATGATGGAAACTCCCGCAGACCGGGCATGGCTTTCCTTCCTCCAACTGCTCACGAAGCAACAGCACCTCTGCCGGCAACAGTCGGTTCAGACGCTCGGCTTCCTGTTGTACCGATTTCAACCGCTGTTCCTCCGCTTCACTCGCTTTCTTTACTTTATCCAGCAGTTGACGGTTCGATACGCTTTGCGCCCTTGCCATTTCCAGATTGGTCAGCAAGCTGGTAATCAGTTCAACGGCAGGAATCAATTGGGAATAAGCGGTATATCGTTCAAACCAGGTTTGCAAGGCGGTTTGCTTCTCCATCAACAAACTTATATCCTTCTCTGTCTTACAAACGGATTGACGCAGATTATCTTTAGCCTGCAATGCCAAAGCCGCTTCTTTCTGACTTTCAGCTAATTGCTTTCTATTTTCCACCAACTGCACATCCAATGCTCTGGCTTTATCCAATTGCGGTTCTTGCTGCGACAAATAGGTCTTAAATTCCGCCAGTTCTTTCTGAGCGGCTTCCCACTGCACGTTCGCGGAAGTCTGTAAAGCCGCATTCTGCCGGATGGCAACCTCTATTTCGCCTAACCGGGAACGACCGGCATCTATCTGCTTCCGGGCGTTACGCTGTTCCATATACACATCGCGGATATCCTGAGCCTGCTCTATACGGGCCAACAGTTCATAACGCGGACGGGCGGCTTCTATTTCTTTTCTGATGCCGGAAAGTGATTCTTCCGCCTGTATGCATCCTGTATGCAAGCGTCCTTCTTCTTCCAGCCATTTCAACTTGCCGGACAACGCCTCCTCTTTCTTCTTCGAAACGGACAAGCGGACTTGTAATTCTTCCTTTTCAGCCGAAAGTTGCTGTAATTGCTCATCTGTCAGCAACTCAATGCCTTTGATACGTTCCTGCAATAATTTATATTCACTTCCGCCCGCTTGGTGCGTTCATAAATAGAAGCAGAGATACGCGAGTAAATTTCCGTTCCGGTCAGTTTTTCCAAGATTTCGGCTTTATCAGGCTGACGAGCCTTCAGGAAGGTAGCAAAATCTCCTTGAGCCAGCAACACAGAGCGTTGAACTGTTCGAAAGAGAGTCCGATCAGTTCACTGATGCGGGATAATAATTCGGTCTTTGTTCCTTGCTGTTCCACTCCGGAAGTAAGGTTGGTCAACGTCATTTCCACTTTTTGCAAGGAACCGCTAACCTTCCCACGCGAACGTCGCACCGTCCAGCGTGAACGGAACACCTCTCCTGTCAAAGCGACGAAATCCACTTCCGAGTACCCCTCGGCAGTACCCCGGCGAAGGATGGAACGGCTATCGTTCTGTGCAATTCCCCTGTCGGCGACATCCATGACAGAGACGTTATTCTCTTTCGCCTTGTTCATACGTGGCGTACAGTCAAACAAAGCCAGACACAAAGCATCCAGCAAGGTTGATTTTCCGGCTCCGGTACTGCCTGTAATGGCGAATATACCTGCCGAGCACAAAGGTTCGACGGTAAAGTCTATCATAAATTCACCTTCCAATGAAGCCAGATTCTTTCCTCTTATCGCTACTATTTTCATACTCCTGCCTCCTTGATTACACTTTCCAGCAATTGTTTCATGGTATCGGGCATCTCCGTCCCTCCATATTTCCGTTTAAAGACATCCAGTGCCATATCCAGCGGACGGATGGTTTGCAACTCCTCGTAGGAAGTGGCGACAATGCCGCTTGCCTTTTTTTGTGGAAGCATAGCGGCGATGCGTGCCAGGCGGACCGCTTTTCCTTTCAACGCTTCCTCTATCTTATACTTATAAGAAGGTTCCGGCTCGGTCATCAAAATCTTTATTTCCAGATAGGGTGACCGCAACGTGACATCCCCATCGGGCAAATCGCCGATGCTTGCAGCACTTCTTCCAGCGGACGGGCCTGACGGGGAATACTCATCACGCCGGCTAACGGTTCAAATGCCAATCTCTCTATGCCGGTACCCTCAGCACTTATCGTTATCATGACCACTCCCGAAGCATTGTTCCTCTCAGCAAAAGACATGGGCATAGGAGTTCCGGAATAACGCACATTCTCCCGATGGGACACACGCTGGGAGCGATGCAGATGCCCCAATGCAGTATAGGCGATAGCCTCATCAAAAGCATCGGGGGATACACATTCCAAGCCTCCGATAACGGTACGTTCCGAACGGTCGTCCTCCGAGATTTCCGAGCCGGTGGCTTGCAGATGTCCCATGGCGATAACGGGAAGTCCTTTCTCCTTCACTTCATTGAAAAGCTGCTCATAAAGCAGTTGGACTCCCTTTGAGTAATTTTCAGCCGAAGGATAATCGCCCTGACGCAGATAGGGAACGGCAAGGCAATAGGCGGTCACTTCCCCTTCTGTGTAAAGGGGGACAATGAGGTGTTGCAAGTCTATATCACCTTCCGCATTGCGGCGCACGACACCGCGAACGGTGACATTCATATCCTCCAACAGGGGATTGGGGGCCTCCAGACGGGCTGCCGAGTCATGATTTCCGGCAATGATGATAATTTGCAAAGAAGGGTTTTCGGACGTAACTTCTCTTAGAAAACGATAATACATTCGTTGTGATTCCGCCGAAGGTTCGGGCTGTCGAATACATCACCTGCTATCAACAATACATCTATTTCATGCTGTCTTATCTGCTGTTTCAGCCATTCTAGAAAATGGAGATGTTCTTCCCGCCGGTCGTATTCATAAAAAGTCTGGCCCAGATGCCAGTCTGCTGTATGGAGAATTTTCATTAGCTGTTCGGTTTGTTTCCTGCAAAAATAGGAAAACTAAATGAAAAAAGGTATTTCTTTTAGGTACAACCTCTAAATGAAAACTATTTTTCATGCAGAAAACAAGCAGACATGCCACCTTTTCGCTATCTTTGCCATACGAGATAAATAATAAGAAGAAAGGAGAACGTCATGAGTACAATCACATTGGAATCAATACAAAACGAACTGATTCGGGAAATCCTGGACATCAAGAATGTAAAGGTGTTGGAGTCTGTAAGGAAGACTCTTGTTCATGCTAAAAAGGAAATGGAATCTGTTTCTACCATGGTGGCAGAGGATGAAGAACCCTACATGACCAAAAGTGAAATAATGGACGGGCTGTCCGAGACTTGCAAAGACATCAAACTGATGCGTGAAGGAAAGCTGAAAGGCCGTCCCATAGAAGAATTGCTCAATGAATTATAAAATCAAAGTTTATCGCCACTTCGAAAAAGAAGTTAAGAAACTTTCCAAGCGATATAAATCATTGAAACAAGACTTGACAATTTTAGCCGCAGAACTCATGCAGAACCCTGACATGGGTACTGATTTAGGCAATGGCCTACACAAAGTACGCATGAGTATAGCATCAAAAGGAAAAGGGAAAAGAGGCGGAGCAAGAGTGATCACTCTCATCGCCACTCTATCCAAAGAAGAAAAAGAGATTGGCTTACATTTCATTTATGATAAATCAGAGCGTGAGAATATCACTGATAAAGAGTTACAAGCGGTCTTGAAAGACAACGGAATTATCTGAAAAGACGAACCGGTCATGCCAACTGAGGCATGACCGGTTTGTATATCTATCATCATTCAGCCACCAGCCGCACCTCATAAATATGCGGAGTCACTTTCTCATTTCCTTTACCGATCTTTATCTCCAGTTGCTCATTGGATTGCATAGATGCAGGTACATCAAATATCCCCACCGATACATCCGAAGCCGGTTTACCAGCCAATCGTCCTACTTCCTGCCCGTTTATCCATACTTTTGCATCCTTACGAATCTCAGAACGGAACCGGATACGCACTTTATTGACCTGCTTTCCGTTCGTCTTCATACGATAACTGAACCAACCGGCCGCCTCACGCCAGTGAACCCCTTCATCATCCCCCGTACGGGAATTCTCCATCCGGATGAAATGGTCGCTTTCCGGTTGTTGTTCCCCACAAATCACTTTATCGGCGGTCATACCATCCAATGCGGCACGCTCCTTTTCCTCTTTTGCCAACTGTTCCTGCCTTGCCTGCAACTCCTGTACGGACAGCACAGGCCAATAGACCATATACCGGCACTCGTATAAACGGAAAAACGGTTCCACAGTCATACCCTCATAGCGTTCGGGATAAACTCCGGACAATGTAAATGTCAACGGCTTACCTTCCACTTTTTTCAGATGAGAAAGAAGATTGTTCTTATCCCCCACAATGACAGGCATCGTTTGTAAAGGCAGACGCGTCCGGCAGCAATGTGTCCGCCACGACTGTCATCGGCAAACATGCATCCTGATTTTGCTTGCCCAACCGGGCGGCCAGCACAATCGGTCCGTATAAGATGGAATAGTTGGCAGAACCATCCGGCAGTGCAATGGCACGCAAATGCATCGGCAGTTCCAGCCTTACTTTGTCACCTTTTGACCAAGTACGGTTCAGGCTAACATATCCCTCTTTGACCGTTACGTTCTGCCGTTTACCATTAACAGACAAGCGTAATGCTTCCGGCTTCGTCCATTCGGGAATACGGAAAAGAAGGGTAAATTCTTTCTTTCCCTTTTCCGGAGAAATAACAAGAGTACTCCCCTCCTCATCGGGAAAAGCCGTCTGTTGCTCAATTTGGGTATCTCCCCAGCGCAAGGTAGACGGAATGAAAAGATTGACATACAGATTATTATCCTTGTGTCCATAAATCATTTCACCATAACGGGCATGATTTTCCATCCCCGATCCCACACAACACCAGAAACTGGTCTGAGGCTGCGAATAGACCCTGTAATGACCGGCACGCATCGGGGTAAAATAAACAAATCCGCCTTGCACAGGATCTTGCGTGGAAAGGATATGGTTATAAAGCGCCCGTTCGTAATAATCCATAAAATGAACGTCCGCACTCGTTTCATACAGCATTTTTGTAAGGCGGAGCATATTGTAGGTGTTACAAGTCTCAGGCCCCTGCTCGCTGGTGAGCATACTGCTGAAATCATCAGCCGGATGAAAATGCTCACGCACACTGTTACCTCCGATGGTGATGCTTCGATGGTTTACCACTGTTTCCCAGAAATAGCGGGCGGCCTCGCTCCAGTCCCGGTTGCCTTCCAAATCGGCAATACGTTTGAAACCTATCACTTTCGGTATTTGGGTATTGGCGTGCATACCAGTCAGTTTATCCTCCTGTCTCAACAAAGGCTGCAACACGGTGTGATGAGAAAATTGGTGAGCCAGTTTCAAGTAGCGTTTGTCGCCGGTGATAGCGGCCACATCGGCAAATGTTTCGTTCAGCCTCCATGTTCGCTGCGCAGCATATCCTGTATCTGTTCATCGCTCAACTTGGATACCAGACGAATCATCCAGTCCGTGAGTTTCACCAACATTTCCTTTGCCTCCCGCTATCGGTCTGAAGAGTTGCATCACGAAGGCCGGCATATATTTTATGAATATTGTAAAGAGGAACCCAGCGGTCGTTCAATCCGAAACCGGACGCGCGAATGTTTCCTTCCTCTATTTCTTTCCACATTTTGCGCCCGTTTGGAACTCCACACAGATAACCGTCACCGGCGGCATCCTGGCAGCGTTTCAGTTCACTTATCATATAATCCAGACGCGCCTTGATCTCCTTATTTCCCGTAGCGGCATACATATAGGAAAGAGCCGATAAATAATGTCCGCCAATATGACCGTCCAGCCCTGTATTTTCCCAATTGGTATAATTTTCAGCTTTAGGGGAAAGACCAGCCTCCTTCAAATAAGGAGCTAACAGACGGTCGGGGTCTATTCCCAGCAGATAACGGATATCCATATCCTCTGCGTGTTTGAAAGGGCTGGCGGTGAGCCGCACATCCCTGACTGGAAAACTTTCTACTTTTGCGGGTAGCTGAGCATGCAAAGCTACAGAAGCTATAGCAAAAACGGAAGTGGATAAAATGGTTTTAAGTAAATTCATAGTATTATCACTCTTATGTATTTTTATGATTCAAAGATACAACTATTCGGCTGTTCCGGCAAAACAAGTTTCAGCCAGAACAACCGAATCAATAAAAAGAATGCTATATGTCAATAACCGAAACCGGTTGCTTTTACATACACCTTATAATCTTTAATCATGCCGGGAGCTCCCTGTTCCGCACGTGGCAGAATACGGAAACCGGTCACGTTATATTCTTTGCGAGATCTATCACCACCTGATGAGGATAAGCCGTATTATCTACCGTCTGCCAGAAAGTACTTTCTTGCAGGTCATAAATCTTGTCGCTGTGCGGTTACCGCTACGGGTTTCCTCGCTGTCGGCATAAACAATCTTCCAGTTTTCACGAGAGATTTTCTGTCCTTTCTCATCCAGCACATCAAACTCCGCAATGGCGGCAATGTTGGTATTATCAAAAGAAGACAGCCCTTCCAGACAGAAGTAACGTCCTTTCGTAACAGGAACTTTCACTTCTTGCCAACCGTTACCTGGTTTGAAAGTACCGGCAGATACCGGTGTTTCCTTCTCCAGTTTGATGGTCTGCCCCTGTTTACGATGCGTTTCAGGAACAGCCACACGAAGCATATCCAGGATAGGTTTGTTCAATCCGACGATGGTTGCCTCTTTCGGGCCTTTCAAGTCAAGAACGATGATTTCATTCACTCCTTTTTTCAGCCAGCAGCCCGGCATGAACAGGGTTTGTTGAGGACCGATTTCCCAGAAACGTCCCATGGCATGACCGTTCACCCATACCATACCTTTTCCCCAAGACTCCATGTTCAGGAATGTATCAGCCACCTTATCCAAGGTAAAAGTGGCGCGATAGTAGGCCGGAACACTTTCATCATTTTTTTCTATGCCACAGGCGGCAGACGAGTTCATATCCTGAAGTTCCGGGAAGATACAAATTCATAATCTACGGGAAGATTATAAACAGTCCAGCCTTTCAACGTTTCGGCATTCTTACCGTTCACCAGTTCCACTTTCTCGGTAATTCCCTTGCGGTCGTGAATGGACTTGTCAAAGTTCACACGCCCCATGGCTTCCACCAATAAATCAAGCTGTGTACCGGCTTTTAATGCAGGCAGTGTAAGTTCCTGTTCTCCACCACGGCGATCCAGACGCCCCAACAGTTTCCCGTCGGCAAAAACCTGTGTCCAGTCATGCTGTTCGGTGATTTTCAGAACGGTTCCCGCTTTCACATCTTCCGGCAAATGGGTACGGTACAGGATACTTCCCCAGCCTTGGTCAAATTTCTCCATCGGCTGGATTTCCTCTGTCTGCTTCGGGTCGGGCAGATTGTCAACCAACGGAGCTATTTGAGTGAATTTAATGGCAGGGATTTCCATAACCGGTAAAGCTTCAGGAACTTCAGGCAATGTCTGTCCTTCGTCCAAGTAGTCCTTCAACATATCACGTAAAGCAAAATACTTGTCGGTGGTCCAGCCTGCTTCGCTGATAGGAGCGTCATAGTCATAGCTGCTGCACATAGCCGAGTAAGCCGGATTATTGGCACCGCCCCACCAGCCAAAGGTCGTTCCTCCGTGGGTCATGTACAAACTGAAAGAAATACCTTTGTCCATCATCTCTTTCAGGCCATCCACCATGATTTGTCCGTCACGGGTTTCGTGCTTGCGCCCCCAGTGATCAAACCATCCGCTCCAGAACTCGCTGCACATCAACGGAGCGTCGGGACGTACTTCTTTCAGTTTGGCAAACTGCTTGTCGATATCAGCTCCCGTACCAAAATTTATAGTCCAAAGCAAATCATCCAAACCATTATTCAGGAAATTAGAACTCCAGTCACATTGGAACAAAGGCACTTCAGTAAAGCCTGCGGCGCGTACCGTATCACGGATGGCAGACACATAGGGCTTGTCCGTGCCATACGAACCATATTCGTTTTCCACCTGCACCATGATGATGTTACCACCACGGGTAATCTGCAAATCCTGCAACTGCTTGCCCACTTCATGCATAAAGGCTCCCACGTGCTGCATATAGAAAGGATCGAGAGTACGAAGCTGCACGCTGTCGTTCTTCAGCAGCCACCAAGGCAGCCCACCCATTTCCCATTCCGCACATACATACGGACCGGGACGCACAATGACGTACATACCATGCTTCTGAGCCAATTTACAGAAAGCTGCAATATCTTTATTACCTGTAAAATCATACTTACCGGGAGTTTCCTCATGCAAATTCCAAAAGACATACAAACAAAGCGTATTCATGCCCAATGCTTTACACATTTCAATACGATGTTCCCAGTATTCACGGGGAATACGCGGATAATGCACCTCTGCCGCTTTGACCACGAACGGTTTCCCATTCAGCAGAAAGGTATTCTTACCCGCTTCGAATGTCCCGGGCTTATTGCCGGCACATCCTGCCAGCAGCAGGACCGCCAGCAACAAAGTCAGTAATTTCTTCATCTTCATTTATCTATTATTATTTTTCATTCTTATTTATCCGGATTACCGTAAATGAATAAGCCGGCAATTCATATCCGAATTTCTCGCTTACCTCCATTGTACCGGATACAGGACGAACCTGTTGGTCTGTCGGTTTTCCTGCCAAAACCGTCTTTACGGCAGTGGTGTTCATTCCTTCCAAAGACGGGAGCTCCACTTGCGCATTCACCGCTACCGGCAGCAGATTCACCAGTTTCACGATCATATCTCCTGTCTTTCCGTCGCGGACTACCGACACACCTACCCGTTTCTTCACCGCATCTTGTGCATTATCCAAAGTCACGGAAGAAGCGATGTATTCACTGCCCGCATTTTGTCCGTACATCTGCTGCGCATAGTAACCTACGGTGGGTTTTACCTCCGTATTATTGAAATAAATCAAATCCGGATTCCACTGGGTATGTCCCTCCTTAGCCAGTAACGGAGCGTAAGAAGTCATGGTCACCACATCGGCATTACGCTCCACGGAAGTCAGGTACAAGGCCTCGGCCAAAGCTGTTTCTATATTGTTGGGACGTCCCGGCAAATGAGCCGCATACTCTCCCAAATACACTTTCGCCTTGTTACGGTCATAACGGTCATAGAAATCCTGATTGTTGATAAACCATCCCGGGGTGTTATAATAATGTTCATCCACCATCGGAATACCCATCTTAGTGGCGAATTTCCAGCCTTCCTCATAATCACTGCCCTCATAGAACGGGCCTACCGTTCCGATACGCACTTCGGGATATTTCTCCTTCACCGCATTGAAAATCATGGTGAAACGTTCTTCAAAGATATCGGTAATCAAATCCTCGTTACCAATACCGATGTACTTCAGATTGAAAGGTTTGGGATGTCCGGCTTGCGCACGCTTCTTTCCCCACACGGTCTTCTTCGCATCTCCATTCGCATATTCTATCAAATCCAGTACATCCTGCACGTACTGCGGCATTTCCTCCATCGGGATTCCGCCTTGCTGACCGCCGCAACCCAGTTCGCCTACCGAGTGATGACTGCAAGTACCCGAATTCTGACAAGGCACTCCGGCTGCCACTACAGGAACAGGTTCGGCCCCCATATCCTCGCAGAACAAAAAATATTCATGATATCCCAAACCGCGGGTCTGATGATAGCCCCACAAATTGCGCAGAGGCTTGCGTTCCTCCAACGCTCCTATAGAGCCTTTCCAATCATAAATATTGTCCACACCATCTCCGTGAGCCACACATCCGCCGGGGAAACGGACAAAACGGGGATGAAGGTCCGCCAAAGTCTGTGCCAAATCGGCGCGCAGCCCGTTCTTCCTGCCTTTAAATGTATTCTGTGGGAAAAGAGAAACCATATCCAAGGCATACTTCCCAGCCATCTGCGGACAAACGGACAACACGGCATCCGCAGCATCCGCCGTTGCCGTCAGTACAGCCTTTTTGTTTTTTCCACTCTGTAGATGAAACCCGAATAGCAGCCTGCGCAATCTCCTTGCCATCTTTGGCAGTCAGTCTCACAAGCACTTTTCCACCTTTCGTATCATCCAGCACTTTGGAAAACACAGAGAAGTCATACTTCTCACCTTTTTTCACGGCAATACCGTCAAAACCGTTATTCACCAAGGCAGCACCCGGGCGGTGTACCTCCAACACTGCATAATGAGCATTGTTAGCATGGATGGGACTGTCCTCACTGACAGACAGTTCCGCATCAGTACCCTGTATACTCCACGCATACGTGCTGTTCCAGTTCTTATCTCTTGCACCGTCTTTGGCAGAATATTCAAAATCACGGTTCTGAACCAGCTCCGCATAAAGTCCACCATCGGCTCCATAATTGATATCCTCAAAGAAAATACCTATCAGATGCTCACTAATAGGCTTCACCCGTCCGGCATCCACCCGGATGGTGGCAGTGACCGGTTTCAGTCCGGCAAAGCGGACGGCATCCTGTTCGGTACGCTCATTATTCTGTATATCGCGGAATTTCTTATGCTCAGCAAAACGAATCAACTGTTCTATATCCGCATAAGGTACTTTCTGCATATAACCGTTCAAGGTATCTTTATCAAGGACAATCTGCCGGGCAGTGACCAGTCGGGGCACGGCAGGCTTCTCCGCATTGACATATTGTTGGGGAGCCCACTTCAACAAGTCGGAAGAATGGGAAGTACCCCATACTTTTCCGCTGGGGGTGAGCTGCCACCGGCAATACCAACGTCCGTCTTCCGCTTTTTCCAGAAGAGGTTTAATCATTCTCTTTTCCCGACCCCCCAAACGTCCGAAGTCACATTTCAGATAGCAAAGCCGTCGGATACACTCAGCCACTTGTCGCCATCGGGGCTCCATGCGAATTTCAGTCCGCTGCGTCCCTCGTCTTCCGGATGGGCGTAAGAGAAGATGTAGACCGAATCGGGCTCATTATATACTTTTTCCACGGCAGCACAGACGGATTGGCCTGCTGCCAATGAGGCGATTGCCAGAGATAATAAGGTCTTTTTCATGGTATATGCTTTATTGTCATGTTTCTTTTATAACGTGGGAACAACCTTCCTGATGGTTCCGTCCGGATTAAATTCCATACGGTCTATACATACTTCACGATGCACGCCAGGACCCTTTTCACGATCTATAAAGTTCTTATTAATACGATGATATACAATGTACCACTCATCCGTACCCGGAATTTGTAGGACTGCATTGTGCGCAGGTCCATAGATTTCCTTTGCAGGATCCTGAATCAGTACCACCGGTTTCTTAGCAACCTTTATAGGACCTAGCGAGATTTCGACGTACCGTATGCCACATGATAGTTGGGCGAACCGGTATCATCCACCGACCACATAAAGTAGTAAAGACCATTACGATAGAACACATATGCCGCTTCACGGAAAGCGTAATCTTTCAGACTTCCTCCTTTCGGTGTCAATACGGTCAAGGTATTCTTTTTGATGGAAACCATATCCTCATTCAGTTCGGCGCCCGCCATATAACCATTGCCCCAGTACAGATAGGATTTTCCCGAAACCGGATCGGTAAACACATCCACATCAATCTGCTGTCCGTGGCCCACGGGAGATTCAGTAATAATGGGATGTCCCAAGTCTTTGAACGGACCAATGGGTGAATCGGCTACCGCCACCCCAATCTGCTTGCCGCCTCCGGCTACAGGATTACCACTGAAATAGAAGAAATATTTATACTTTCCATCCACCATTTTCTCTTCAATGCACGGAGCCCATGCGTTTCCATCCGCCCATGCCACCTGATCGGATTTCAAATCAAGCATCACCCCTTCATCTTTCCAGTCCTTCAGATTATCCGAAGAGAAGACACTGAAATACCATCCGCCCCATCCGGGCTGTCCGTCGGTGGTGGAATAGATATAATATTTTTTAGTCTGATGAGAATACAATATCTCGGGGTCAGCATGGAAACCTTGCAGCACGGGATTGTTGGGAATCGTCATATTGCCCATTTCCTTTGAAGGCCATTTGTCGGTGATGCGCTTCAACTCGGCACGGGTAATGGGGATGATAGTTCCGTGACGCGGATGAAAATTCATCTTCACCTCACTGTCTATCACTTTAAAGTTTTTCAAATCGGTCGTTTCGGTAAACTGGTATTTACCTTTCATATAGACATCATACATCAAGATGTATTTATTCTGACCTATCAGTTTGAAAGTTCCCGCACCTTCCACCGCTTCCGGGGTCTGCTGCTTGTAGTCGGGTTCTTCCTCCCATTGTCCCGAAGTCAGTGAACGGGTAGTTGCTACCCGGATGCCGTTTCCATGTCCTTCGGTTTTATAAAACAGTGTAGATTCCATCTTTATATACGATATCACCGTCTATGCAAGATTTCTTGTTTTCAGGGATGAAAAGCGGTTTCGGTTCACCTTCCAGGTCGGTAAATTCTTTATTGGCATAAGCATAATAAATCACATCTGCCTCATCACCATATTTCATTGACCAATAGACCAAGTATTTTCCGGCTTCCGCATCGAAGATAGTCTGAGGCGCCCATACCCGTTTCAGTTTTTCCTGTCCGGCATAACGTTTCTGCATATTGATGACAGAATGGTTCCAGTTCACCAAGTCTGTAGATTTCAGCAACACCATGGCACGATTGGAATCCCATCCATTGTCAGAAACCATATCGGTAACCACCATATAGAATGTCTTTCCATCTTCGCAACGCAGGATATGCGGGTCGCGCACGCCACCGGTAGACTGATGATTTTGGAATCAATGACAGGTTTGTTGTCATTCAGTGCCCAATAGGTATATCCGTCCGTACTTACCGCATAGCATACGGCTTCCTCGCTGATGTGGTTACCTGTAAAATAGGTAAAGAGATAAGCTATGTAATCTTTTTCGGCTACATTATTTTGTTTGGAAATAGTCTGCTGCGCCCCTGCCATCCAAGGTAGCAAACAGGCAAATAAGGTGATAAAAAATTTGTTTTTCATATAATTAGTCCTGAATTTGTTTGATGCAAAGATATAGTATAGGAACCTATTTTCAGGTATATAAATCTTTCAAAAGAGGGACTTTATTCGGTCAAATGGAGGAAAAATGGAAGTTTATGAAAGACTGCATAGAAAAAACAAAAAGTTCTTCCCTATTAAACTACAGTTTCAGTAAAAGAAAAAAGCAAAAGAATCAGCTACACAATAAATTCTGATTATTCATTATAAATGATAACTATTAGCGAAATATATTCAGTTTTCATCACACCTTTTGAGAAAGATACAAAAATAATCCTTAGAAAGGACATATTTAACATTTCTATCCATATGAATTTCATTGTTTGATTTCTCAAGCAATATGTACCATTCTACTTCCTCGCTAGATACAAAATAACAAGAATAACCCACCAAAAACTACAGCAGGTTAGTCATAACCTGTAATTTATTAAGAATAACAAAAAAAAATAAAAGAAAAGATAGCGTTATATTCTTATAAAATAATACATTTGCAGCAACTGAAATAGAAAGGGAATAAGATCCCTAAACCAAACTATTTACTAATTTAACCTTATTAATCTATGCAATTCTACCAGAAAAGAAGGGAAAATTGTGTAAAGACACACGTAATTTTGAAAAAAGCCTCTTTTTATGCATGTCTTACACTATTTGCCGGAATGGCTTTCCCAATGCCTTTGTGGGCTTCGCAGTCAACTGCCATCGTGCAACAGCATGTCAAACAAATTACGGGTATCGTAAATGATGCAAGCGGAGCTCCTGTAATCGGTGCCAATGTAGTACAAGTGGGAAGCACCAACGGTACTATTACAGATGTGGATGGCAAATTCACATTAAATGTACCGTAGGGGCTAAACTGAAAGTTTCGTATATCGGTTACAACGACCAACAAATTACCGTAGGCAACAGCAACAGTTACACCATTATCTTGAAAGAAGATACAGAATCTTTAGATGAAGTGGTAGTAGTAGGATACGGTACTCAAAAAAAGTAAACCTGACAGGTTCTGTGGCAACCATCTCATCCGACAAGCTAGTCAACCGCACCAGTGCCAATGTCACCAACATGCTGGCAGGACAAATGCCAGGTGTCACCATTATCCAAAATACCGGTCAGCCGGGAGCTGATGCCGGAGTACTGCGTGTGCGTGGTCTAGGAACTATGGGAGATGCCAGTGCCATGGTTGTGGTGGATGGTGTAGAATCTACCATGAGCAGCGTGGACCCCAACGATATTGAAAACATCTCTATATTAAAAGATGCAGCCGCCTCAGCCATTTATGGAGTACGTGCTGCCAATGGCGTTATCCTTATCACAACCAAAAAGGGAACCAAAGGACGTACCATTGTATCATACGATGGATATGTAGGCTGGCAAAGTGCCTCACGTATGCCCAAATTTTTGGATTCTTACAATTATGCAGTGCTGATGAATGAAGCTTACACCAATGACGGTTTGAAAGGTCCGTATGACGAAACAGCCCTACAAAAGTTCAAAGACGGAAGTGATCCCGACTTTTATCCCAATTCCGACTGGCTGGGTACGCTATTAAGTGAAAACGGCCTGTTCAACAACCACCACTTGAGTATCAAAGGCGGTGGAGACAAAGTAACTTACTCGCTGGCATTCAACTATCATGATAAAGACGGATTGATAGTCAATACCAACTACAACAAGTTCAATGTACGTGCCAACATTGACGCTCAGATAAACAGTCGTCTGAAACTGACTACAAATATGGCGGTATACCGCAGTAATATGACTGCTCCGGCGGCAGGTATCAGCAACCTGATGCACTATGCTTTCCGTGAGACTCCGGTTACTCCCATCCAATTGAGCAACGGCAACTATGCTTTATTCAAAAACGAGCACAACTCCGTAGCCTATGCACGTGAAGGAGGAACCTACAAAGAGATAAACAGCAATTTCCAAGGTAACGTAGGAATGGAACTGGACATCATAGACGGACTGAAACTGAGAGGAGTCGCCGCCTCGACTTTCAACCTGACCGACAATCCCACCCACGTCAATACTATGACATTCTATCAGGCAGGTTCAGACACACCGGTAAAGAAAACCACTAACTCCATCACAGAATATGACATCAAAAGTATGGAACTGAACTTGCAAGCTTATCTGGACTATAATAAAACCTTCGGCAAACACACAATAGGAGCTTATTAGGTTACTCACAAATTTATAAACAGACACGCTATCTGCAAGCTTACCGTAAAAACCTGCCCAACTCCAACTCACTGGACCAGATCAACGCCGGTGAAGTGACAGGACAGACAACATACGGTACAGAAATAGAATACGCCCTCCGCTCAGCTTTCGGACGCGTGAATTATTCATACGATGACCGCTATCTGCTAGAAGCCAACCTGCGTTATGACGGCACTTCACGCTTCCCCAAGAACAACCGCTTCGGCGCATTCCCCTCTTTCTCCATCGGATGGAGAATATCGGAAGAAGAGTTCTTCAAAGCCGATTGGGTGGATAATTTGAAACTACGTGCATCATGGGGATTGCTAGGTAATCAGGAAACCGTAAACTCGGACAACAGTTCTAACTATTATCCGTATCAGAACACCTATCTGTTCGGTTATGACTATAGTTTCGGCAACACTTTGACTCCGGGTATTTCCATTTCCAACCCGATGGCTAACCAAGATATTACGTGGGAGAAAACCGATCAATGGAACGTAGGTGTGGACGCCGCTTTCTGGGGCAATAAACTGACATTGGGCGCAGACTGGTTCCGCAAGGAAACACGGGACATATTACTGCAACTTCCAGTTCCCAACATGATGGGAGTCAGCGCTCCGATGCAAAATGCCGGTGTAGTGCGTAATACCGGTATCGAACTGCAACTGGGACATAACAACCGTATCAATGATTGGAGCTATTCTATCGGAGCCAATTTCAGCTATGTAACTACCAAAATCATGGATTTGAAAGGCGGTGACACACCGGGGCAATCCGTAGGCGACCCACTGTGGGCATATTACGGCTACGTATGCGACGGCATCTTCCAAAACGAAGAAGAGATCAAGAATCATCCTACACAGAGCATGGGTACTCCGGTTCCGGGTGACTTAAAATACCGTGACCTGAACGGAGACAAAGTAGTAGACAGCAAAGACCGGCAAGTATTGGGTTCCTACTTCCCGAAAATCAACTTCGGTCTGAATCTTTCAGTTCAATATAAAGACTTCGACCTAAGTGCACTGCTGCAAGGTGCAGCTGATGTAAAGAGTGCTCCTGTAGCTGAAATCAGATATGCCTTCTACAATGGCGGTAAAGTAACGGAACAGCATCTGGACCGTTGGACTCCGGAAAACCCGAATGCCACTTATCCCCGATTATCCATGAGTGACTCCAAAAACCGCGTGACTTCCAGTTTCTGGATGCAGGACGCCTCTTATGCCAAGCTGAGAAACCTGCAAGTAGGTTACAGCCTGCCCAAACAGCTGATATCCAAATACGGAATCAGCCGTCTGAGAGTGTATTGCAGTATCGACAATCTCTTTATGATTTCCGGCTTCGACGGTGTAGACCCCGAAGCCATCAGCGGCAACTATTATCCATTGACCCGAAATTATTCCTTCGGTCTGAATGTAACATTCTAAACACTGACAACTATGAGACTAAAATATAACTTTATAGGATTAATATTGGCATGCGGCCTTGGTCTGAGCTCTTGCAATGACAGTTTTCTGGACAGAAATCCTAAAGACCAATTATCCGATGCATCTTTCTGGAAAAACGCAGAAGATGCCCAGAAATTTGCAACCGGAATTTATCTGTATCTGATAGAACCGGAAAACCATACTATCATGACAGACTGCTACACAGATAATGCTATTCCTGTACATGTCACAGCCGAACAGGGACAGTTGTCTGCTGGTACGGCAACTTCCAGCAACCCACATTTCCTACAATTATGGAAAAATGCCTATCAATGCATCCGCAGATGCCTGGTATTTTACGAACATATAGGCGATGTGCCGATGGATGAAAAAGAAAAAGCGCAACTGACAGCTGAAGTACAGTTTCTCGAAGCTTTCTCATACGCTAACATATTAAAATATATGGGTGGCGCCTCCCTGCTGGATCATCCGTTGGAACTGAACGAGAAACTTCCTTCACGCAGTTCTGAAGAGGATCGGGTAGGTCGGCACCTTACGGGCGCTTTCCCCCCTAAGAACCGTACATGATAGTTTCCCATCATACGGCTCAAGCAATTCAATACTTCTATGAAGCACGCTCATGAAAGTCCTCCTTTCTTGTTAAGAGATTTACAACAT